>Ga0310695_10011429_pt1 | contig 12690 bp, 11 predicted proteins | sample RumenRJG_04DNA_FD_203882 | JGI IMG/M metagenome (GOLD analysis project Ga0310695, IMG submission 203882) | Bovine rumen microbial communities from Lethbridge, Alberta, Canada - RJG_04 (v2) (version 2) | ecosystem: Host-associated > Mammals > Digestive system > Stomach > Rumen | place: Canada...
CGGATTGACCGCAATGAGTCCTGTCGGTGGGGTGCCGCAAAACTTCTGAGCGAGCAGCTCCAGCGCCGAGCAACGATTGGCCGCACGGACGGCCCCGCAGCCGCTGCGGCTCAATGGCAGCCGCAGCTGCAGCCGTCGCCGTGCGCGTGCGGCGGATCGACGGTCTTGAACGTGATCGTCGCCTGCTCGCGCAGCTCCGCGACATAGGCGTCCATCGCGCGGCCGCGCGCCTCGTGGCGCAGGAGATCCTTGATCTGGTCGTGCACGTCGACGAGCGTCTGCGCCTCGCCGCCCTTCTCGTCCGCCTTGTAGATGATGTGGTAGCCGAACGGCGTCGTCACGATGTCCGACACCTCGCCCTTCTTCATCTCGAACGCCGCCTTGTCGAACTCCGGCACCATCATGCCGCGCCCGAACCAGCCGAGCGAGCCGCCCTCACGCCCCGACGGGCAGTCGGAATGCTTCTTCGCCTCCTCCGCGAAGTCACCGCCCGCCGCGATGCGCTCGCGGATGGCGCGGATCTTCTCGAACGCCGCGCTCTTCGCCTCGGGCAGGTCGCCCGCCTCGCTCTTGACGAGGATGTGCTGGCAGAGGACCTGCGGCGGGACGACGTACTCGTTCTTGTGCGCCGCGTAGAACGCTTCGACCTCCGCCTCCGTCGGCTCCTCGACGTGCGCGCACGCCTGGTTGACGAGCATGTTGACGCGCGCGCCCTTCTCGAGCTCCTTGCGGAACGCCTCCTCGGTGATGCCCTGCGCGGCGAGCGCCTTCCGGTAGTTCTCCTCGCCGCCGACCTGCGCGACGACGCGCGCGACCTCCGCGTCGACGTCCTTCGCCGTGACGGGCAGCTCCAGCTGGTGCGCGCGGTCGAAGAGCAGCTTCGCGCCGATCGCCTGGTCGAGCGCCTTTTCCTGAAGCTTCGGCAGGTTCTTGCGCACCTCGTCGAACGCCATGCCGTGGCTCATGTAGAACTTGACGAGGCGGTCCAGCTCGAAGTTGATCGCCTCCGCCGAAATTTCCGTACCGTTGACAATTGCAGTTTTCATGGCCGGATATTATCTCATATTTCGCGCCCGCCCGCAACCGGCACGCACGGCATTTGACACTGTTGGTCAACATTTGGTATACTTGACCCGGAATCTGGAAAGGATGTTGATATGCCGACAACGCTGAACGTGCATGAAGCGAAAGCCCGTTTCTCGGGGATGCTGGCCGAAGTCGAATCGCGGCTGACGTCCTTTACCATCCTGCGCTACGGACGGCCGGTTGCAAAGATCGTGCCGATTGCGCGCAACCGCCGGATCCATCCGCTGCCCGGCTACGGCTCGCGCATCAAGATCAAGGGCGACCTTTTTGCGGATGATTCGGCGCTGTGGGAGAACGCGTGATGGAATATCTGCTGGACACCTGCGCATTGCTCTGGCTGGGCATGGGCGGCGGCGACCTGAGCGCCGAGGCGAAAAGGCGGATCACGACGGCGAGACTCTTGTACTATTCACCGATTTCCGCGTGGGAGATCGCCCGTCTGCAGAAGGAGGGAAAGATCGGGCTCCCCAACACGCCCGAAGGGTTCATGGCCGATCTCTGCGCGCAGTACGACATCGACGAACTGCCGCTCACCGGCCAGACGATGATCGGTGCCGCCCGGCTTCCCGACCATCACAAAGACCCGGCCGACCGGATGATCATTGCCGCGGCGCTGGAGCATGGCCTGACGGTGATCACCGGCGATGAGAAGTTTGCGCGCTACGGCGTGCCGACGGTCGGCTAGACGGTCGCGCGGCGTCAGTCGCGGCGTCAGAAAAGCGCCGTCACCGCCGCGTCGATGCCGTCGACGTCGACGACCTGCGTCTGCACGACCGGCAGCCGCTCCAGGTCGCGGAAGGCCGGCGGCGGATCGGTCAGCACGTCTTCGCCGAACGCGCGCGCGCACGTCTCGGGGAACTTGTAGGGCGTCGCCGTCGCCGCCACGACGAGCGGCCGGCCCGCCTGCGGAAAACCGAGACGCCGCGCGACGGCCGTCGCGACCGCCGTGTGCGGATCGAGCGTGTAGCCGCCCGCCGCGCGCATCCGGCGCATCTCCGCCTCGGTCTCCTCCGGCGTCGCGACGCCGCCGTCGAAGTCCGCGAAGAGCCGCGCCCTGGCCGCGTCGTTCAGTTCGTAGCGGCCCTTCTCGGCCAGATCCGCCATGAGCCGCGCCGTCTCGGCGCACGCCGCGTCGATGCGGCCCTCCAGCCCGCCGTTCAGGAGCCACAGGAACCGCTCGACGTTCGACGACCTGCGGATGTCCATCGACGGCGAGTTGGTGATCGTGAACGTCTCGCCCGGATCGTAGACGCCCGTCTTCACGAAGCGCGCGAGCACGTCGTTGACGTTCGATGCGCAGATGAACGTTCCGATCGGCGCGCCGAGGAGCTTCGCGTAGTACGCCGCGAGGATGTTGCCGAAGTTGCCGGACGGGACGACGACATCGAACGCGCCCAGCCGCGCCGCCGCGAGAATGTAGTAGCCGATCTGCGGGATGAGCCGCCCCGTGTTGATCGAGTTCGCCGACGAGAGCGTCACGCCCTTCGCCGCCGCCGCCGCGTTGATCGCCGCGTCCGCGAAGATGCGCTTGACGGCCGCCTGCGCGTCGTCGAAGTTGCCGCGGATCGCGATCGCGTGGACGTTCGGCTCGGCGGGCGTCGTCATCTGGAGGCGCTGGATCTTCGACGTGCCGACGTTCGGGAAGAAGACGGCGACCTCCGTCCCCGCCACGCCCGCGAAGCCCTGCATCGCCGCCGAGCCCGTGTCGCCCGACGTCGCGGTCAGAATGAGGACGCGCCGCCCGCCCGCCGCGTGGCGCATGAAGACGGGCAGCATCGACAGCGCCACGTCCTTGAACGCGCCCGTCTTGCCGTGGAAGAGTTCGAGAATCTGCATCCCGTCCGCCGCGACGAGCGGGATCGGATCGGCGGCGGGGAAGCGGCTGAGGAGGCGGTCGACCGCCGCCGTGCGGACGTCGGCCGGGAAGTCGCCGAAGAGCGCGGCCAGCACCGCCTCCTCCGCGTCGCGCAGCGTCCGGACCGACGCGAGGTCGATCTTCTCCGCGCCCGTCAGGACGGGCACGTACAGCCCGCCGTCCGGCGCCAGACCCTGAAACACGCTTTCCGGCCCCGTCGCCGACAGTCCCTTCCGCGTCGAAACAAACTTCATCTTTTCTCCTTCCTGCAACTTTTAACTGTTAACTTTCTAACTTCCAACTCTCAACTCTCAATTCCCAACTTTCACTTCCCAACTCTCAACTCTCAATTCGCAACTCTCAACTCTAATTGAACATGAACTCGACGACATCGCCGTCGCGCATCTCGTAGTCCTTGCCCTCCGGCCGCAGGACGCCCGCCTCGCGCGCGCCCTTCTCGCCGTTGTACTTCACGTAATCCTCGAACGAGATCACCTGCGCGCGGATGAAGCCCTTCTCGAAATCGGTGTGGATCACGCCCGCGCACTTCGGTGCCTTCCAGCCGCGGCGGAACGTCCACGCGCGCGACTCCTTCGGCCCCGACGTGAAATAGCTCGCGAGCCCCAGCGTGTGGTACGCGAGGCGGATCGTGCGGTCGAGCGACGATTCCTCCAGCCCGTAGCTCGCGAGGAACTCCTTCGCCTCGTCCTCGGACAGTCCCGCGAGGTCGGCCTCCATCTGCGCGCAGACGATCACCATCTCGGCGCCCTGCCGGTCGGCGTACGCCTTGAGCGCGGCGACGTGCGGGTTCGCGCCCGGGTCGGCCAGGTCGTCCTCGGCGACGTTGGCGCAGTAGATGACGGGCTTGTCGGTGAGGAAGTGGAGCTCCTTCAGGACGGGCAGGATCGCGTCGCCCTCCTTGCGCGGGAACGACCGCACGCTCCGGCCGTCCTCCAGGTGCTTCAGGAGCGCCGCGCACGCCTCGGCCTCGGGCCGCAGCGGCGGCTTCGCCTGCGCCTCCTTCTTCACCTTGTCGTAGCGCCGCTGGAGCTGCTCCATGTCCGCGAGGATGAGCTCCGTCTCGATCACCTCCGCGTCGCCCGCCGGATCGATGGGCGCGGACTTGTTGCCGCCCTCCTGGACGTGGATGATGTCGTCGTTCTCGAAGCAGCGCACGACGTGCAGCACGGCGTCGCACTCGCGGATGTTGGCGAGGAACTTGTTGCCGAGCCCCTCGCCCTTCGACGCGCCCTTGACGAGCCCGGCGATATCGGTGAACTCGACGGTCGCGCGGATGATGTTCGCGGGGCTGTCGATCCTGGCGAGCGCCTCCAGCCGCGCGTCCTTGACCTCGACGATCGAGGTGTTCGGCTCGATGGTGCAGAACGGATAGTTTTCGGCCGCGGCCTGCTGTTTCTTCGTCAATGCGTTAAAGAGTGTGGACTTGCCGACGTTCGGCAACCCCACGATTCCGACAGAGAGACTCATTTTTGCTCTTCTTCCTTCGTTTCGGTCTTCGGCGGACTGTCCCAGTCCGGATACAACATCTTGAGCGTGGCGCGGTAGTAGTCCGCGTCGATCACGCGCTCGTCCGCCAGCGCGTCGGCGAGCAGCTTCTCCAGCCGCGTGACGCGCGCGGTCCGCACCGCGTCGGCGCGCGCCGCGCGAGTTTCGGCCATCTGGCGCTCGGTCCGCGCGAGCTGCCGCGTCGCGCGCGGCAGCGTCGGGTCGTTCTCGGCGAGATAGACGCGCTTCTCCTTCTTGACGAGCCGGCCGTCCTCGTCGAACGCCTGGCTGTCGTCGCCCACCCAGACGAGATCCGCCGCCGTCTTCTCGGGCCGGAGCGCCGCCTCGCGCGCGTCCAGATCGCGCTTCCACTCCAGCAGCTCGCGCTCCATCTCCACGAGTTCGAGCTGCTTCAGTTCATAGAGCTTCGCCTCGGCGATCACGCGCTCGGAGCCCAGACGCTCCTTCTCGAGCGCCGCGAGCGCGGCCTCCGCCTTCGCCGTCTCGGCGGCTTCGAGCGCGCGCGCCTTCTCGGCCTCCGCCTTCGCCGTCTCCGCCTTCGCCTTCTCGGCCGCGCGGCTGTCCGCCGCCGCCGCCGCTTCCGCCGCGCGCGCCGCCCGGTTCGCCTCGGCCTCCTGGCGGTCCGCCTCGGCCTTCTGCGCCGCCGACGCGGCCGCGTCGCGCGCCGCCTCCTGCGCCTGGCGGTTCTCCGCGGCGGCCGCGCGCGCGGCCTCGGCGGCCTGCGCCCCGGACGCGGCGGCCGCCTCCTCCAGCCGTGCCTTGCGCGTCGCCTCCTTCGCGGCGGTCTCGACCGCTTCCGCCTCGGCGGCCCGCGCGCGCGCGACGGCCTCGCGCTTGTTCAGAACGACGACGGCGCTCACGGCGGCGACGATCACCGCCACGCCGAGCACCAGCAGCGCGACGAACTTGATGTTCACGCGCGGCGTCATGGCGCGGCCTCTCCCTCGGCCGCCGGCGCGGCCGCCTCCGCCTCCGCCGCGGCGCGCTGCTCGCGGTTCGCGCGGATCTCCTCGGCCAGCGCCCTCAGCTGGGCCTGCTCCTCCGCGTAGGCCGCCTGCTCCTGGCGCACCTCGTCCTGATGCTTCTTGAGCCACGCCTCGCGCTCCTCCTCGTCCATCTTCTCCAGCGCCTTGACGCGTTCCTCCTTCCACTGCTCGATGGCGCGCCGCGTCTTGCGCTCCTCGTCCTGCTTCTTCGCCTCGTCCTTCAGGCGGCGCAGCTGCTCCTTCTGCGAGACGGGATCGGCGAGCGACGACGCGGACCAGCCGTTGTCGTCCCACGGCCGGGTGTCGGAGAGCGCCCGCTTGCGCCGAAGCGCCTCGGCCTGCGCCATCTCGCCGTCATCCAGCACGTAGGGCGTCATGAACACGAGCAGCTCCTTGCGCGCCTCGACCTGCGAGACGCTGCCGAACAGCCACCTGCCGATCCAGGGGATGTCCTTCAGGATCGGAATGCCGCTTTCGCTCTCGGCCTTGGTGGTTTCGGTCAGGCCGCCGAGCACCACCGTCTGCATGTTGTCCAGCAGGATGTCGGCCGACATCTTGCGCTCGACCGCCAGATCGACGAAGCCCGACTCGTAGACGCCGTTCTTGGGGATGAGCATCGACTGGCCGTTCTCGTGGAACTGCGAATACTCCTCCTCGACGGTCAGCATCACCGTGCCGTTCGGGTTGATCTTGGGCGTGATCTTCAGCTTGATGCCGATGTCCTTCGCGCTGTAGTTGGGCGTCGGCTGGCCGCTGTTGCCGTACGAGCCCGACTGCGCGGTCCAGCCGGTCAGGAACTGCCGGTTCTCGGTCGCGTCGATCGTCGCCTCCTTGTTGTCGACCGTCATCACGATCGGCGAGGCGATGTATTTCGAGCGGGAATCCGACTTCGAGGCCTGGATGACCGCGGCCAGGTTGAGCTTGTCGCTCTTCAGGAAGTAGTTCAGGCCGCCGCTGATCGGATTCGCGCCGCCCCACGCCGCCGCGCTCGCCACGTTCGTGCCGACCGACATCATCGTGCCGAGCACGCCCGTGCCGTTGCCGCCGCCGCCGCCCAGCATGAAGTTGCCGTTGTTGACCAGCCCGTCGCGGACGATGCGCGTGACCATCAGCGGCGTGTCCGTCTCCTCCGTCGTGCGGGTCACGTTGCCGTCGTCATCCGTCGCGATGTACAGCGGCCGGCCGTACGAGTCGGTGGCCTGCACCTTCGCGCGCTGGCGCCCGCGCATGACCCAGTCGATGCCCGTCTTCAGATCGTCGCCCAGCGTGACTTCGACGATCACCGTCTCGATCAGCACCTGCGAAAGCTTCACGTCCATCGACTCGATGATGTTCTCGAGCGTCCCGACGAGCTCCTTCTGCGTCATGACGACGAGCCCGTTGATGCGCTTGTCGGCGAGCACCGTCGTGTTCTCCTTCGACAGCTCCCCGGCCTTCGCCTCGCCCGTGCGCTGGTTGGCGCTCGCGCTGCGGTTCGACGCGCTCGCGGTGTTGCGCGTCACGTTCGCGTTGCCGCCCGACTTCGCGTTCGCGTTCTGGTTCGACTTGGAGCTCGACTTGGCGTTCGCCGCGTTGCCGATCAGGTCGTTGATCATGTCCGAGACGTCCTCGGCGTCCGCGTACTTGAGGCGGTACACCTTGACGACCGTGTCGGGCGTCGTCTCCACGTCGAGCTGCTCGATCACCTTGTCGAAGAAATCCATGTTCGACTTCGAGGTGATGACGACGAGCTTGTTCGAGCGCTCGTCGGCGAGGATCAGCACCTTGCCGCGGATGAGCCCGCGGTCGGCGTCGCTCACGCTCGTGATGAGCGACTCCGCGACCGACGGCGCCGCCGGCGCGGCGTTGTTCGCGCCCGGCCGCCGCAGGAGCGTCGGCTGCGGCGCGCGGCTCGCGGCGCTCGCGGCCGCGTTCTGCTGCGCCCTGCCGCTCTTCTCCAGCTCCTTCTGCGACTCGATGACGATCTGCTCCAGCGCCGTCTTGATCTCCGTCGCGCTCGCGTTCTTGATCTGCCGCACGAACACGTTCTCCAGGACCGGCATCGCGATGTCCACCGACTTCGCGACCTCGATGAGGCGGTTGATGTTCTGCTGCGTGTCGGTGACGAGGATCGAGTTCGTCCGCTCGAACGTCTGCAGCTCGCCGCTTCCCGAGACGAGGTTCTTCATCATCGGCTCGGCCTCGTCCTTGACCGAGATGTTCTTGAAGGGGATCATCACCGAGACGACCTTGCCCGAATCCTCGAACGTCGCCGCCGGATCCATGATGAGCGGGATGCCTTCCTTCCGGACGCCCTTGCGCGGCAGCGCGCGCACGAACTTCTCGCCGTAGTTCTCGAAGTGGATGCCGTTCATCTCGCAGACGACCTCGATGGCCTCGATCTGCTCCTCCTTCGTGAGCTTCTGCCCCGGCCGCGACTGGAGCGTGATCGTCGCGCTCGGCGTCTGCGGATCCTTGAGCACGGTGCGGTCGACGAGCTTGCCGTACGTCTCGAACACCATCTCGATCGGCGAGTTGTTGAAGTTGAGGTCGCTCGCCGCCTCCTCGTCGTCCGCCGCCGCGGCCGCGAACGCCGAACCCTCGCCCGCCGCCGGTGCCGCCGGCGCCGGCGCCGCCGACAGACCGCGCCGCAGAAGCGGGCTGCGCGCCTGGCCGAACGCTGCGGCGACCGCCAGGGCCGCGCACGCCAGAATTCCGATTTTCAGCTTCATGTCATTGTCCCTTCTCTTACTCGCCGCGCATGTACGCGCAGGTCAACGTGAACGAACCCTTGAGATATCCCGTCTTGCTGCTCGGCTTGAAGTTGAGCGCCCGCACGTCGAACATCCCCGCGTCCGAGTTCTCCAGCTCGTAGATGAAATGGACGAGCGATTCGAGCGCGCCCTCCCAGTTCTTCACCTCGATCGGCAGCTCCAGCACCTCGCCCGCCTCGACCTCCGTCCCCGCCTGGCGGTTGGAGATCTGGATGAAGTTCTTCGCCGCGATCTCGTCCATCCGGGCCAGCCACGTCGTGTCGGTGTTCCGGCCCGGCTGGAAGATCGGCATGCGCGTCTTCTCCTCCTCGTAGCTGTCGACCCAGCGCGCCTTCTTCGCGATGAGGTTCTGCTCGTCGCGGTACTTCCTGCACGCCTTCTCGTAGGCGTCGCGCGCCTTCGCCCACTCGCCCTTCGGCCCGCCCTGGCGGAAGAACCAGAGCCCCGCCGCGGCCGCGTAGAGGACGACCATTCCCAGCACCGCGAGCACCGCCTTTTCCTTCAGTCCGCCGCGCATCACTCCTCCTCCGTCTCGAACTTGCACTCGATGTCGAAGCGCTGGCGGCCGCCCTTGCCCGCCGACGGGCCCGTCAGCACGACGTCCGCGAACGCCTCGGTCGCGATCAGCGCGTCCTTGAGGCCGTAGACCTCCGCCGCCTCGTCCGCCTCGCCCGAGAACTTGACGCTCTCGCCGCGGCGGAAATTCCAGCTGCCGAGCTCCACGCCCGCCGGCAGCCGGTCGGACACCGCCTTGAGAATCTCCAGCACGCCGCGCGAATGGTCGGAGTACTTCTGCATCAGCTCCACCTTGTCGCGCATCTCCTTCACCTCGCGGTACTTCTTCGCGTGCTCGGCGGAGAGCGCCTTCTGGTGGTTCGTCAGAAAGCCGTAGACGACCGGCACGCCGAAGAGCACGAGGAGGATGAGCGCCCAGACGGCGCCCGCCACGGCCAGCGACCGGACGAGCTTCGCCTTGAAGCGCGTCTCCTCGAGCACCTCGCGCCAGCTCGCGGGCAGCGCGTCGAGCGTGCCCGGCTCCTGCGCGCGCTGGACGAGGCCGGCCACCGCGTCCGCCGGCGGCGGCGCGAGACGGCGCACGGGCGCGAACGACTCCAGCCCGTCCGCGGCGATGTCGCCGACCAGCACGATCTCGTCGAGATTCTTCGCGCCGCCGAAATCCTCCGCCTCCAGCAGCGACAGCATCAGCTCGCGCGTCAGATCGCAGGCGGGGGAGAGCGCGCGCACGGCGCTCGGCTCCTCGCGGTCCAGCACGAAGAGCGCGAGGTCGTCCGGCTCCTGGATGAGCACGAGCCGCCGCACCACCGTCGCGCCCTCCGGCGCGATCTCGCGCCACATGTCGCGCAGCGTCCCGAGCGCGCGCGCGTCGACGCGCGTGACGTTCAGCTTCGCCGCGTCGAGCGCCTCGGCGAGGTCGTCCGTCGCGCTTTCGGGGAGCGCCGCCGCCAGCACGACGAGGCCCTGCGCGTCCTCGCGCACCGCCTCGCAGCCGACGGTGAGCGGTTCGTCGGGATAGGGCGAGAGCGCCTGCAGGACGGGCGTCGCGACGGCCACGGGATCGTCGCGCGACTCCGCCGGGACGCGCACCATCTTGACGAGCAGACGGCCGAGCGGCAAGGCGAGCACCGCCTCGCCGCGCCGTTCGCCCGCGCCGTATACGCTCAACTGGCCGCCCTCGAAGGCGGCTATCTGGACACTCTCTGCCATTAAAGTTGTATTATACCAAAAAATTGGCTGCTTGCGGGCAGGCCCCGCGTTTCGGCTCGGTGGCGGGACGCCTTACGCCGCCGGCGCCGGCGCGGCGGCGGCCTTCGCCGCCTTGCGCTTCTGCGCGAGCTTCCAGACGAGGAAGCCCGCGGCCGCCAGCAGGAGAACGCCGATCACCGGGCGGTAGACGATCCACGCGACGGCGATCGTGACGAGCGCGCACACGAGCGCCGTCAGGAACGCGACCAGGCCGGTGCCGATGCCGACGAGATCGCCGAGCAGCGGCAGCACGTCGGCCACCACGCTGAGCGGCTTCAGCACCGCCGACAGTCCGAAGAACATGAGCAGGAACCCGGCGAGACGGATCAGCCAGGTCATCATCGCGTTCCCGGAGCGCGCCGACGCGAACATCGCCGCGGCGTCGGTGATCCCGTCGTGCAGATAGTTCAGCTTCTTGCCGTTCCGGGCGGTGTAGTCGACGAACGTGTCGCCGTGCTGCCGGGCCACGATCGAGACGTCGTGCGGATACGTCACGCGGAACGTCACGCGCAGGTCGCCGATGCGCGGCTGCGCCGCCACGCTGCGGTTGTTCAGCGCGTTGCCGCGCGTCTCCGCGTTCGGCACGTAGAGGACGGATCCCTGGAGCTGCACGCGCGGGACGGGGCACGCGAAATCCGCCGGGAACGCGTACGCCTGCGCGCCGCCGATCCGGCCGATCTGCTTCTCGCTCAGACGGAACGCGCCGAACGTCACGTTCGCGGCCGTCTTCTCGTCGTCCGTGAATTCCATCGCGCCGGGGTTGTCGTGGCCCGGCTCCTTGAAGCTGCCGGAGTCGATCACGCGGCCGACCCAGTCCTTCCGGTACGTGTAGGTGGTCGTCTTCGTGACGCTGCCGCCGACATTCTTCTTCTCGGTCGTCTTCGCGTCCTCGATCCACTGGTACATCTCGACCGTGCGCGCGAGCTTCACCGCCGTGACGGACACGCCGAACGCGTCGTCCGTCAGCACGTCCTGCGTGTCCGCGCGGCCGGTCATGTGGACGAGCCGGCCGTTCAGTTCGGGATCGACCGCGGCGTTGGACTCGACCGAGACGCACGCGCCCTCGCCCTCGTCGATCGCCTTCGCGGTCCGGACGGAGTTGCCCTCGTTCCAGAAGAGGAGCGGGAAGCCCACGAGGAAGAGCGCCAGTCCCGTGAGAATGCCCCGGATGGAACTGCCGAGGCGCGAGAACCAGGATTCGGTGACGGTTTCAGTAACGGCCATGATCAGAGTCCTTTCGTCTTTTTGTCAGAGCAGACGGTCCGCGCCCCCCGCGACCGTTATAGTTTATCATAATCCCGTCCATCCCGCAACGCACCGGCCACGGGGGCGCAGGGCCCCGCCTTACTTCGCGTTGTCGTAGTGGCGCGCGATCGCCTCGTAGCCCGCCATCATGTTCTCGGGCAGCCGGCCGTAGAGCTTGTAGTAGTCGCAGACGACCGGGAGGCACCGCGTCTTCCACTTCGCGATCGTGTTGAGCGCGATCGACGCGAGCTTGTGGTGCGCGAACGGGTTGGTGAAGCGCTCGACGATGGAGTTCGCGTAGTCGGTCTTCTCCGCGTCGGGCAGGTTGACGGTCGGGTAGATCTCCTCGAACAGCACCTTCTTCAGGAACGCCGCGCCCTCGGGGTCGGTCACGACCTGGGCGACCTCCTCGAAGCCGCGCTCGAGGCCCCAGTAGACGATCGTCGTATGCGCCGCGTTGAGGAAGCGCACCTTGCGCGTGCGGTAGGGCTGCATGTCCGGCGTGTAGACGACGTTGACGCCCGCCTTCTTCAGCGGCAGTTCCGCCTCGAGGTCGAAGCCGGCCGGCGTCTCGACGACGAAGAAGTGGAACGGCTCGCCGCAGACGAGCACGTCGTCCTTCTCGCCCAGCTGCTCGGCGTAGCGCGCGGCCGATTCGGGATCGGGGCGGCCCGCGACGATGCGGTCGACGAGCGTGGAGCAGAAGACGCAGTCCTTCTCGATGTACGCCTTGAGCGCGGCCGTGTCGCCCGGCTCGTCCGCGAGGTGCTGGAGGACGCACTTCTTCAGGTTGTCGCCGTTGTGCTCGATGAGCTCGCACGGGATGAAGACGAGGCCGGGGAGCCCCGCCGCCTGGCGCGCCTTGACGAGCCGCAGCACCTTGGCCGGGAACGTATCCGCGCCCTTGACGTACTGGATGCCCGCCTCGGTCGTGTTGGAGACGACGAACCGGAGCGCCGGCAGCGTCGCGTACTTCTCGATGTTCGCGGACAGGTCCACGCCCTTGACGCACGTGATCTCCTCGATCGTCTCGACCTTCTCGCCGTTCATGAAGCCCTGGAGGCACGTGTGGTAGCGGCCGCCGCGGTCGTTGAGGATCTTCGCGGGCACGCACAGCTCGTCGCCGATGGGCTGGATGATCTGGACCGCGCCGTCGAACCCGGCGGAGTCGTTCATCTTCTGAACCATCCAGTCAATGAAGCAGCGCAGGAAGTTGCCCTCGCCGAACTGCAGAATCTTCGTTTCCATTTTTGATCGTCCTTTTTTGGAGTGAATGAAAAATCGCTTGTGCCGTTGGTTGAATAGTTTATCACAAATCCAGCCGTCCTGCACTGCCCATTCGGGTACTGCGAGAAGTTTATTGCTCCGGCAATTAAAGGGTTTGATTTGCATCAGGGAGGGACGGGCTCTGTCCCGTCCGTCATATGTGGCCGCGACGGAGCGCGGCCCTCCCAATGAATCAACCCCAATTGTT
>Ga0310695_10011430_pt1 | contig 12689 bp, 13 predicted proteins | sample RumenRJG_04DNA_FD_203882 | JGI IMG/M metagenome (GOLD analysis project Ga0310695, IMG submission 203882) | Bovine rumen microbial communities from Lethbridge, Alberta, Canada - RJG_04 (v2) (version 2) | ecosystem: Host-associated > Mammals > Digestive system > Stomach > Rumen | place: Canada...
GGTACAAGTTACAGAATGGAGAACAGGCAGACCATTTTCGATAAGCAAAACATTAAAAAAAGAGAAAAATGAAACTGGTTGGTTAACTTTACGAAAAATTGGTGCGTTTAAATTTGCTTATTACATTTGTAATTCCGACGCAGTGAATATCAGGATTTTAAATCCGAAAAAGCGCATTGAAAATGCTTATACTCAGTCCGGGCGAATTGCAAATTCGCCCGAACGCCTTTTCGCTGAGCAGTTACAGTATACCGTTAATTTGTTATGAAATGTTAAATATATCGTTTTTCGATAAATTTTTATTGTTTTTATTTGTTGGGCTCAAAATATCATTCTACTTTTGCATATCGAAAAACGATAAATCTTTAAAAAGAAACGATAAAAGTCATGAAAAAGAAATTGAATGTATTCTGTGTCTTGATGCTTGTATTGATGGCATTGCAAGTAATCATGAGCGTGGTATTGAATTTCAATGAACACGTGCAGGCCTTCAATGAGGGTTGGCAAGAAGGCCGTAATGGCGATTATGTCTCCGCTTATGAGTTTTTTGGCGGTTTGCTGATAGTCATTTTGGGTGTGACCTGTTTCTATCTTATCATACGCTCGCTGGTGTCATTGGTGAGGTTCATCCTGAATGTCAATCGCGACAAAGTGTTTGTATGGCAGAATGTCGCCTTGCTGCGCTGGGCGGGATGGGGATTGTTGATACCATATATTATAATTATCGTCAGCGAACTGCTGAATCATGTGCCGATAAGGCAAATCTACATAGAGGACTCCGACAGTCTTATCTTTGGCGTATTCTGTCTGATTATGGCCGAGGTTTTCGCCATCGGACTGAAGTTGAAGGAAGAACAGGATCTAACCATCTGAATGCTTATGGGACACATCGTGGTAAATTTAGACGTGGAGATGGCCAAACGCAAGATTTCTCTTGGCGAGTTGGCAGAGCGTGTGGGTCTGACGCAGGCCAACCTGAGTATCCTGAAAACGGGCAAGGCCAAGGCTGTGCGTTTCACCACCCTTGAGGCTATCTGCCGTGAACTGGGCTGTCAGCCCGGCGATATCCTGGAATATAGAGACGAATAATCAATCACCATAATCATGAAACAACTTATCATTAACTTTTCCTACATCCTGTTGGGAATCTCCATGCTCATCGAAATGCTGTCACAAATGCTGTTGGCGTATTTCGGCTGAACATCTTTGCTTCTGTCGGCACACCGGGTCTCTCCAGTGTGCCGACAGCGATTTCTATAGGCCGGATTATTTTCTTCATGTTTTCATGTCACAAAATAAGCATGATTGCGTCATATAGGCAAAAGAACGACCAAAAGATATGATGACAGAGAGTTTTATGGACGAAGTGAAGGCCGTGCGCCCGACACTGCTGAGTGTTGCCAGGGGAATCCTGGGCAGCGACGAGGAGGCGGAGGACGTGGTGCAGGATGCCATGCTCCGTCTGTGGCAACTACGCGACGAGCCAATATGTAATGTCCGTGGGTTCGCCAGGGTGGTCGTTCGCAACCTGTCTCTAAGCAAAGTCAGGCAGAGACGAGTGACGGTGGATATTGCCCGTGCTGACATCGCTAATGATAACGAGTCAGAATCGGCAAGAAACGAGCAGATTGACCGGATGATGGAACTTGTCGACGCCCTGCCTACCATGCAACAGACCGTGCTCCGCATGCGGCACATGCAGGAAATGACGATGGCCGACATCGCAAGCCTCATCGGAACCAGCGAGGCTGCTGTCAGGCAGTCGCTTAGCAGGGCACGGAGAAGCATCATCGAACAATTTAAATCTGAATCAAAATGAACGAGACCTACATACGACAGTTGATGGAGCGCTTCCTCAATGCGGAAACCACTTTGGAGGAAGAACAGACGCTTTACAACTATTTCCAAAAAAAGGACATCGCCGATGACCTGAAGCCTTATCGTAAGGCGTTCCAAAGTTTCTCCGCTGTGAGCGGCATGGAAAAAGACACAGCCAAAACTCATACGCCGGTATGGGTTGTCCTCCTGCGGACAGTCACGACAATGGCTGCTGTCTTTCTGGTCGGCCTGTTCTTTGCTGTACGCGGCGGCAGTTCAGAAGTGCCGCAACAGACAATGGCAACCAACCAAACAGAACATACACCCGACTTCTGCGAGGGGAGTACACCCCGGGAACTATATGTGTGCTACTTGGAGCGGAAAAGGGAACAATCGAAAACCTATCGTTCACTAAAACGGATGATTTATGAAAACCAACAGTAAAACCATAGCCGTGATGATGCTGGTGCTCTTCATGGCATCGTGCAACAACAAAGACGCCCGCATGCTGACCGTCATCAACGAGGACGGCACCTGCATCCGCGAATACGCTTTCCACACATCAGAAAAGAATCTGATGGTTCCGCTGGAAGAGGAATTCGACAGCCTCATCGACAAGCACTGGGAACTTACATGGTCGGTCATCGGTAGCGACTCCCTGCGACATCCCGTACCCATGACTCAGACTCAGGTTGATAGCCTTCAAGGGAAGAATCCCGACAGCCATCTTTCCGATAGTGTGATGGTACATGTCAAGAAACAGTTCTCGACGGTGCAGGACATGAGCGACCACCTGCTTATGGCAGAGGGCTTCAAGGCCAATAGCAAGTTGGAGAAGGTCTTCAAGTGGTTCTATACCGACTATACCTTCACTGAGACGTTCGTCTACGACGGCCCGTCCGTCTTCCCCATCCCCATCAGTCGCTTCCTCAGTGCCGATTCTGCCTCATACTGGTTTACCGGTCATCCAGACCTGACTCGAAACTGTAGTGGGCAGGAAAAGAAAGAGGTATTGGACAAGATGGAGGTGAAGGTCAACCAATGGCTCAATGCCAACTGGTTTGCTGAGATATGCAAGATTGTTGCCGACAACTACGACATGGTGAAGAATCCGCCCGTCAGCAAGGAGGCATTCATCAGTCAATGTGATGAGTTGGCCATGCATCCCGATGTACTCAATGACACGGATGAGAAGGTAGACGACTTCAAAAAGGTGATCGACAATCATTTTCATTCAGATGCCTACACCTCCTCGATACTCAAGTCCGACTCTTTGGAGGATGACAGTGGGCGCTATGGTACATTTCTGGCATTCAACACCAACTACGACCTCGTCATGCCTGGAAGAGTTACGGATGCAGGCATGGGTGAATATGATGGACATGTCATCCACTACCGCGTCTCAGGTGAACGTACCATTCCCGATGATTACAAGTACAGCATCAGGGCTACCTCACGTGTCACCAACATCTGGGCATTCATCGTCACCTTCCTTGTCATTGCCCTGGCCATCGGCAGTTTTTTCATCCGGCGACGCATCGCGTCCGCATAAATGACCGCCATCCTTAGGCGTGGGCATAGCCATTGGGGTTTGTTGCCCGTCATGCTGTAAAAATGGCGAAATAATGAGGGAGTAATTGGGGGAGTAATTGAGGGAGTAAAAAGATTACACTCGACCTATTCTTTGCTGTCGGTAAGGTTTTGCATGACCACGGCGCAGGAGGCGTCGCTGGTGACCGACATCACGGTTCTTCCCATGTCGATGATGCGGTCGATGCCGGCAGCAGGTGGCCATGAACACCGATGCCACACCGAGATAAATGGCTACGCCGTCCATGTTGATGGTGGCGCCGAGAGAGAGGACAAAACTCCCGATGTCTTTCTTCACGCCCAGTTTTTCTGTACATTTCATGGAATAGGGTAGGGTGGCGACAGAGGAGTCGCTCGAGAAGGCGAAGAGCAAGGCGGGCTGCATCTCCTTGAGGAACTTCAGCGGCGACTGTCGGCCGAAGATGTAGACCAAAGGCGAATACACGCAGAGGGTATGGGTGATGAAGCAGGCATAGGCAAGCACCACGAGGGCGGCATACGACCCCAGCACGCTTGGTCCGTTTTCCACCACTACGGGTGTGAGCATACAGAATACGCCTAAGGCGGCTGCCGAGGTCATGTCGATGGTGGGGAGCCATCCCCTGACGAGTGTCGACAGGCCCAGTCCGAGTATGACGGTGAGAACCGTGGTGAACATGAAATAGAGCACTGCCCGCAGTCCCAGTCTCCCCAGTTTCTTCATGTCGTTCATCGAGAGGATGCCCGCGATGATAGAGAGCAGCACCAATGGCACCACGATAAACTTCAGCAGTTTGAGGAAGATGGTGCCGAAGGGTTTGATATAGTGGTTCACAAAATCGGCGTGGTCATTCAGCAGCACACCGGCAATGATGGCGAGCACCAATGCTATGACAATCTGTGTGGTCAGTGAAAACCGTATCTTTTTCATCACATTTCATTTTTCCGCATATATAATGGAAAAAGAATGGAGTGCAAAACAAATGTAGAAGTTTTTGCGGTTTTGCAATACTTTCTTCTACAGGTACTAAAACCTATTTGTAAACCGATGGCAGCAACTCCATAAAAGTTTCCCGTGCCCTCGGTAAAAGACCGCGAGCACGGGAAAAAGGGGTATTAGAATTCAATAGTTGTTTTTATTCGTATTTCGTCTTGAATACACGCTGCAGTTGCACTGGTTCGCTTGAATTGTTGGTGTTGTTAGAAGAGGTTTCTTCGTCCAGGTCCATGAAATACCTGTTTGCGTATGATGCACTTTCATCTATGCCGAGGTTGTTGGTGTTGGCGTTGAAATAGAACCTGTCGCTTCCCCAATAAAAACCGCTCCAGTTGGGCGAGGAAGTATGCACCAGACTGAATCTTTGCCTTGTTCCGTTATACATCTCAATGTATCCAGAGAAGTGATTGTCGGTGAGACAGTATTCGTAAATTGTCACATATGAATTGTCCTCTATGAAATGGATTTTGATGTTTCCATTTACGACTTCCCACTTGATGTGGTTTGCGATGTAGTTGCGTTCCCATCCATAACTTCTGTAGTCGTTGTAGTAATCAATCCAGTAACCGTCACCGGATGCGAATTTGGAAGGATTGCGTAGGAAGCATACTTCTGAATAAGAAGCGTCATAGTATTCTCCCCGACCGTTGATTTGGTAAGATACATACATGTTACCTTTCCAGTTACCGTCAAGTGTCATCGCGATTAATTCGTCTTTTTCACAACTTGTCATTGTGACCGACAAAAGGGCTGCGACTGCCAACATCATTGTGTGAAGATAATTTTTCATTTTCGTATTTTTTTTATGTTTGTTATTTCAATCCGTTGAAGGTTTTTTTCCTTTTCTGCATTGCAAAGTTATGATGGCTTTCCTCATGGTGGAAATTTTTTCGTGCTTTTCGTTTATTATTCATGCGACAAATGCGAGGCAATGCGACAAGTGGCAAAAAAGGTCTTGAAAATTGTCGCAAAAGTAGTTTTTCTGAAGATATTATTCACGATTTAGGGATAAGCACAGGAGTGTGGTTCCATATAACATATAAAAAGATGGTAGGAAATGATAGTTTTAACCATTGGACATTAATAATTCAATTTTCTCAAGTTGAATATTGAATTTTTCTTCTTTCTGTGTGGACAGAAAGAAGAAACAAGAAAAACCGCGAACACGCTCCCGCTATCGTTCGCCCTGCTAACACCCCGCCACTTGTCTTGGCAGATTTGCGAAGCCATACAAAAAATCATCCGATGGAGCATAGGCCCCATCGGATGATGGTAGAATAAAGAAAGGGGTTGTTAGTCGTCGTATGCGAGCAATTGCCCGTCGGCGGTGAATTTCAGTTCGATGTCGTTGGAGAGTTGCACCTCGTAGCCATAGTGCTCCTTGTCGATTTTGACGATGTCGGTACTGCCGTAGTGGGCGTCCACGAAGTTGGCGATGGCTGGAGGAACGATGCCGTAGGGAACGGCATTGTAGTTGCAGTCTACCATTTCCCAGTTGCCTGCCAGGTCGAAGTCAATCTCCACACCATTGTTGAGGCAGGCTTCATAGGCATCGCCGTCGAAGTCGGAGTCATAGACTGCGTAGTCGATGACCTGTCCGGGGAAGTAATTCTGTACGAAGGCCTTGGCGGCTTCGGGCAACTGCGTTGTGGAAACTGTCACATCCTGTGCGAAGGTGGAAACGGCTTGCATGGTCATGCAAAGGAGTGCTGCGAAATAAATCTTTGACTTTTTCATAATTGTATTTTTTTGTTGTTAATATTTCTTTTGTTGATGTCTCTGGAAACCCGTTCGTTTCTTTCGACATGGAAAAGATAGGCCGGAATAGCATGGAGAGCATCACTTTTTCTTGTTTTTCTGTCTGTAAGGTTGCGACAACTGTCTCTATTTCCGACAAATGCGGAAAAAAGGGGAAATTGCTGTCGCAAACATAGTCATGCAATCATCGAATAACAGATAAAAACCGCCTTGCGCATTAGCGGTTCCTTATAGGTGGGTTTCTTACCCTTCCGAATCATTTTTGAATCGTTTTTTGGGAATAAATCCCTGCCGCGAGGCTGTTTTTGCCTATTATTTCCTATCTTTGCCGTTGTATACCACAAAACCCGTTACGGCACCATGAAACAAGCGATTCTTAACCTTTTTATAATATGTTGCTTGTTGCTGCCCTTCAGCCTCCGGGCCGAGGCGGCAGATTACCTTATCCGCGACTATGGTGCAGTGAGCGACACCACACAACTCTCCACCGAGGCCGTGCAGCGCGCCATCGACGACTGCCACAGGGCAGGAGGGGGAAGAGTGGTGGTGAGCGCCGGCAACTACAAGGTAGGCACCCTCGTGCTCCGCTCACACGTGAACCTGCACCTGGAGGCAGGAGCCACCATCTATGGCAGCACATCGCTGGCAGACTATAAGCCCATGCGCTCCTCGTATGTCTCTCTGCGCACGCAGACAGAGACCGTGCAACTCATCTATGCCGACAATGTGGACGATGTGGTCATCGACGGCTTCGGCACCATCGACGGACAAGGCCGGGCATTCCCCAAACTCTCGTGGAACGATGAGGGCATCACCCGTCCCCATCTGCTGCGCTTCATCCAGAGCCGCGATGTGGTGGTGAAAGACGTGACGCTGAAGAACTCCGGCTGCTGGATGCAGCATTACTTGGCCTGCGACCGTCTGCGCATTGAGGGCATCAAGGTGCGCAACCGCAACAACTACAACAACGACGCCCTCGACATCGATGGGTGTCACGACGTGGTGGTGAGGGGGATGATAGCCGACAGCGACGACGACGGTATCACCCTCAAGAGCACTTCGCCAAGGTGCTGCGAGAACATCCGCATCGCCGACTGCGTGGTCTCCAGCCATTGCAACGCCGTGAAACTGGGTACGGAAACCAACGGAGGCTTCCGCAACATCAATATCTCGGGCATCGTGGTGAAGCCGAGCGAGGACCAGGAGGAGAAGTTCTTCGGACAGTGGATAGGGTCGTCGGCCATCTCGCTCGAGATTGTAGACGGGGGCGTGCTCGAGAATGTCAGCATCTCCGATTTCACCGTCGAGGGCACGGAGTCGCCCATCTTTATCCGTCTCGGCAACCGCGGCAGGGGATACAAGGAGGGACAGGTGATAGACAACGTGGGGAAAATCGACGGGGTGCGCCTCCACCACATCCAGGTGAGGAATGCCGGGTCGATGGGGTGCTCCATCACCGGTCTGCCCGGACATCCCGTGGAAAATGTGTGTATCGACCACGTCACCATCCACCACAAGGGTGGCGTGACGGAAGACCAAATGCAGGAGATAGCACAGCGCGTGGCCGACGAGAAGGAGAAGGAATATCCCGAGGCCACGATGTGGGGCAACCTGCCGGCAAAGGGCTTTTTCGTGCGTCACGTCCGCCATATCCGGTTCTCCGATTTCGAAGTGACCACCATCCAACCCGACTGCCGGCCCGAGATAGTGAATGAGGACGTTGAAGGCCGATAACCCATTGAAGATAGAAATGAATGAGAATATGAGAATACGGTGTATCATCTTGCTCATGGCCGCCAGTGTTTGGGCATGGGCACAATCCAACAGGGTGACCTGGGGCGACCAGGGCAACGGCACCTATGTCAACCCGGTAATCAATGCCGACTTCTCCGACCCCGACGTGATACGCGTGGGCGAGAAATATTATATGGTGGCGTCGGACTTCCATTTCCTGGGCATGCAGGTGCTGGAATCGGAGGATATGCTCAACTGGAAGTATGTGGCACAAGTGTACAGCAGGTTTGATGAGCCGGGATGGGACGACAACCGGCACTATGCCGGTGGGTCGTGGGCGCCTGCCATCCGCTACCATAACGGGGAGTTCTATGTCTATTTCTGCACACCCGACGAGGGTCTGTATATGAGCAAGGCCAAGGAGGCGGCAGGACCATGGTCGCCGCTGCACCTGGTGAAGAGGGTGGAGAAATGGGAAGACCCATGCCCGTTCTGGGACGACGACGGCAAGGCCTACCTGGGCAGGAGCCGCCATGGCGCCGGGCCCATCATCGTGCACAGGATGTCGGACGACGGCACACAACTCCTCGACGACGGGGTGACGGTATACACCGGCCCCGTGGCAGAGGGCACCAAATGGATGAAGCGCAACGGATACTACTACCTGATTATCCCGGAGGGAGGGGTAGGCCAGGGATGGCAGACCGTGTTGCGCTCAAAGAACATCTATGGGCCATACGAAAAAAGAGTGGTGCTCGAACAGGGGTCGACAGCCGTCAACGGACCCCATCAGGGCGCGCTGGTTGACACCCCTGAGGGCAACTGGTGGTTCTATCATTTCCAGGAGACGCCCGTCCTCGGGCGTGTGGTGCACCTGCAACCGGCTCGATGGGTGGACGACTGGCCGCTCATGGGAGTGGATATCGACGGCAACGGCATAGGGGAGCCGGTGGCGGTGTGGACCTCGCCTTATCCCGATTCCCAGCCTGCGAAGTGGCAGACCGACGATGACTTCGGCGGCAGTAGCCTGGCACTGCAATGGCAGTGGAACCACAACCCACGCGACAGCCATTGGAGCCTTACGGAGCGAAAGGGGTGGCTCACGCTCCATGCCCTGCCCGCCGGTGGGTTGAGAGAGAGCCACAACATGCTCACACAGAAAGTGATGGGCTACACCAGCGAGAGCACCACGATGCTCACCAGCGCGGGGGAATGCCGCGCCGGCTTGTGCTGCATGGGCAGGCAGTTCCACGCCATTGGCATCTGCCCAGAGGGCATCTACGTGGATGCCAACGGCGAGCAGGTGGTGGTGAAGAGAGGCAAATTTTCCCGGCTCTTCTTCCGCGTGACCAACGACAGCAAGAACAACCTCCACCAGTTCTACTACAGCACCGACGGCAAGCACTATGTGGCGGCAGGCGACGCCTTCACCATGCGCAGCGGATTCTGGAAGGGAATACGTGTGGCACTCTTCTGCTACGGGGAGAATGGCAAGGCACAATTCGATTTTTTCAGGATGGATTATCGATAATTCCGATTTTTGTCTTAATTTCGCAGAAAAATTACAGTGATGAGAAAACACGTTGCAACAGCACTCTTCATGGCATTATGGGTCAGCATGCTCATAGGGTGCGTAGACAGTTTGAAAAATCAGGTGGAGATTATCAACAAACAATGTCCGATTGACTTGGGCATCTTGGGTGAGGTGACACACGTCGACCTCGATGACAGAACCATTGTCTATCATGTCTCCACCAATCCTTCCGTGCTGAATATCAGTAGGCTGAAAGACCATCAGAAAGACGTAAAATGGGGAATTCTGCTCAATTTCTCCAACGATAGAGCCACCCTGGCGAATTTCATTGCGGCGAAATGCAATCTCAGGTATGAATATACCGACAGCCAGAACGACGAGCGACTCATCATCGACATCTCTGCCGAGGACCTGAAAAACGTGAATGCGCTCGTGGCCAACCCACAGGAACTGGCACGAAAGAGGGTGGAGAATTTTGTGACTACCGGCAGGCTGCAGTTGCCGCTGCATGTAGACGAGGTGACGACTCTCGACGATATCATCATTGAAGGTGACAACGTGGGGTATGTCTATACCATCGATGAAACGGCTATCTCGCCCGACACCATCAGGGAGAGACTCGGTGTGCTCAGGGAGAATATCGAGAGGAGCTTGAGAGGAGAGGACCTCTCGATGATTATGCTCGTCGACGCGCTCACGAATGACCACAAGGGACTCATCTACCGCTATTTCCTCAGCAAATCGAAAGAGCGGTTCGAAATCACGTTCACTCCAGAGGAAATTGAAAAAATTATGCTTGGCATTCCTTCCAATTTGGAGTTGAATGAGCATATGCACTGAGAATCAGGCCGTTTGGCATTGTCGGTATTTGCTCACGACTCGGCTTGGCTCAAACAAGTCGGGCCCTTCTCTGGCTGCTCATCCGGCCATAATGATGCTAGGCAGGCTCCTGTTTACGAAAAAAGAGCGGCACCTCACGGCGACGCCCTTTTCCCCAATTAAACTTATATAATACACTTCGGTTGTCATTCTCCCAGGCACATGCCACCACAACGGGTGGACATGACATGACAGTGCGCATCGCAGCACAAGGGCGCGGAGCAAAACCCCGGCACTATCAGTGACTTAAAAATCATCGTTTTGCCGCATACCCCTTACATCGAGAGGTGACGACAAGCCTGCGAAAGGCTTGAAAAGGCAGGTCTTCTGACTACGCTCCCGCCAACTGGCGCCTTCCCGCCCAAATGGGCAGTGGCATCGTGCCAGTGGCGATAAAGGAGTTCACAGCTGCGAGACAGTCGGGGATTCACACCCCGTTCCCTTTGCTAATCGCGTGTAGCGAACCTTATCGATGCAAAAATAGGGATTTTCCCCGAAACAGCAAAATTTTTAGCAGAAAATTTGTTGGGCTCAGCAAAAGTCTATATCTTTGCAACGGATTGACGCCACGGCGCTCCATTTTTTCAGTATTTCACTATTAACAGTAACAACTTAACACTATTGCCTATCGGAACAACATTACTTAATTATCAACATATTTAAGGAATGGAATTATTGAATGAAATGACCGACGAACAGTTGGCATTGTCATACATCGACGGTAACAATAGGGCGTTTGATTTGCTGTTGTCAAGAACACAATCCAAACTCTTTACTTATATCATGTTCGTGGTCAGAGACCAGGACGTGGCCAACGACATCTTTCAAGAGACGTTCGTCAAGGTAATCGTGAAACTCAAGCAGGGGAAATACACCAACTCCGGGAAATTCTCTGCCTGGCTTGTGAGGATAGCCCACAATGTCATCATGGACTGGTATCGTGAGCAGAAGTCGGAGAAAATCGTGGAGCCTACAGAGGACAACGACCTTTCCAACCTCGGGGGGAATGAGTTGCTCGACCTCAACGTGGAGAACCATTTCGTCAACGAACAGGTGCTCGCTGATGTGAAGAAGATGATGAACATGCTGCCACCATCGCAGCGCGAGGTGGTGTTCATGCGCTTCTATCAGGAGATGTCGTTCAAGGAAATCGCCGAGGCTACCAATGTGAGCATCAATACCGCCCTCGGGCGTATGCGGTATGCCATCCTCAATCTGCGGCGCATGGCGAAGCAGCATTCCATGGTGCTGCAACTGGATTGACAGAACCGTCAGCATACAAGAATCCCCCATGCTCACAATTCGTAGCATGGGGGATTCTTCTTCTTACAATACCTTCAGACTGTGAATGGTGGCTATCGGGTCGGCAGCCTTGAACACATAACTGCCACTCACCAACACGTCGACACCGGCGGCCACCAGACGGGGTGCCGTTTCCGACTGCACGCCGCCGTCGACCTCGATAAGCGCGTGGCTGCCACTCTCGCTGATGAGGCGGCGAAGGCGTTTCACCTTCTCTATGGTGTGCTCAATGAACTTCTGTCCGCCAAAACCGGGGTTCACGCTCATCAGCAGCACCATGTCGACATCGCAGATGATGTCTTCGAGCAGGGAAACGGGAGAGGAGGGGTTGAGCGTCACGCCAGCCTTCATGCCTGAGCGGTGAATCTCTGCCACTGTGCGGTGAAGGTGGGTGCAGGCTTCATAGTGCACGTTCATCATCATGGCGCCCAACTTCGCCGTGCGTGAGATATACTCCTCGGGGTGGACAGTCATGAAATGCACGTCGAGGGGCTTCTTACAGATGGAAGCCACCGCCTCGAGCACAGGAAAGCCAAACGAGATGTTGGGCACGAAAACGCCGTCCATCACGTCAAGGTGAAGCCAGTCGGCCTCACTGCTGTTGAGCATGTCGATGTCATGCTGCAGGTTGGTGAAGTCGGCTGCCAATAACGATGGGGATACCAGTGTAGACATAATGTATCAGTTAAGGCAATACACGCCACTTTGCCCGTTCATGTCGATTACACGATAGGTGTAAGCAAATTCACGGATGAAGTTCAATGTGCGGGCAGAGGGTTGGAATTCTTCTTGGGTAAAAATTTTCATAGGCAAATCATTGATTGGTGTTTATCTTATTAACGATGCCTGTGCACGATTATTATATAAAAATGAAAAAATATTCACGTTCTTTTTGTTCTGCGCTCGACTTTTCGTAACTTTGCTGCTACGCAGCGAAGTTACTCCGTCTCGGCATAAAAAAAGAACAAGATCCTGTTTTCCGCAAGATTTTGTCCTAAAAAAGTCATTTACCTGATAATAAGATAGTTGCAATTTGCAAAAGTGGTGATTTGGGTCACCTCGCTTCTACCCTGAGACCGTTTTTGAGTGGTTAGACAG
>Ga0310695_10011431_pt1 | contig 12688 bp, 8 predicted proteins | sample RumenRJG_04DNA_FD_203882 | JGI IMG/M metagenome (GOLD analysis project Ga0310695, IMG submission 203882) | Bovine rumen microbial communities from Lethbridge, Alberta, Canada - RJG_04 (v2) (version 2) | ecosystem: Host-associated > Mammals > Digestive system > Stomach > Rumen | place: Canada...
CGCAGCTTCAGCCGCATCGCCAACGACGGCGGCCCGGTGATCGGCGTCGCCGACAAGGCAAAGCTCATCCAGGTCGACGGCTACTGCTTCAAAGACCTCAACGGCAACGGCAAGCTGGACCTGTGGGAGGACTGGCGTCAGGATCCCGAGGCACGTGCCGAGGCGCTCGCCGCCGAGATGGACTTCGACCTCATCCCCGGCCTCATGCTCTTCGAGGGCAGCCTCTCCAACATGGTGTCGGGCTCGCTTCCCGATGAGGCCAAGGCCCTGCTCGACAAGGGCGTGCTGGGCATCGGCGCCGCCTCGATCAGCGCGGAGGCCGCCGGCAACGTGGCCTTCAACAACGCCATCCAGACCTATGCCGAGGGCATCAACCTGGGCATCCCCGCAGACTTCTGCAGCGACCCGCGCAACAGCGGCTGGGGCATCGGCGTCTCGCCCTTCCCCGACAACCTGGCGCTTGCCGCGACGTTCGACCCCGCGAACGCCGACGAGGCCTACCGCAAGCTTGCTCCCGAGTACCGTGCTCTGGGCGTGACCACGCTGCTCGGGCCGCAGACCGACGTGGCCGTCGAGCCGCGCTGGGGCCGCAACACTGCGGCGTTCGGCGCCGACCCCGCGCTTTCCCGCGACATGCTGAAGGCCGCCGCCAACGCGCTACAGTCCACGTGGAGCGAGAGCGGCGAGGACCTGGGCTGGGGCGTCGACTCGGTCAACGGCATGATGAAGCACTTCCCGGGAGACGGCGCCGCACAGGGCGGTCGTGAGGCGCACGACTCCACCGGCCAGTTCAACGTCTATCCCGGCGGCATGTTCGAGATGGGCCTTGTGCCCTTCATCGACGGCGGCCTCGCGCTCGAGGGCAAGACCGGGCGCTGTGCCGCGGCCATGACCTCCTACTCCGTGGCGTGGTCGGAGGACGAGGAGTACGGTGAGCTCGTGGGTACGTCCTTCTCCGATTACAAGCTTGGGATCCTGCGCAACGATTACGCCTTCGACGGCGTCATCTGCACCGACTGGCAGGTCATCGAGGACGATGGCAAGCCGTGGGGCGTCGAGAACCTCACGCCCGAGGAGCGCGTGGCCAAGGCTCTCAAGGCCGGCGTGGACCAGTTCGGCGGCGGATCCGTGCATGACATCGTTGCCGACGGCATCAAGCTGTACGCCTCGCAGGTGGGAGAGGATGCCGCCCAGGCGCAGATCCGCAACACCGCCCGCAGGCTCCTGCTCAACCGCTTCAGGATCGGCCTGTTCGAGAATCCCTTCATCAACCTCGACGAGGCGCTGGCTACCGTCATGAACGAGCAGAGCACGGCCGAGGGCTACGCCATGCAGGAGAAGACCGTCGTCATGCTCAAGAACGACGGCGTCATCGCAAAGAGCACGGGCGATGCCAAGCCCAAGGTCTATGTGCCGCTCGTGTACTCCCCGGGCGTCATGGGCTTCGTGCATCAGAACGTCTCGTCCGCCGACCTGCCCGTTGACGAGGAGCTGCTGCGCGAGTACTTCGACCTCGTGACCGACACCGTGGGCGAGGCCACCGGCGACCCCGACGACACCGGCAACCCCAACCTGCTCTACACCGACATCGTGCGCGCCACGCCCGAGCAGCTCGCCGACTGCGACTACGCGCTCGTCTTCGCCCGCACCACGCAGAACACCACGTTCTGGTCGATCACCGGCGGCGTGAACATGTTCACGCAGGAATACGTGCCCCTGTCGATGCAGTACGCGCCCTATGTGGCCGACGGCCCCAACGTACCGCAGACCTCCCTCGCCGGGCGCCTGATGGAGGACGGCTCGCGCGAGAACATGTCGTACTACGGCAAGGAGGCCTTGGTCGATAACGGCACCGACCTCGACATGATCAAGTACGCCCAGCAGAACATGCCCGCTGGCAAGCCCACCATCGTGTGCATCAACGCCGAGGGCAAGTCGCCCATCGCCGGGCAGTGCGTGGGCGAGTTCGAGGCCGATTCCGCTGCGCTGCTCTACGGCTTCAATATCAACAACCGCGCGTTCTTGAACATCGTCACGGGCAAGACCGAGCCCAGCGCACTGCTGCCCATCCAGCTTCCCAAGGACATGGATGCCGTGGAGGCGCAGCTCGAGGACGTGCCACGCGATATGGACTGCTACGTCGATGCTGCCGGCAACGTGTACGACTTCGGATTCGGCCTCAACTGGCAGGGCGTCATCTCCGACGAGCGCACCGCAAAGTACTGCGTTGCCCCGCTCACAGCCCCCGAGACACCCAAGGTCTCGTAGTAGCTCCCGCCTCTTTCCTTCCTTGGAGAACCGCCCGTGCGCATCCCGTGCGGGCGGTTCTCCGTCTGCGCATGATTGGAACCACCGCTCGCCGCATCATCCATCGACGCAAACCATTCGCTTGCAGATTGTCCCGCGCATGCGCACGGGCGAAACCGCTACGCTAGGTATCAGCCTGTTGTTGACCCAGCGAAAGGAACAGCCATGATCGAAACCGCCCAGGCATTCGGCATCGATATCGGAGGCTCCGGTATCAAGGGCGCCCCCGTCGACCTCACCACCGGCACCTTCGCCGCCGAGCGCCTGCGCATCCCCACCCCGCAGCCGGCAACCCCCGAGGCCGTGGCCGACACGGTCAAGGAGATCCTCGACAGCTTCGAGGTCGAGGATGGCACGCCCATCGGCATCGCCTTCCCCGCGCCCGTGAAGCCCGGAAAGCCCCTCGGCTACATGTCGAACCTCGACCAGTCCTGGGTGGGCGTCGACATCGAGGAGCTGTTCGGCGAGCGCTGCGGACGCAAGGTCCACGTGCTCAACGACGCAGATGCCGCAGGTCTCGCCGAGGCCGTCTTCGGTGCAGCCAAGGGCGTCGACGGCCTCGTGATCGCCACCACGCTGGGCACCGGCATCGGCACCGCGCTCATCAACAACGGCACGCTGCTCCCCAACTCCGAGCTCGGCCACATCATCATCGACGGCAAGGGCGACGCCGAGAAGTACGCCGCGGACTCCATCCGCACCAAGGAGGAGCTCAACTGGAAGAAGTGGGGCAAGCGCCTCACCAAGTACTACAAGCTGCTCGAGTTCTACCTCTCCCCCGACGTGTTCGTCGTGGGCGGCGGCGTGAGCAAGAAGCACGAGAAGTTCTTCCCCTATATCGAGATCGACACCCCCATCATCCCCGCCGCGCTGCTCAACACCGCGGGCATCGTGGGCGCCGCGCAGTTCGCCGCCATGCAGTAGATCGCGCGGAAACAACGCACACGCGAAGGGCCGCCTCCCAGGGCGGCCCTTTATTCTGTTCAGTGCATCTTGGGGGGTACCCCCCTCGTTGATTCAGTGCATCTTGGGGGGTACCCCCCTCGTTGTGGGGAGTACCCCCCTCGTTGCGAAAGCTACTCGTCGCTGCCGGAGAAGAGCGTGCGGAATCCCTTGCCGAAGAGCTCGAACGCTGCCGCGATGCGGCTCTTGCGCACGGGTTCGGGAGCAGGCTCGTCGACCGGTTCCGGCTCGGAGGCGGGCTCGGGTGCCGGCGCATCCTCGACGACGGCAACCGGCTCGGGAATCGGACGCATCGCCCCGGTCACCTCGGGATCCGCGTCATACGACCCGATGGGCGGCAGCGCGAGCAGCGCCTCGTACGTCTCGGCGGGAATCGGGCTGATCGCGCCGGAGATGGGTGCGGTGATCTCATCGGCGGCTGCGCCGAAGCGGGCGCGGCGGTAGGCGTAGGCGAGCAGGATCTCCTGGCTGTTGAACGGCGCCTCCCCCTCGGGCGCCTCGATGGGCACCCATGCACCGTCGCTCGTGAGCTGGCGCGCCTTGACGTTGTCGGCAAGCTGCAGGTTGACGTACTGCATCACCATGGCGCGGCACGTGGGGTCGAGCACCGGATAGGCGATCTCGACGCGGTGCTCGGTGTTGCGCGTCATCATGTCGGCCGACGAGAGGTACACGGTATCGGCCTCCGTGCCGAACGCGTAGATGCGGGCGTGCTCGAGGAAGCGGCCCACGATCTGGCGCACGATGAGGCCGTCGGTCCTGTCGGGGACATTGGCGCGGATGCAGCAGATGCCGCGGATGATCATGACCACGCGCACGCCCGCCTCGCACGCCTCGGCGATCTTGTCGATCACGTCGCGGTCGGTGAGCGAGTTCATCTTCATGAAGACCTGCGCGGGAAGGCCGGCGCGGGCGCGCTCGATCTCGCGGTCGAGGCCGCCCATCACGAGCGGCTTGAGGCCGTACGGTGCCACGCCGAGGTAGTCGTAGCTGCCCTTGAGGTTGCCGAGCGAGAGGTTGCGGAAGAACACGTTGCCATCGGCCGCGATGCCGGGATGGGCGGTCATGAGCATGAAGTCGGAGTAGAGGCGCGCGGTCTTCTCGTTGAAGTTGCCGGTACCCAGGCACGTGATGCGGCTCACGCCGTTGGCGTCGTGATAGGTGATCTGGCAGATCTTGGAGTGGCACTTGAAGCCCTCGGCGCCGTAGATGACGGTGCAGCCCGCCTCCTGCAGGCGCTCGGCCCACGCGATGTTGTTCTCCTCGTCGAAGCGGGCGCGCAGCTCCATGAGCACGGTGACGTCCTTGCCCTCCTCGGCGGCCTGGATGAGGCTCTCGCACAGGTGCGAGCTCTTGGCCACGCGGTAGAGGGTGATCTTGATCGAGATGCAGGCCTCGTCGGCAGACGCCTCGCGCACCAGGCGCAGCAGCGGCGTCATCGACTCGTACGGGTAGACGAGCAGCACGTCATGGTCCTCGATCTGGGCACGCATGGGCTTGGCGAGGTCGACCATCGGGGTGTTCTGGGGCTTGAAGGGCTGGAACGTGAGCTCCGAGTGCACCGACGCCGGGATCTTGTCCTCGAGGCCGTAGACGTAGCCCAGGCCGAGCGGCATCTGCATCTGGAACACGCGGCGCGGCTCGAGGCCCAGCTGCGCGGTGATGACGGAGAGCGTCTTCTTGCCCAGCTCCCCCTGCACTTCCAGGCGGATGGGCTGGAGGCGCTGGCGCATCTTGAGCACCTTCTTCATGTGCGAGCGGTAGTCCGCCTCCTCCGCCACGCCCTCGCCGTCGGGGTCGATGTCGGCGCTGCGGGTGACGCGGATCACCGCCGGCTTCTTGGGCACGTACTCGCCGAAGCAGCTGCTCAGGCATGAGACGATCACGTCTTCGACGAGCGTGTAGCGGTAGTGCTTCGCGTCGGAGGGCAGCTGCACCACGCGGTTGAGCGATGAGGGGACCTCGACCACGCCGATTAGGCCCTGCTCGTCGGTGGCACCCAGGCCGCACGCCACGTAGAGGTGCCCGTCGCGCAGGTTGGGGAACGGATGGCGCGGATCGACCACCATGGGCGAGAGGATGGGCATGATGTTGCGGTCGAAGTGCTTGGCGACCGCGGCGAGGTCCGCATCGGCGAGCTGGTCGTGGCGCACGTGCACGAGGCCCTTCTCGGCGAGGCTGCCGACCACCAGATCGTAGGCCTCCTCATGGCGGGCGATCATGGCGGGAAGCTGCTCGAAGATGGCGTCGAGCTGGCCGTCGGGGGTGAGGCCGGAGCGCGAGTCGAGCGGCGGCTTCTTGAGGGTGGCAAGGTCGGTGAGGCCTCCCACGCGCACCATGAACCACTCGTAGAGGTTGGAGCCGAAGATCTCGACGAACTTCAGGCGCTCGAACAGCGGGACGCGCTCGTCGAAGGCCTCGTCGAGCACGCGGTCGTCGAAGCGCAGCCACGAGAGCTCGCGGTTCTGCGTGAACGAGACGTCCTGATCGTGCTTGGCCTTCTCGGGCTCCTTCTTCTCGGGCTCCTTCTTCTCGGGCTCCTTCTTCTCGGCAGGCTCTGCGGATTGCGGCTCCTCCTCGACGACTTCGACGGGAACCTCCTCCTCCATCGGTGCGGCCTTCTCGCGCTTCTCCCGTTTGGCTGCCATTGCTCCCCCTTGGTGAGAGTTGTCCATAACGTTTCTATTCTATCAGCGCGCTACAATAGATTCTCGGGACTCAACCTGTAAAAGGAGGCTATATGTCAAACGAAGGCAAGGAGGTCAGCGTCCACTACGTGGGCACGCTCGATGACGGCAGCAAGTTCGACTCGTCCCGCGATCGCGGCACGCCGCTCGATTTCACCTGCATGGCAGGCCAGATGATCCCCGGCTTCGACATCGCCGTGCGCGACATGGAGGTCGGCCAGACGGTCAACATCCGCATCGAGCCCAAGGATGCCTACGGCGAGCGCGACGAGAACGCCATGATGCCCGTCCCGCGCAAGATGCTCCAGGGCGAGCCCATCGCCGGTGCGCAGGTCATGCTCATGTCGCCGCAGGGTCAGCCCGTTCCCGCCGTCATCGCATCGTTCGACGACGAGAAGATCATCCTCGACATGAACCATCCCATGGCCGGCAAGGCCCTCAACTTCGAGATCGAGCTGCTCTCCGCCGAGTAAGCGATACCCGCACGCACCGCGAAGCGCTGTGAACAGAGGGACGGAGGTACTGTTCACGCGAACGTGAACAGTACCTCCGTCCCTCTGTTCACACAGTTCACACAGTTACAGCGCGCAGCTCCAGCGCACGTCCTCGGGAGCCTCGTCGAGCTCGACGAAGCGCATGCGGCGGTCGCGCGCGATCCGCGCGGGCACGCCCACCACGGTCACATCCCGAGGCACATCCTCGATGACGACGGCGCCGGCTCCGACACGTGTACGGTCGCCCACGGTGATATCGCCGAGGATGACCGCATTCGCACCCACCAGGACGCCATCCCCCAGCGTGGGATGGCGTTTGACGTTCTCGAACGATTGGGCCTTCATGCCCAGCGTCACGCCCTGGTAGAGCATGCAATCGTCGCCGATCTCGGCCGTGCTGCCGATGACGATGCCCAGACCGTGGTCGATGGTGAAGCGGCGCCCGATGGTGGCGGCGGGATGGATGTCGGCCCCGAGCTTCACGCGCATGCGCTTGGCAAGCCAGCGCGCGAGCGTCTTGAAGCCGTGCTCGTAAAGCCAGTGGTGGCGGCGGTACGCCCAGACGATGTGCGTGCCCGTGGAGAAGAGCACGATGTCGCGCATCGAACCAGCGCCGGGGTCGCGCTCGAGGGCAGCACGGGCGTCCTCGCGCATGAGCTCGAAGAGACCTGGGGCTTTCTGCGTGTTGGACGCAGCCATGCCTAAAGCTCCATCGAGAGGTAGCGCTCGCCGGTATCGGGAAGGATGGCGACGATGATCTTGCCCGCGAAGGCGCCGGACTCCGCAAGCCGGACGGCTGCGGCGACGGCTGCACCGGCGGAGATGCCCACGAGCAGTCCGACTTCGCCGGCGAGGCGCTTCTTCATGGCGATGGCATCCGCAGACGCGATCTGGACGACCTCATCGACGACCGCAGCATCATAGGTGGCGGGCACGAATCCCGCACCGATGCCCTGGATCTTGTGGGGACCGGGCGCGCCGCCCGAGAGCACGGGCGACTCCGCGGGCTCCACCGCGAAGGCCTTGACCTGCGGGTTCTGCTCTTTGAGGTACTTGCCTGCACCGGAGATGGTGCCGCCCGTCCCCACGCCGGCGACGAGCGCGGCAACGGCTCCGTCGGTTGCGGCCCAAATCTCGGGACCGGTCGTCTCGTAGTGCGCCCTCGGGTTGGCGGGGTTCACGAACTGGCCTGCGATGATGGCACCGGGAGTCTGGGCAGCCAGCTCGTCGGCATGCGCGACGGCGCCCTTCATGCCATCTTTTCCAGACGTGAGCACGATCTCGGCACCGTAGGCGGCAGCAAGCTTGCGGCGCTCGATGGACATCGTGTCGGGCATGACGAGGATCATGCGGTATCCGCGCTCGGCGGCGACCATGGCGAGGCCGACACCGGTGTTTCCGCTGGTCGGCTCGATGATGGTTCCCCCAGGAGCGAGACGGCCGGTTTTCTCGGCATCGTCGATGATGGCGACGGCGATGCGGTCCTTGACCGAACCGCCGGGGTTGGTTGCCTCGTACTTGCCGAGGATGGTTGCGCCGCCCGATGCGGCGAGGGAAGAGAGGTTGACAAGAGGGGTGTTGCCGACGAGGCCGCTGACGTTAGCTGCGAATGACATGGTTGCTCCTTGCACTGAATCAATGGGACGGATCTTCGTGTTGGCCGTCCGCAGCGATTCTATGCACAGGAGGTGCTAGGCGCTCATGCGGGCGGCCGTAGGACAGATGCAACAACACATGAAGGTGCTCTGCTCGGCCATCATCCGCTCCTTTCTTAATTCCTAGTATACAGCTAGGATAATAAGCCAGCCCATCGTATCCGTCAACCACGTTCATGCACTGGAAACAGACGGGATTCCCGGATGGGAATCGCAAAATACAGCTGGTGTGTGATGAGACACCGTCGAATGCCTTGAGCATGTCGATTCTATGCACAACTCTGCTTGTTTCCTCTTTTAATATGCATTATCAACTGCGTCTATCCGCCTATCCCAAGGTTTTCTCACACACCAGCTGGTTTTTATGCTCAGATAGAGGTCCTGAGGCGCACAAGGAGTGTTGATTTGGACAAGATTGATGCGCGGGGAGGCCAAAAGGCGCATACTCATACCCATGACTACGACATTTGCCGAGCTCGGGCTCAACGAGCAGATTCTCGCCGGGGTGGATTCCCTCGGCTTCACCGTCCCAACCACCGTCCAGGAGCAGGCCATCCCGCTCGTCCTCGCAGGCCGCGACATCGTGGCGTCCGCGCAGACGGGCACGGGCAAGACCGCCGCATTCGCCCTCCCGGTCCTGCAGCGAATCGCAGGAATCACGCCTGAGACGCCTGCTGCCGTGGAGGCGCCTGCCGCCGAAAGCACGGAAGACGCAGGAGAGGCACCGTCCGAGGAACCGAAACCCAAGCGCAGGCGGAGACGCCGCCGTCGCCGCGGTGCGGGCTCTGCCGACGACGCGGCGATTGCATCCCGGGGTCCCGGTTACGGGCCGTATGCCCTCGTCGTCACCCCCACGCGCGAGCTCGCCCAGCAGATCGAGCAGGTCGCGGAGGCGATCTGCGCCAAGACCGGCCAGCATGCGGTGGTCGTCACGGGCGGTGCACGCTTCGATAAGCAGCTCGCGGGCCTCGCGCAGGGATGCGACATGCTCGTCGCCACGCCGGGCCGCCTCATCGACCTCATGGAGCGCGGCGCCGTCGACCTCGCGCAGGTGCGCGTGCTCGTGCTCGACGAGGCCGACCGCATGCTCGACATGGGCTTCTGGCCGAGCGTCCGCCGCATCGTCCGCGCGCTGCCCGAACAGCGCCAGACGCTGCTCTTCTCCGCGACCATCCCGCCGAGCATCGCCTCGACCGTCGACGCCATGCTGCACGATCCCGCACGCGTGGAGATCGCCGTGCTCGGCGAGACCGCCGAGACCGTCGAGGAGTACCTCTGCCCCGTCATGCAGGGCCAGAAGGCACCGCTCCTGAAGGAGCTCATCGCCGCGGGCGGCGCGGTGCCGGGCGAGAAGCTCGAGCGCGTGCTCGTGTTCTGCCGCACCAAGCAGCGCGTCGACGACGCGTACCGTGCGCTCAAGGCGAGCGGGTTCTCCGTCGAGGTCATGCACGCGGACCGCACGCAGGCGGCACGTGCCAAGGCGCTCGAGAAGTTCCGCGCGGGCAAGGTGCAGCTGCTCGTGGCGACCGACGTCATGAGCCGCGGCATCGACGTGACCGGCATCGATGCCGTCGTGAACTTCGATGTGCCGCTCGATCCCGAGGACTACGTGCACCGCATCGGCCGAACCGGACGCGCGGGCGCCGTGGGACGCGCCTACACCTTCATGGCGCCGGACGAGCTCACGCCGCTGCGCGAGGTGGAGTACCTCACAGGCAAGCTCATCCCCATCTGGGATCTGCCGGGATTCTCCTTCGACGCCAACCGCATCGTTCCCAACCCGAGCCGCTCGACCGTCAAGCCCAAGCGCACGCTGTTCGCCGGCTCGCGCATGCGCGGCCGCGGACCCTCACGCGGATTCGGAAGACGCTAGAAGAAACGGGCCCGCTCATAGCGGGCCCGATTGCTCTGCGGAAACTTTGAACCGTTCGAAGTCAGTCGAACTTCTCAGCCATGCCGTAGGTCTTGGCCTTGAGGCTCGCGATGGCGGCGGGGATCTCGTCGAAGTCGTAGGGCGTCATCTGGTAGACCCAGTTGAGCCAGTTGCGGTAGAGCAGGTTGGCATGCGCGCGCCACGTGAAGATGGGCTGGTTCTCGGGGTCGTCGTCGGGGAAGTAGTTCTCCGGCAGGCGGATGGGCAGGCCCTTGTGGAAGTCGCGCCAGTACTCATCGGCGAGCGTGTCGCGCCCGTACTCGAAGTGGCCGGTGACATAGATCTCGTGGAAGTCCTCGGTTGCCACGAGCGCCGGACCGCTGTTGAAGCCCTCCGAGAGCGTGATGAGCTCGGGGTGCAGCATCAGCTCGCCCGTGTCGATGGCGGCATGGCGGCTGTGGGGCATGTTGTGGATCTCGTCGAAGCCGTTGGTGAGGAAGCTGTATTCGTCGCAGAGGCGCTGCGGGAACACGCCGAACAGCTTGGCGCCAAGCTGCTTCTTGGGGATGCCGTAGTAGTGGTAGAGCGCCGCGAGGGCACCCCAGCACAGATACATCGTCGAGAAGACGTGCTCGCGCGCCCAATCCATGATCTGGCAGAGCTCGTCCCAGTAGTCGACCTGCTCGAACGGCAGGTGCTCGACGGGGGCGCCCGTGATGATCATGGCGTCGTAGTTCCGGTAGCGGTAGCTCTCGAAGGTGTCGTAGAACTTGACCAGGTGGTCGGCGGAGGTGTTCTTGGCCTCGTGGCTCGAGACGCGCATGAAGTCGCAGCTCACCTGCAGGGGCGACTTGGAGATGAGGCGCAGGATCTGCGTCTCGGTCTCGATCTTGGTGGGCATGAGGTTCAGGATGACGAGCTGGAGCGGGCGGATCTGCTGGCTCTCGGCCACCTCCTCCTCGAGCGCGAAGATGCGCTCCTGGTGGAGGGTGGTCTTTGCGGGCAGTCCGTCGGGGATCTTGATGGGCACGGTGACTCCGTTCGATTGCGGTCAAGCTTTATGAGTATACAACGTCCCAGCTCACCAGCGCTGCATCCGCCACATTTCGCAACGATTCGAAATCCTGATGGGCGCTTCCCGGAACCTCGAGCGCACAGGTGAGGAACCCGGCAGCCGACGCCGTGACGATGGCGTCGGGCGTGTCCTCGAACACGATGGTATCCGCAGGACCGATGCCGAGCTCGCAGGAGGCCTTGTAGAAGATGTCGGGATGCGCCTTCGAACGGCCGCCCTCCTGCCCGCACACCACGCAGTCGAAGAGCGTGAAGATGTCCACGCGCTGCATCGCGGCGAGGATCTTGCGGTCGTTGATGGTGGCGAGCGCGAGCGGGATCCCGAGGCTGCGCAGGTAGTGGAGGTACTCCTCCGCACCGGGCCGCAGGCGGACCTCGCTCTTGTAGAGCTCGATGCTCGTCTCGGTCCACTCCGCGCAGATGGCCTCGGGGGTCTCGTCGAGGCCGTAGCGCTCGATGCACCACACGGCACCTTCGGCGAAGCCGCGCGTGGCGAGCGCCCGGGCGATCTCGGCGTCGTAGGGGATGCCGCGGCGCGCGAAGAAGGCCTCGTCGACCATGCGCCAGAGGCCGTCGGTCAGGGCGAGGGTGCCGTCGAAGTCGAAGATGGCGGCGCGGAATGATGGCGGGGCGAGCGTGACCTTCGGCATGGCGGCTACCTATCGGGTTCGTCCTCGAGCGAGCGCAGCACCCCGTAGAACACGTCGTTGCGGTGCATGGCGCCGAGCGCGATGAGGAAGCTCTTGGCGACGGGGAAGACCTCTGCGTCGAGGGCGGCGCTCATGCCCTCGAAGAAGATGTCCCTGATCTCGGGCGTGGGAGCGAGCGGGATGCCATGCTGCTCGAGCAGCGCATCGACGGCGCGGTCGCTGATATCGTCCAGACGGTCCGCTCCCTGCAGCGCCATGACCTGGAGCTCAGGTCCGACGACCGCCATCGCCTCGGGCATGTAGCGCAGCGCCCGCAGGTAGCAGGCCTGGGCGACCTTGACCTCGCCGAGCTGCCACTGGAAGAAGGCCATGCGGTAGTACCCGAGCCCGATGCCCACGGCATCGTGGGCGTGCTCGAGCAGGCTGCAGAGCTCGTCCATGGCCTCGAGCGAACGGTCTGCCGCCTCGAGGCACTGGATGAGGGCGAGCTGGGCCTGACCGCCCGCGGGGGCGAGCGCGCAGGCGCGGCGCGCGGTGCGGATCGCCTCGTCGTGCCGGTCGAGCAGGGTCAGGCAGAGCGCGTGCATGAGCAGGGCCTCGAGGTAGGAGGTCGGTGCGAGGAGCACGGTCTTGCCGGCGTCGGGTGCGAGGCGGTTGTAGACCACACGGTCCACGTAGGAGGTGAACACGCGCCAGACCACGGACCGCGAGTCCTCGTAGGTGCCTTCGAGGGGGGCGAGCGCAGCGGCGAGCAGGAGCTCGGCGGATTCGATGTCCTTGCTCGAGATGAGCATCCGCGCCCGCACCACGGTCCCGGCGAGCTCATCGTCCTCCGTGAACGCGGCGATGATCGAGAAGGCGTCCTCGTCGATCGTGCCGTCGATGAGCTTCTTCACGGTCCGCTCGGCCGCTGTGCGCACGCTGGGATCCGGGTCGTCGCCCGCGATCTCGAGGATCGTCCCGACGCTCTCGGCAGTCGATGAGC
>Ga0310695_10011434_pt1 | contig 12687 bp, 11 predicted proteins | sample RumenRJG_04DNA_FD_203882 | JGI IMG/M metagenome (GOLD analysis project Ga0310695, IMG submission 203882) | Bovine rumen microbial communities from Lethbridge, Alberta, Canada - RJG_04 (v2) (version 2) | ecosystem: Host-associated > Mammals > Digestive system > Stomach > Rumen | place: Canada...
GCCTCCGGTGCGATATGCGGTCTGTTGGGCGTCTATGTGGCGATGCTATTCGTCCCCGGGCTCAACCAGTTCCTTGACTTCAAAGCGGTGTTGCTCAACGTGGCGTTGTGCATCGCACCAGGCCTGACGAATAAGGAAATCAACATGTGGGCCCATCTGGGCGGTCTGATCGGCGGCGTCGTGGTCACGCTGGCGTATTTCGCCGTGCTGTTTGCACGGTGATGCGGCAGGGGTTTCGCGGGATGGTGCAAGAACTTCAAGAGTGGTCAGAATGTCAAGAGTGTCAATGATTCCCGTGCCGCGGTGGTGCTTGTGTCGTTTGCCGGGCCGAGTGGGCCGCAGTTGACCACGCTGACCGCCCCGGTTGACGGCACGTCCGTGACGAATGTCCCGCACGGCAATTGCACTGCCGTGGAGGCGATGACATACCGTTCCCCGGTGACCACGGCCGCAGGACGTTTTAGTGTGGCGAGTTGATCGTCGGCCAGATCTTCGACGGTTTTGGAACTCAGATCGATGCCGAGAACGCCGGCGAAGCGTTGATTGGCGTAGAACGGCCGGCTTAACGTCAGTGCGAATTCCTTGGAGCAGATGTAGTCGATATACGGTCCGGTGATATGCAGTCCGTCGACCTGTTGCGGGCCGACCCACCAATCCTGTTGCGTGAAATCATAGAACGATGCGGAACGTGGGTTGCTGGACACTTGCAGCGGCTTGATTGTCGTTGTTTCGTGACTGCCGTGTTCCGTGATCCACCAGCTGGAATGCCAGGGGGCGTCAGGTAGGAAGTCGGGCGAGGGAATAAGACCCCCTCCGATGGATTCGGGGTGTTGTTCGAGGAATGGTCTGGTCAGCCGCTCGCTGAGGGCGTCAAATTCCTGTTTGGTGATGACACTCCTCGAGATGGCGTCAGTCACGTCCATATCCCATTGATGCAATATGACGGCATAGGCATTGAACATCTTGTGAATTCGGTGTGCCACTTGCTCGGGTGTGTCCGCATGTGCGGCGTTCCGATATCTGGTGCCGGATTCGGCGCATCGCAAGGCGATTCTACGACTGATCAGCCAGGCGAATCCTTCGTTGATCGGTGTAAGGATATGCTCTTCGAACGATTTGGAATTGCGCTGGATGAGATCGTGTTCCGCCTGGCGGTATATGCCAACTAGCGTGGAGGCGAGGTTGCGGTCGGTGAACCGGAGCCAGAGCAGATGGTGGAGCTTGTTTTGCAGTTCGAGCAGGGCGTTGACCGTGCTCGGTGATTGCGTTACCGCGGCGATTTCCAGATGCAGCTGCATCTCGTGGTATCCGGGGGAAAATGCAGTGTCACCTGGCTGGCCGGTATCAGTATGGGCAGACGCCGAAGTGTTGGACAGATTGGCGATGAGTGTGCGTAGCGTGTCGAGCAAGTTGTTGCGCCCGTCATGCGCGATGTTGTGCATGGCGAGTTGTGCTGAGTGGGACATGAGAGTGGTGTAATACGTCTGGAAGTCGCGCAGCTCCATGGTTGACATGTGCAGCAGGCTGCGTTCGAGCCGGCTGATATTGCCTGCCGGGTCGCTGACGACGAAACTGCCGCCGTCGCGTCCCCTGCGCGTGGTGACCAGGCCATCCGTTCTGAGCTGTTCCAAGGCCTCCCGTGCCGTGATCGGCGAGACGGCGAATAGGTGCGCCATGTGAGCTTCTCCGGGCAGTTTTTCCCCGTTTTTCAAGATCCCCGATTCAATCGCCCGAGTCAGACGATCGACAATGAGGTCTGTTTTCGTGGTTTCCGCGACGGGCCGGAAGATGCTCATGCGGCCGAATAGTGTGCTCATGCTGAACATTTTATCGTTGGTTATGGCTTTGTAACGGCGTTTTCAGTGTCTTAACCCATAACCTCAGTGCTTTAAACATATAGAATCATATGATTTCCACAACGCAAGAAAGGAGAAGAATATGGTAGCGGATTCAATCACTCTTACTGATGTCACGAAACGATTTGGTTCGTTCGTGGCAATTGACCATCTGAGCCTCTCGGTGCGTCAAGGCGAGTTCTTCTCGATGCTTGGACCATCAGGCTCCGGGAAGACGACGACACTGCGGCTCATCGCGGGCTTTGAAAAACCGACTTCAGGCGTGATTGCGCTGGACGGCGAAGACGTCACTGCGAAGGCGCCGTTCGATCGCGATGTCAACACCGTATTCCAGGACTACGCCCTGTTCCCGCATATGAACGTGCTGGACAACGTGGCATATGGGTTGAAAGTGAGGGGCGTCGCCAAGAAGGAACGGTACGATCGCGCGCATGCCATGCTTGAGCTGGTCCAGCTGGATAGCAAGGCCGACTACCGCATCCGCCAACTGTCCGGAGGCCAGCAGCAGCGCGTCGCCCTCGCACGGGCCCTTGTGCTCAAGCCCAAGGTGCTGCTGCTCGACGAGCCGCTGTCCGCGCTTGATATGAAGCTCCGTCAGCAGATGCAGGTCGAGCTCAAGCATCTGCAGCGCGAACTTGGCATCACCTTCGTATTCGTCACACATGACCAGCAGGAGGCCATGGTGATGAGCGACCGGATCGCGGTGTTCAACAAGGGGCGTATCCAGCAGATGGGCACGCCGAGCGAGATCTACGACCATCCGGCGAATGATTTCGTGGCTGGATTCGTCGGCACCACCAACCTCGTGCCGCAGCAGCTTTCGTATGATGCAGGGCTCGGCGACGGTCGGTATGCGATCCGCCCGGAACGCATCACCTTCAGCGTTTCGAGCGAGCAATCGGCGGACGGCATCCTCACCAAGGGCACGGTGTCCGACTGCACATATCTGGGTACGGAATACCGCATCATTGTCACTTTGCCAGGGAACGTCGCCTTCACTGTCGTCAGGCCTGCCGGGGAATCCGTACCCGACCCCGGTGACACGTTGGCGCTTGCATGGAACAAGAGCGACATGATTGCGCTGGACGGGGACAAGTAAACGACAAGAGAACAGGAAGAAGAAAGGAACCATGATGAACACGAACAACTGGATCGAACCCGATTGGAACAACACGGACACCGCCGCCGCGAACAGCCGACGTCACGGCCGGCGACACGGGGTGGCCGCGATCGCAGCGGCGGTAGCAGTGGCGGGCGTACTCGCCGTCAGCGGTTGCGGTGCCTCCGGAACGTCGACGTCAGGCGCAAAAGCCGCGCAAGCCGTGCAAAAACTCGGCAAATCGGAAGGCAAGGTATCGATTCTCGCCTGGCCCGGATACGTGGAGGACGGCTCTGACGACCCGGACATCGACTGGGTGAGCGACTTCGAGAAGGAAACCGGATGCGAAGTCACCTCCAAAACCTACGGAACCAGCGATGAAGCCTACAATCTGGTGAAAAGCTCCGATGCCTACGATGTGGTCGCCGCATCCGGCGATCTGACTTTGAGGCTCATCAACGCCGGACTCGTCCAGCCGGTGAACACCGGTCTCATCCCCAACTACAAGGACGTCTACTCGTTCCTGAAGAACCGTGATTTCAACACAGTGGACGGCAAATCCTACGGTGTTCCTCACGGGTACGGCGCTAATCTCCTGATGTACAACAAGGCTGACTTCAGCGAGGCGCCAACCTCGTGGGATGTCGTCTTCGATAAAGCCAAGGCAAGCAAGTTCAAGGGCAAAGTCACTGCCTATGATTCCCCGATCTATATCGCTGACGCCGCGATCTACTTGATGAAGCACAAGCCGTCACTGAACATCAAGAACCCGTACGCGCTTGACGAGACCCAGCTGAAAGCCGCCGTCGACCTGCTCAAGGAGCAGAACGCGAACGTGGGCGAATACTGGTCGGATTCCCTAAAACTCGCCCAGGCGTTCCAAAGCGGCGACACCGTGGTGGGTACCGGATGGCAGGTGATTTACAACCAGATGGATTCCTCGAAATTCGGCATCACCAGTCCCGAGGAAGGCGTGACCGGCTGGTCGGACACGTGGATGATCAGCTCGAAGACCAAGCACACGAACTGCGCCTATCAGTGGCTCAACTACATCGACAGTCCAAAGGCGAACGCCCAGGCGACCGAATACTTCGGCGAGGCGCCGGCGAACAAGAACGCATGCCAGTATGCAACCGACAGCAAGTTCTGCGACATCTACCACGCCGGTGACAAGGACTTCGAGAAGAAGATCTGGTACTGGAACACTCCGATCTCGCAGTGTATCGACGGCCGCAAGAACGTCAAGTGCACCGATTACACGGAGTGGACCAAGGCATGGCAGGAAATCAAGGGGTGAGACCATGACGACCACGACAACGACACGACCTGCCGAACCGGCGCATAGCGCTATGGTCATCTCCCCGAGCACGCCGATAGCGGCTCGGCAGAAGAAGGTCAGCAAGCCGATTTCGACATTCCTCTACAACCATCCCGTCGTCCACCGGGTTGCGCTGCTGGTGCTGCCGGTGGGATGGATGGCGCTCGTCTACATCGTCGCGCTGTTCGCCCTCCTGATCACCGCGCTATGGTCGGTCAACGAATACACCGGTGCGGTCGAGATGACTTGGACGTTCTCAAATATCGTCGAAGCGTTTACTGATCAGCTGTACCTTGCGGTGACAGGCAGAACTCTTTTGATTGCGGTCATCGCCACCGTGGCAGACGTGCTGCTGGCCTTTCCGATCGCGTTCTTCATGGCCCGCATGTCCAAGGGCAAGGCGCGTAGAATCCTCCTGATTCTCGTGTCCACCCCGCTGTGGGCGAGCTATCTGGTTAAGGCGTACGCTTGGCGGTCAGTGCTCTCCGGTTCTGGACTGCTGGACATGCTGCTGGCGCCATTGCACATGCAATCGCCCGGTTACGGACTGCCCGCGGTGATTGTCACTGAGGTCTACCTGTGGCTGCCGTACGCAATCACCCCGATATTCACCGCTTTCGAGCAAGTCCCTGAATCTCTGCTGGAAGCGTCCGGTGACTTGGGGGCACACACGTGGACGACCATTCGCAGTGTGCTGCTGCCCATGATTGTGCCGGGTATGGTAGCAGGTTCGATTTTCAGCTTCTCCTTGTCACTGGGCGATTACATCGTCGCGGGCATTGTCGGTGGAAAGACCCAGGTGCTGGGCAACCTGATTTACACGGATGTCGGTGTCGCCAACAACGCCCCCATGGCCGCGGCATGTGCGTTGATCCCGATCATCATCATCGCGGGATACCTGCTTCTGGTCAGCCGAACCGGCGCACTCAAACGGCTGTAACGCGAAACCGTAGGACATGGGTTACAAGAGAAGCAAGGGGACTAGAGAAAGGAGCTTTCCATGGAACTGAAGAAACCCACTCGAATCGTGTTCGGCACGCTTACCGTGTTGATTCTGCTGTTCATCTATCTGCCGCTGCTTGTGGTTGTCGTCAACTCGTTCAACGGCAGCACGACGCTATCATGGCCGGTGCGCTCGCTGACCTTGCAATGGTGGTCGAAGGCGTTGTCATCAACCGGTTTGCTCGCGGCTGTGGGAACCAGCCTGGAAGTGGCCGTCGCCGCGACCGTCGTTTCCCTGATTCTCGGCACATCGTGCGCCATCGCGTTGCAGCGCTACGAGTTCTTCGGTAAAAGCGCGGTCAATCTGCTGGTGGTTCTGCCGATCGCACTGCCCGGCATCGTCACCGGTATCGCGCTTAACAACGCGTTCACCACGATGCTGGGGGTGAAACTGTCGATTTTCACGCTGATTGTCGCACATGTCACCTTCACCATCGTGACGGTGTACAACAACGCTTTTGCCCGGCTCGGCCAGCTGGGACGGCATGTGGAGGAGGCCTCCGCCGACCTTGGGGCCGGACTGTGGACGACATTCACCAAAGTGACATTCCCGAGGATCCGAACGTCTCTCATCGCTGGCGGGCTTCTGGCGTTCGCGTTGAGCTTCGACGAGATCGTCGTGACGACGTTCACTGCGGGACAGAACGTGACCACGCTGCCGATTTGGATCATGAATAACATGTTCCGGCCACATCAGGCACCTGTGGTTTCTGTGGTCGCGGTGGTGATGGTCGCGATTTCGCTGATTCCTCTGTGGCTGGCGCAGCGGGCGACCGCCGGCGAGGAACGGTAGGCAGGCGGGACCGCGATACGCATCGGCGGGACGCCTCGGCGCCCTGCCGATGTTGTGTTACGCCCGGGTGGTCGCCCGGCGGATCAACCGGGTCGCGCGCACGATATCCTTCGGTTTGATTGCCTTGTTGTGTGCAGATTCCTAATGATTCCTGGTTCGATTCACGCCCGTCTGACTCTCGGCGCTCACAGATTGCGTGTGCCCTCAGAATCCGAGATGTCCCGGATACTCGCGGATGGTCGGTTCCTCGTCGAGTGTCAGTTCGGGGAATGCCTCAGGCTTCCTGATGAATTTCTGGATGATGCGCCACTGCCGGCGGCTGATTCCGATTCGGGCGTCCGGCCGCACCATGAGGACGGGCGCTTTGGGGGAGAGTGCGCGGATTCTGTCTGCCGCGGTCTCATAGCATTCCTCGTCATCCAGCCAGATGACCGGCGATGGGTCGGCTTGGGTGGCTTCGAAACGCACGCGCGAGAAGACCGTGCTCAGTTTTCCGGTGTACCGGCGTTCGTATGAGATGGGGTCGTACCAGATGGCGGTGTGTTCGATGTGCGGGTCCCAGCCGAGCAGCGGGTCGAGGATTCGTGAGCAGTATGGTTGCCAGGTCGTCAGCCAGTTGAGTTCGATATCGCCTTCGGATGCGAGTCGATGCAGGGTCTGTGCGATGTTGCGCGACCAGCGGATGCGATAGTAGCCGCATGGGGTGCGCACGATGTCGTCGCCGGTGAGCACGAATGCGCGTTCTGTGCTATAGAGCTGTGCGCGGGAATCGTTGTCGTCGAGCCATTGCGTATGCCCGACCCCGCCGTTGTCTTGGATTTCCTTGTCGGGGAACGCGTTGAGCACCCCGTCAAAGTCGGTGTACAGCACCGGCCGGTTCATTGGCTCTCCCTTCGTCATGCTCTGCGACCGCCGGACCGGTCTGACGGCCCGCGTGTTCCTATGCGATGGTACGTACGTTCGCTAGCATACCGCGAAATGTCGTGGAATTTGGGGAATTGCCCGCAGTGTCGTGCTGTGCGTGTCGCGATGTGTGCCGGGGTTTCGCGTGTGCCGTATGTGTGGTAGTTGTTGTGCGCGTGGAACTGTCGTGCGTGCGGTAACGCCGGTATCTGCGTGTGGTGTGATCGGCTGGTCGCACCACGGCTCAGTATAATCGCTCGGTGCAATCGATGTTGATGCCGATGCCGCCGGTGTCTGCCCGCTATCTGTTCGCGGCGTGACTGGATTGTCCCATAGAGGCCAATGTACGGTGGTAGTCAACCTACTCGGCTGGGATATCGTCTTGCTGTGTGACGTATGAGTCTCACAACCGCAGGATAGGGTTCGTCGTTGGTGGAGTGGGGTCAGTATCTGACCATCATGCGATTGCGGTGTCGCGCGACAGGCGAATGCCATCGGTACCGGACCTGTTGGCTGGTATCGGTTGGCTGACACCGATTGGCGGTATCTGTTCGCGATGCAGCCGGACGTCTACCCGGGGGTGAGCTTGCTTATCGCAATTGTGCAAGATGGTCATCAAGAGCGCGATGGAATTCCGGCGCGCGCATGAACATGTCGGCTGTCGCGTCTGACGTGATGCTTTGTTCCATACGATCGGTCCTTTTCTGGACGCCCGCACTGTAGCGCTACCGCCCTAACTCGGAAAAAGTGTCAACATCGACATTTATTACCGGAAAAAAGTGTCGATTGCAACACTTTTTTCCAGCAGGCAGATGCAGAGAATGTCGCGTTGAAGAACGCGAGAAGGGAAAATCGCCGTAATGCGAGTGTCGTGCAGACCTGGAAACAGCCAATGGCGTATCTGCACTGCGCGGGCGCGTCGAGCGTACTGCAGCGGTCGACGCGCCCGGTATCGGCGGTTACCGGTGCTGGTTGATGAGCTTGGCGAGTTCCTCCGCGCGCTGATGACGGCGCTTGGCACGGCTTGCCAGATCGAGCAGCCCCGGCTTGGGGGCCAGTGTGATGGCGTGTTGGGTGCCGTGGTCGATTTCGATGATGAGGTGACGGCTGTGCTCGTCTTCGCGCAAGGATTGGATAGCGGAATACGGGATAATCTCAGTGTTTTCAGGGTTGATTTCCAGCCCGCAAATACCGTCGACTGGGTCGTCGGCGCCCTGCACGATGGACTCGTCGCTTTTCCACAGGTGCAGGTTAGGGCTGATGAAGATCGCGTCCTCCAGGAGCATGAGTTCCCGCGTTACTGCCAAGACATGCTTGTCGTTGACGGACACGATTTCGTCGCTGTTTTGCACTTCGACGATCCCGTAATCGACGAGCCCGCGCTCGCCGCTGTGGGATGGGCCTGCGGTGTCTGCAGCGATGGCTTCCTCGCATTCGCTGACCGGCTGGTACCCGTAGGTGCGTGCTGTCTGGTCGGCGGATGTGGGTCAGTAGTTGGTGATGTGCCCTGCTTTCATTGGATTTTCCTTTCCTTGTGGTTGGTGTCGTCCGGGGTGTTCAGACAGGTTTGTTGCCCGGTGTCAGTTGTTGTCTCGGGCTGGTTGGTGTCGCGGTGTTGGTATTGGGTGATGCGTGCGGTGAGTTGTTTGGCTTGGTCGTGGCGTTGCTTGGTGTTTTTGGCAAGGCGATTGCCGAACTCGATGATGCTGTGCTTGGGCGTCAGGGCGATTTCGCATGTCGTCTTGTCTGTGAGTGTGAGGACCAGGTGTTGGCTGTACTGGTCTTCCTGGAACGTTTCGATCGTGGAGTAGGGGATGAGCCAGGTGTGCGCGGGGTCGATTTCCAGTCCGAGTACGCCGTTGAGCTCGTCGGGGTCGCTTGCGTCGGCAGCTTCGCTTTTCCATAGCTCGCGGTCGTCGTAATAGAAGATGGCGTCTTCGAGGAACAGCACGTACCATGCGCACAGATTGTTCGCGGCGTCGTAGAGGATGGTCTTGCCGTTGACGGATACGGCGAGGTTGTCGGCGTATCCGATGACGCCGTAGTTCACGAGCCCGTGTCCTGCGGTGCCTGCGGCGATGGCTTCCTCGCATTCGCTGACCGGCTGGTACCCGTAGGTGCGTGCTGTCTGGTCGGCGGATGCGGGCCAGTAGCCTGCGATGTGCCCCGGATGCATTCGGCCGGCCGCCGTCGCCGGGGTTTCGTGCTGGTGTGATGATGGGCTTTGGGAGGGTGGAGCGTTATTGGCGGCATGCTTGCTCAGGCGCAGTTCGGATAGCTCGGCTCCGAACCAGAGCATGGCCAGGTAGAGAACGCTGCCTAGGGCCGCCTCCTGTACTTCCGGTATGAACAGGAGTGGCAGGGGGACGGCGGGGATGAGGGCCAGGGGGATGGCAACTGTCAGCCAGGCGCCGTGCAGCAGGGGTGGTACCATGCCGACAAGCAGGCTGCACACGCACAGTGAGCTGACGCGCGCCCACCCGGACCTGTTGACGAGCAGGCATGCGAGCGCGATCGCAATCACTGCGCAGATGATATTCAGTGCGAGCCTGGTTCTCCTGGCGTGTGTACCTGCCTGAAGCCATTCCATCGCCGCGTTTGTGCTATGAGGCTCGCCTAGCAGCCGGCAAAAGATAGACAAGCTGATAACGAGAACTCCCAGATACAGCAGCATTCCGGGAACGATCTGCCGTGTCATCATGAACAATGGTAATACAACCATCAGGTACAATCCCACGAAGCAGAACAGCATCTCCCATCGGTGTCCTCTCAGAAGCGCCATGATGAGCCCCACGACGAACGCATACACCAACACTGCGGCAACCATTCGCCAGTCTGTATGCCTGTTGCGCACCAGCAAAACTATCGCCACTATGTCTGATATCACCATGACGTCCCAACCCTCGGTCAGGATTGACTTCATGTTCTTCTTCATCACCATAATCCAGTCACCGTGCCTGTTGTGTTTGGTGGAATTGTGATGACTCCGTCGTACCATCTTCGACACCGCTGCTGTCAGGATTCTGCCCCGTTGTGCTCCTTCGGCGGTGTATCGCTCGCCGCAGCGAGACGCCCCATCTAAAGCTTGCACAAAAGCCTGCGGCGTACGCGGCGAGTGTGGCGAGTGCTGTCGCGTCATCGTAAAGCCGTGTTCTCGCGAACATGCCGAAGATCAAGATGGCGGTGCCCATGACAGGACCTGCAATGGGAATCCCTGTCATGCCGATTATCAGGCCGATTCCCACCGCAATGGCAGAGTAGAAGGGGATGGTGGATACATCGCGGTGAGTGATGCAACCGAGAATAATGAACACTACCCACCAACAAACGCAGGCACCAGTATCTCGGATCGTCTTTGTTGTTGAAGGTTTCATGGTTATTCTATGTTGTCCTTTCTCGGGATTGCTGATTGAACGGATTATCCTGGTATCAAATGGTTGACAATAATCATTTCATCGCGGTGGTGTCAGTCTTTCGAAGAGTATCCTGTTCTCGTTGCGCCTGTTAAGTCCGCTGTTCTGTCTGATGCTGGTTTTCGTATTGTTCTGCGGTTCGTGCGCGGATCGCTTGGCTAGCGGGTGCAGGCTGGTCGTCCGCGGTACTCTCCGGGCGTGCCGGGATGTCCCCGGTCGTCGGTGCTTCATGGTGTTGCGATGGTTGGTTTTGGGAGTGCAGGACGCTATCAGCGTCGTGGCGGTCGTTTTTGTGGCGGTGTATTGCTCGCCGCAACACGCTACCGCATTTGGTGCCTAGGGTGACTCCGATACAGGATGTGGATAACGCTGCGATTGAGACGGCCGACCCGACATATTCCGGCCATACGTAGACAGTGGCGAACGAGATTATCATGAGCGTGATGAACCCGACGGGGAGTGAAACGGATGTGCCGCCTAGAGTGGACAGGCCGCCTAGAAATCCGATGAGCATGGTGATGGCCGGCCATTGGATGGCGTATGACATATCGTCATGAAATATCCATCCACATGCAAGGCAAACGCCATAGCCTGCGAGCCACCCGCAGGTCTCGCGTATGGTGTCCTGAAGTGTGGGTTCCGGTACTGCTTTCATTGCACTCCTGTTGCCGTGTGTTGACTGCTGGATGGCATCCATGTTGCCTACTGTGGCATGAGCAAATCAAAGAATACACCGTTCATCGCGCTTCCCCACAGAGCCTTCGTATTGTTCTTTGACGGATTGAGAAGTCCGCGGACAGTTCGTGTGCCGAAGTACGATGTCTGTTTTAGGGTCGTGGTACCGATTGATTCTGCTCCACCGAATTTGTGATACAAATACCCGGCAGTTTTATCAACACCAACTGTTCTCACGCCAGCTAATCCTGCTTGCGCGATATCAACGTGCCGTTCGGAGATGACCTGGTCTGCGACATTTCCGGTGACGCCACTGGTGAACGTCACGCCTGTGCTGACTGCCTTGGCGGCCAAGCCTGTGGCCTTTTTGCCGAGGTACTCTTTCGCGACGGTACCGCCGACGGGCTCGGATAAGCCGCCGATTGCACCACTGATCCCGCCGCCGACAACGGTTCCCAAGAGCTTGCGGCCATTATATTGTTCCTGACCGGTCATTACTTGGAAACCGTATTGGGCTGCAGCGCCCCCTGCGCTTACGCCGCCGTTGACGCTTGCCATGGTTACGGCGGCTTTAATGCCATACGTTGACATGTCGGCAACTTCTTACCGATGCTCGTTGACGAGGCGCATGAGGTCGAGGGCGCGCTGGTGGCGGCGTTTGGCGCGGATTGAGAGGAAAGGGAATGGTGTCGGGGGGAATGGGCGCTCGGTACCATCGTCGAGGGTGAGAATCAAGTTGCGGCTGCGCGCATCCTCGCGTATTGAGCTGATCGATCGATAGGGGATGATTTCTGTCCCCTCGGGGTCGATCTCCAGCCCCCACACACCGCCGACCGCCGTGCCCGCGCCCTGATGCACCGACGCGTTGCTTTTCCACAGGTGCAGCCTGGGGCAGCCGAAAATCGCGTCCTCAAGCATGAAGACATACCCCGACAGCGTGCGCTTTCCGTTAATCGACACGATGTCGTCGTCGCCCCACTCCACGATGCCGTAGTCCACAAGTCCGCTTTCGCCGCTGTGACAGGGGCCGGCGGTGCCTGCGGCGATGGCGGCTTCGCATTCGCTGACCGGGCGGTACCCGTGCGTGCGTGCCGTTTCGTCAGCGCAGGGCGGCCAGTAGCCGGTGATGTTTCCTGCCTTCATGGGTGTTCCTTCGTTCATTGGGTGCCGTGCGTAGTCATGTCTCACATGATAGGCTCCGCTCGGCGAAGGACCGCAGGCGCATGATGTGAACAGAGAGGGTATAGACTCTGCTCGGCGATGCCTGAGTTGACTTTCTTGGGCGAATACGGCATAATAATCTACGCGATGAAGCTGGGCAACGCCCGGTTCGCTAAACCGCCTTTCGCTTTTGTGGGAGGCGGTTTAGTGCATCAGAGGGCATCTGAGGTGCCGAGGAAGATTGTCTAGAAGAAATACGAAATACCGAGGGGGGCGTATTCCAATGGATAAACCATTCCTGACACTCGACGAGCAGGTTGATCGTCTGGAGAGCCGCGGCCTACTGGTAGATACAGGGCTATAGGAACTAAACGTGGTGTTTTAGACTTCCATTTTTGGTTAGTGGACGTGTCCTTTGCGGATGTAGAATCCAGGTTCGTTCGTCGGATCGTCGTGGTTGTTCGCCT
>Ga0310695_10011435_pt1 | contig 12686 bp, 7 predicted proteins | sample RumenRJG_04DNA_FD_203882 | JGI IMG/M metagenome (GOLD analysis project Ga0310695, IMG submission 203882) | Bovine rumen microbial communities from Lethbridge, Alberta, Canada - RJG_04 (v2) (version 2) | ecosystem: Host-associated > Mammals > Digestive system > Stomach > Rumen | place: Canada...
TCGACTCGAACATTACCTCGTTGAAGAGGAAGTAAGTCCTTTATACGATTGTATTCGGCTTCTGTTAGGTTCATAATGAACCACAGTAGACTTTTTACTGCTTTGTGTCAACACGCCCTAGTTTGTCAAACAGATGAGGCGAACAATGTCATTGTCTATTGAAACGCATAAGAAAATTGAAAATTCGCCGACTGTCGGCGGTCTAAACGATTGCGGAGGCAATTCCGGAGAAAAAAAGGGGGGCGGTTCAGAACTTAATACGTCGTTGAGAACCGGCGACGAATTCCGGGCTGAATACCTTAACGAAAAGAATACGGAAGCTTCCCGGATCGGCAACCTGATAGATTCGTCCCGAACCTACTATCCTAAAGAAGGTAATATGGAAACTTCGTTTAAAGAAGCAAACGAACTCAAGGGGGAATCGTCGACGACTGAGATGAAGCCGAACGGCAACGCTGTCTTTGACGAAACCTGATCCTTTTTTCACGATGATTTTAGAGCAAAAAAGAATCGAAGGACGAACGCAAAACGCGGAAGACGTTAAATCGTGCGTTGACGGCAATTATGCGTTTGCGCTTCATAAAATCGTCGGCGCCATTCTTTTGACGGAAGCGGGAGAGACGCGCGACGGCGAACGAGCCTTTCCGAAACCAACCATAGCGGAAGCGGCGCTCCTCGGCGCAATTTTAGGGGAACGCGAATCCCTTGACAAACGCGTGAACGACGGCGCAACGAAACGAGGTTCTGGCGACGCAATATTTCAGTCCAAATTCAACGACGCGAAAGAATCCGCCAAGGAGGAGTTTTTCGCAGTTTCCGACGACGTTTAATCGACGTCGTCGCCTCTACTCTGCTCGGTGCTTTGCGCCCATACGTTCCACACGTTCAATCTCATAAAAGGTGCTTGTATGACGCCTCAAAATAACGACGAATACTTCAAGAGAACCCTCTGTCTCTCACTCGCGCTCCTGATTTCGCTCGCCCTGGCTATCCCCGGATGCGGCGGGAAGAAAACCGACGTTTCGTCAAACGCGACGGAAAACGAACCGAAAAACGCGGTGCCTTCTGCAGAAAAAAACGCAGCGTCGCAAAACGGCGCTTCCGACGAATCAAGTGAAGCAAAGATTGATAACGGAGCTGAAGACGCAATTGAAATTGAGGCAAGCGACGACAAATCGAGTGAAACGAACGATACGAACAACGAAGCTGTTTCGTCCGCGTCAGGAGACGTCGAAACAACCGAAGTGCAATCAAATAGTAGTTCTAAAGACGAAATTGAGTTAGAAGCGAACGACGTCGAATCAAGCGACGCAAACGAAGGAGGCGTTTCAACCTCGTCAGGCGACGACGCGCCTGTCGTCGGCGGCGTCACGGGAAGCGGCGGCGTTACTGGTGCTCACGGCTTTATCCCACCCACCGCCCCAGGCGCCGAACCAGGCCCCAATCCGGAACCGGGACCGATCGTCATCACTCCCCCGGGTCCCAAGGATTATTCTTTGGCGGACGCAATCAACGAGATACAATTCGTTACTGATTCCGGCAACGGATATCCCATTACCCTGCGAGCTCGTGTTAACCATTTACAAGAAACTAGTAATCAGATTCAACGCCAATGCCAACTTGCGCGTATAGCAATACAAGGCGTTTACGAGGCTCAAAATAGTGAGGAATACGAAGGAGTTGAGATGCTAATGCCAGGGCTCATTTCTGGTATGCTAAACATGGGAATTTCACGGAGCACGAATGAAATACTCGCATCTTTAAATAGTTACTTGGAAGAATTAAATGAGTTGCCTGAAACGATAGAATGGAAGAACGAATATATTGAAAAAAACAAACAAGCGTGGCGGTTATGCGCGTATTGTTTGATTAAAATCAATCTAAACGTCGCATATAACTCGATGCTTCATTACGACAGCGATGATTTCGATCCTGAATCAATTAAAAATTTCTTAACGGGAGATCCGTCGTACTTGAAGGACTTGGGGTTCGAAGACACGCTATGTTGTAAAGCATATCAGAAAGTTCTACTCGATTTTAACGATCTCATTACCGATTCGGATATCAAATCCCGATTTCCAGTCGTCACGCTCGAAGGGTTCCTTAATGAGTTAAAACCCGTTTACGACAAGTATGACGTTGAATTCACCGCGAAGGCGGCCTCGACAGCGCATTATGTTGATACGACGACCATCAGTTCCGGCGACGAGTTTGTCGTGAAATTTAAAGACGTGGAGATTCCGTTCATCTGGGTCTCCCTAGGGGATGGTAAAGGTTACTTTATCATGGAGACCCCCTTTACGCGCGAAATGTTTAGCGCGGTAATCGCTTCCTACTTGGAAGGGAAGGACGAGGAATTAAAAAAGAAAACGGAATTTAGGATTGCCGACCTTAATGAAGAGATTCAGCGACGTATTGACGAAGGGGAATTGGGGGAACAGGCAAAGAAATATCAGATGATGAACAGCAAGTACGACGATCGTTTTGCAGAGGATATTATGCCGATGATTGTCGAGGCTTTCAACCAAAATAAAGAAGCTGAACTTCACGGATTCGAATATGCAATACCTAGTGGATACGCTGATTATCGCGATCAAAAGAATTTTCATGATAAGTTTCAGTACTGCGACTACTTGGAGTTATGCATTAAACGCGACTACAACGGCAAGGAAAGTCTTGGCACACTTGATTATCCATCTCTTATTGACGAAGACAAGGATTCTTCCCGAGGCGAGCGTCCTGCAATGCTCCGTTTAGTCTTGAAGCCCAAAAGCAAGGACTAGAATCCTTAATAACAAAGCGTTGACCGCTGGTTCCGCCTAATGTCGTAGGCGGAACGTCAAAGAATTCCAAGCGAAGTTCTTCCATCAGCATAGACGCCGTGGCGTCGGTAAATTCGGCGCTACGGCAAAGCGTCCATCGGACTAGAAGCTAAATCTACAAGCTTGATCACGGCGTCGACGAACAATACTCTGGGCTCAGGATATCGTTTCAAAGGTTGAGACTTGAGTCTTTTTCCATAAGCGCTTGCATTGTCCGACGGCGTTTTTCTTTCCTCTGCCAAGCCAAACGGAAATCAGTCGACAACGATATACCTGAAAACACGAAGAGAGATCCGCCTTGAAAATTCTATCCGGTCATTTTTTTCCTCGGGTTCGTCGTCAGCGCCCTCCTCTTGTAATCGAGCGTCTTCCTTCGTCAGTTATCGCGTCAAACTGGAAAACGCCCGACGTTAAAACGCCGACGCTGCTCGCGCGTAATGCCGGCGATAGTTTCGAGGAGATCGCGCGTCATTTCGTCGAAACGTTTTCGTCCCAAAAGGGAAACAAGCAGGCGTTGACGTTCGCAGGCGAGATGAAAAACGTCCCGAACGAAAGACGCCCCTTTCGCGTTCTTACGCAAGTACAGTTCGGAAGCGTCGCCGCGACGGACGTTATTCTCCAACGCGAGGGTTCCGATCTCTACGTTTCCTTCGAGCTTCGCGCGCGAACCGTTCTCACCTATTTGCGACGATTGTGGTTCGGGGCGCTCTTTCTCGCGCTCCTTGCGCTCTTTCTCGTCGTTTATTTGCGTCTAACGAACGCGCGCGAAACATGGGCGAAGGATTACGCCGACAAACACGTTTCGCTTATCTATCCGGGTAGCGACCCCGACGCCGCGTCCTTCTTAACCCTCAGAATTCTGAACGGTTATTACACGACCGATTGGCTCGCCTTAAGAAAAGAATACGCGAGCGACGCCGAGCTCGTTAAAACCGCCGGCGAATATTACAACGAGTACGGATACCCCGGACCCGCTGATGAAGTTAGCCTGTTTGCGCGGGTTACGCTTTCCCAAGAGGTCTCGGATCATTATCGCAACCTCGAAAGGATGAGCGAATGGGAAGAAAGAGACGCGCTGAGGATCGCCGCGTTAACGCAAAGCGCTTATTGGGACAGATTTCCCGAATATCTGATCGATTATTACCTTCGTAAAATACCGGGAAACCTCTTCTTTCAATTTTACTTAACGGAACAAGAAGAAGTTAAAATACAAATGTCCTCCTTTTGGAGAGAACGGGACTACTCGGGATACGTTCTTCAGGTTCACTCCACCCACTGGGTTGAAGACGCGGCGATTCGTAAAACTCTCCTCGCCTATTACGACGTCAGGCACCTTCCCGAGATGAAAGAAAAAATCGCCGCGATCTTCGATCGCAACACGACGTGGACGCCTCCTATGTCGACGATAGAGCTTGCGCGCGCGGATCCTAGAGGAACGCTTCTCAATTTCAGCTACCCGATTCTCATTTTCGCAGCGCTTCTCTCTTTCTTTATATGGCGTTCGCCGTTGAGCTGGTTGCGATTCCCGTGTCGTCTTTTCGGATTGGTATTGCCGGACGATTTCAATAATCGCGCAAGCGCCGGCTGCGCGCGAATAAGAGGAATGGTATCCGATCTCCTTGAAGAACACGGAGTTGGCAAGGAGTCTATCATTGAATTAAACGATTAAAACTTCATTTTTGGCCGCGTCGCAATCAAAGAAGCTGAGGAATTCCATGTCCGACCAGGAAACGCTTGTCCTCGAACTAACGTCGCTCCCCGATTTTCTGAAGGGTCATTCTCTGTCGAACGTCGAGCCGACCGCTCGGGTAAACGAAGTCCTAGCGCGCTGGGTTCAGTTCGTCGGATCTCTTTGGACGTGGAAAAACTCCGCGACCTTTGCGCTCCGATATATTGCGAGCTCGGGAAGGGTCAGAATCTATTTTCTCGCCTCGCCCGACGATGAAGCTCGAAGAAACGAACTTCTCGACGACCTGCTTGTTTTATGTCGATCGCACGACCTTCCCGTCGATCCCGTCGAAGACGCCGAACTTCTTAACGCGGTTGGCGGACCAATTATCCCTCGAACAGACGCCGAGATTCTCGAAGTTCGTCAATTTGAAACAGATCGGCTGTGGGAGATTCCGAAATCCCTAGTGAATCACGTAAGTTATCCCACGCTGAAAGAGTATCACAGGGAAGACGTTAAATGCCGGGTTCCTTTTCCGTGGCAGGCGCCGGGCGGCGCTTTTCTTCTTCCCATGGAAAAATTGATCTCTCTTAAAGTTCCGACGAGTCTTACCGCATACCTGCGTCCAACCGAATTGACCGACAAGGAAAACGAATATTTTTCGACGATCGCCAGAGCCGCCGAGTCGATCTCCGACCAGAATCGCCAAGGATCGGCGCAAGCTGCGGGAACGCGCTATTCCGATCCGATCGCGAAGCTTGTGGCGCGTATTTTTGCCTCCAATGCGCGACGTCTCGCCGACAAACCGTTTTTAATCGCCGTCCACTGCGCGGCCGCAAAGGAACGACGGAACGCCGCGCAAAGTCTTGCCGGAGCGATCGAATCGATCCTCTACGAGTCTCCCTTCGACCTTGATCGTTCCCAGCAGGAAGATATGCGAACTCCTTCGGGAGCCGAAACGATTCGTCCCGATTCCTCGCCTAATCTCCACGAAGAGTTCGCGCGTCAGTATAAGACGCTTAAGTTTCGAAAGTTCCCCGACGATCCTCGCGCGCGCGTTCCTTTCCTCGTCGACGCGCGCGGCGCCGCGACCGCTTTCAGGCTCCCAATCAACCTAGCCGGCGGCGTGCCGGGAACGCCCGTTAAACAGCGTCCCCCCGATTTTCATCCCGGTCCGCGCCTCAACACGATCGACCCCAAAACGGAACTCAAACTGGGCGAGTTACATCAGGGCGGCATCTCTAAGATTGAGCGCGACAAAATCTGTCAGCACGCTCTGATAACCGGCTTTACCGGCAGCGGCAAGACCGAGACCGTGTTGGGGCTGATTCACCAACTTCACGCGGGAGGCTCGCCCGTCCTCGTCCTCGAGTCGGCGAAACGAGAATATCGCGGACTCCTCGGCGTCTCGGCCTTCAAGAAATGCGAGTCGCCAATTTGGGTTTTCACCGTAGGAAACGAAACGTGCGCGCCTCTTCGTCTGAACCCCTTCGAACTCCTCCCAGGCGTGCGCGTAGAGCAGCATTTAAGTCGAATTCAAACGTGTATTGAAGCGGCGTTGCCGCCGATCGGTCCGCTTGCTTCGATGATCGGCGAGGCGCTCGTCGATATCTATCAAGAGCGAGGGTGGCGTTTGACCGACGTCGCGCCCGAGGTCGGCGAACCGATGCTTTTGACCTTTCCCGAAATGACCGACTTTGCGCGGCGCATGAGCGAGATTCCGAAAGAACGCGATTATCAAGACGAGGTGCTCAGCAACGTAACCGCCGCCGTAACGGGGCGCATTAAGCCGCTCACCGTCGGCGGGAAAGGTCTTGTTTTCAGACCGGAACGAACATATCGTCGCGGCGAACTCAGAGAAGAATCGGCAATTACGCGAATCTTCAACCGAACGACCGTGCTGGAGCTCGAAGAACTCAATCTGGAAGACAAAGCCTTCTTCGTCATGGTCGTTCTGACCTTCCTCCGCGAATATCGGGACAAACACGCGTCGACGGACGGCAGCCTTAAGCATGTTACGGTAGTCGAGGAAGCGCACAACGTTTTGGAAAACGTTCAGTCGAACGGTCAGAACGAAGACGGCTCGGGCGATTCGCGTTATAAAGCGGTTCAAGCCTTTTCTCTCATGCTCTCCGAGATACGGGCGCTCGGAGAAGGACTCATTATCGCGGATCAAAGTCCTGAAAAACTCGCGCCCGACGCGATGCGCAATACGAACCTGCACATCGCGCATCAGCTTCGCGACTCAGTCGACCGCGACGCCGTCGCGCGCGCGATGATTATGGACGACGAGCAACGCGACTATCTGGGTAAGCTCGAACCCGGTCGCGCCGCGCTCTTTATGACGGGATTGCAAAAGGCGACGTTCGTTACCGTCCCACGATATCGCCCTCCGGCAAAGGAGGTCGATCCAACCGACTATCCCGGCGCCGGATTTAAGATCGCCAAAGACTCCGAAGTGCGCGCCCACATGGATGCGGTTACGAGCGCGTACCGTACGGGCCCCTTCGATCTTGCATGCGCGGAATGTCCTCGTCGCGCGAACTGCGACTATCGCAAGCCGATCCTTCGATCGACCGTCGATCCCGCTTTCGGAATCGCATATTCTCAAGCGTGGAATTCTCATTTTCCAGGCGTTACGAGCAACGAAACAACCCTGTCGCGCTATGCGGAAATCGCTTATGAGCTCGCGCTTAAAGCGTTCGCAAAGCCCGATCGCGATCAGGTCTGGTGCGCGTTCGTCCACCTATGGCACGACGCTGCGGAAAACTGTCGACTCAAGTTTCCACGCGCCGCGAAAAGAATGCTTACGCCGTATATCGATAAGCTCGTTGAATAGCGGCGCAAGTTTATCGTCAATTTTAAGGTCCTTATCGTAAGTCTCCAAGCTTGACGCTCGCGCGTCGCAAAGACTTAGAATCGGAGATCGACTTTTAACTTCAACGAATCAAAGGAACCGTCGATGAAAGAATCAAAGATTCTCAAAACAGCGTTTCTAGCCATTATTTTTGTCGTTACGTTATCGTGCCTCGGGCGTTGCCTTCAAAAATGTACAGTCGCCGACGAGACCAAAGCGACGGATAACGACGAAATTTGGGTTTCGACAAACGAGCCCGGAACTCAGGCTACGCTTTGGATCAAATGGTTTAAGGTGAATTTTCGCTATTGCCCACCGGGAAATTTTACAAAGTCGATCAATGGGAAAAGCTATACGGTGACGTTGAAACAGGGCTTCTGGCTTGCTGAGAGCGAGACGACGCAGGAAATATATGAAGCGGTTGTGGGTGAAAATGACAGCGAGGAGAAATCGAAATTAAACCCTGTAACCGACATGCATTTAAAAAACATACAGAAATTTATCTCCATTATCAACGAAAAAGGATACGCGCCGGAAGGATTTGAATTTCAACTGCCAACCGAAGCTCAGTGGGAATACGCCTGTATGGCGGGAACGACAAATAAAGAACATTATGGAGAACTTGACACGGTTGCATGGTATAAAGATAACGCGGGCGGAACGCATGAGGTTTGCACGAAAGAACCCAATGCGTGGGGGCTTTACGACATGCTTGGCAATGTCCGCGAATGCTGTTGCGGTTTATATCAAGACCATTTTGTCTCGGAAGAAAACAATCAGAAATCTGACGTGGGAAAATCGATTTGCGCGCTTCGAGGAGGAGGATTCAAAGACGACGGATCGAAGTGCGCTCACTCCTACTATGAATTGCGCGACGGCTGGATTGATTTTGACGACGTTGGCTTCCGCATCGCCTTAACTCGTAAAGGATTAGAAAAACTCGAAGAATTAGAAGAAATAAATAAACAAACCCCGGAAGTTAGGAGCGAACCTCCGACCAAGGAAGCGCTCGCCTGGGCGGAATCTTCAGAACGTAAAGCGGGAACGCGTAAGACGCTTAAGCTCGGGAACGCGGAATACGGATTCTGCTGGATTCCGGCGGGCGAATTCGATATGGGATCGCCTGCGACCGAAAAGGATCGAGAAGCCTGCGAGGAACTCCATCGCGTAAAGCTGACGAAGGGTTTTTGGATGCTTGAGACGGAAGTCACACAGGGGCTTTACAAAGAGGTCATGGGAACAAACCCCAGTTCTTTCTCGCGCGGTAATCCTCTTCTTCCCGTCGAATGCGTTACTCGAAACGACGCGATTGAGTTCTGCGAAACGTTGAAGTATCGCTTGCCGAAGGGATTGAAACCTTCGCTACCGACGGAAGCGCAGTGGGAATACGCGTGCCGCGCCGGTACGAAAACTGCATATTCTTACGGGAACGCCGCCGATCCTCGTTGGATGAATTACTACGACGCATCGCCGACGACCCCCGTGAAGAGTTACGGGAAGAATCGTTGGGGACTATACGACATGCACGGAAACGTTTCCGAATTTGTTCAAGATCGATATGGGGACTATCCACGAGGATTATCGGTCGATCCCCAAGGTTCGAGCGACGGCTCCGACTACGTTTGTCGCGGCGGTTCGTGGGCCGACAACGCAGCCCATTGCCGTTCCGCAACTCGACTATGGGCCTCGTCGGACGAGAATGCTCGTAACATTGGCTTCCGCATCGTTCTGACTTGCGAAGAATTAAATGGGCAACCGTCAGAAAACACAATTGGAGGCCAGACCGAGGAAGCGCTCGACTCGACAAAAAAAACGAGCGTCCCACCGTCAAAGGAAGAGTCTGCTTGGTCGGAATCTTCAAAACGCAAAGCGGGGACGCGTAAAACGCTAAAGTTCGGGAACGAGGAATACGGGTTCTGTTGGATACCGGCAGGCGAGTTCGAGATGGGATCGCTCGGGTTCGAAAAAGATCGAGACGACTACGAAGAACTCCACCATGTGAAGCTCACGAAGGGGTTCTGGATACTTGAAACGGAAGTCACGCAAGAGCTTTACCAAGAGGTCATGGGAACGAACCCAAGTCTATTCAAGGGGGAAAGGAGTCGATTCAAAGAGAATAACCTTCCCGTAGAAGAGATTACTTGGGATGACGCGATGAAATTCAGCGAGGAATTGACGAAGCGTCTTCCGAAGGGTTTAAACGCAACGTTGCCGACGGAAGCGCAGTGGGAATACGCTTGTAGAGCCGGTACGACGACGCCCTTTTCCTTTGGCGATTCTCTGAACGGTGACAAGGCAAACTGCAATGGTCATTACCCCTACGGAACGAACGAGGAGGGACGAGATGTCGAGCAAACTACTCCGGTAAAAAGTTACCCCGCAAATCCTTGGGGGCTATATGATATGCACGGCAACGTCTCTGAATGGACGTCAGATCGGTATGAACTTTATACTTCGAAAAGCGCGACTGACCCGACTGGTCCCAACGTTGGAACCAAACACGTTTATCGAGGCGGTTCATGGAGTAACGGAGCGGCAAGATGCCGTTCCGCATATCGAACAAATCATGAGCAACACGTAAAAACCAACAATATTGGTTTCCGAGTAGTTCTGACTTGTGAAGGATCATATTAAGAATCTTCAGAAGCCACAAGCGAATGCCAGTCTGAAGAAGCACTTGAACTGTCAAAGGATATGAGCGACTCTCCGTCCAAGAAAACGCTCGCTTGGTCGGATTTTCAAAACGTAAAGTGGAGACGCGCTAGACGCTAAAACTCGAGAAAGCGGAGTACTGATTCTGTTGGATTCTGCGGACAAGCACGACAGCGTCAAAGACGCCGAGGCATGCGCCCATATGGATGCGGCGACAAGCGCGTGCCGTACGGGTTCCTTCGATCTTGCATACGCGGAATGTCCTCGCCGCGCGAGCTGCGACTATCGCGAGCCGATCCTTCGCGCGACCGTCAATCCCGCTTGCGGAGTCAAGTATTCTCAAGCGTGAGATTCGCATTTTCCGGGCGCACTCCCACCAAAACGCCCCTCGAGCACAATGCGAAGATCGCGCATGAACTCGCGCTTAAAGCGTTCGCAAAGCCCAACCGCAACCAAGTTTGGCGCGCGTTCGTCCATCTATGGCACGACGCTGCTGAAAACTGTCGACTCAAGTTTCCACGCGCCGCGAAAAGGATACTTGCGCCACATATCGACAAGGTCGCTGAAGAATAATCCTGTCAGAGCATTTAAACCCTTTACCACAAATGTCGCTATTTTTCATCTGCCTCCCAGGTAGGCAAAAAGCACTTTAGAGGAAACCACAAATGACAAAATCAAGGATTATCAGAACAGCGTTTCTGACCTTTTGTTGCTCAATCGTGTTAATCTGTTTTGGAAATTGTCTTCGGGCGGTTTCCGCCGCAGACGAAACAGAATCGTCAATCACCGAAAAAGATTGGGATTCGGCGGAAGAAGCAGGCGTTCAGAAGTCTCTATGGATTAAGTGGATAAAGGTTAATTTTCGCTGGTGTCCGCCGGGAAAGCTTCCGGCATCTTTTGTAGACAAAAATTCTAGGATAACGCAGACTCAGGGTTTCTGGCTCGCAGAGAGTGAAACTACGCAGGAATTATATCAAGCAGTAATGGGTAACAACCCCGTAAGCTACTACAGTGGGGAAAGCGATTCCTATAACAGTTATGTACGTGAGCCAATTGGCAAGAATTATCCTGTAACTTATGTCGATTATAAAGAATTTAAAAAGTTTATTTCAAATCTGAACGAAAGAGGATATGCTCCAGAGGGATTCGAACTCCGACTTCCAACGGAGGCAGAATGGAACTATGCATGCAAAACGGAAACGTCTGGAGAGCAGAATATCGATCGAATAGCATGGTATTTTGATAATTCACAAGGAATGCCTCATGAGGTCTGTTCAAAAGAGCCGAATGCCTGGGGGCTTTACGACATGGTCGGAAATGTCAAAGAATATTGTTTTAATTGTTATGACAGAGATGACAAGGAACTTGGTCTAACAGACCTTGGAACGTCTTACGAAGAAACCCTTTTTGCGCTTAAAGGAGGAGATTGGCGAGATTATTATGGCTGTAAATCCTGGTCTTATTGGAATGACGAGCACAGTATGAGAGAGACGGTTAGAATGAGTGGCCATGTTTCGCGAAGCGTTGGCTACAACCGCTATGAGATTCACGGCGTCGGTTTCCGTCTTGCCTTAGTCAGGAAAGAGCGTTAGCTACCAACAAGTTTCTCTCTTAGGACTTAATGCTTGAAGCGCCGTTGTTGCAAGATAAGGAAAGGTGGGAATCGACCATAACAGTCGGCGCATAACGGAATTCCGAAAGTGAGAGCGTTTGAGTACAAATCATTCCAGAGCTGTTTCCTTCAACGTCGGCTCAAAACAAACGCGACCTAATTCAAACGCCTTTGTTCACGATTTTATCTCCTCCATTGTTCAAGTTGTCTCCGTCCGGCGTTATTCGACTTCTCCTTTTGAAGAAGTGAGTAGCAGGTTGCATCTGGTTTTCGTTTCTTCAATCCCTTTTCGGACGTGGATCGTGGACATTCCGTTATCGCTGTGGAAGGAAACATCTCCTTTCCATTTGGAGCCTTGACTACGCCAAACTGAAAAATACAATCCATAAGAGCCGTCCGCGATTCAACAGGCGCCTTTTATCGCGTCCCGTCGTAGCGGACGGTTCCTTATTTACGGCTTCGCTTTAATCAACGCCAACGTTATTCCGCTCCGCCTTCAACGACAAGAGAGAACGACGCCTATGTCACGCCATCCTCGAAAGACACGTATTTCAGCAAAACTTTATCGTGCGACCACCTTGTTTCTTACGGCGTTCCTCGCGTCTGCGACCGTTGTCGATTCGAGTTTTTCCCAAGAAGCTTCGAAGCCGTCGATTATGATCGGCGACTTTGAGGGGAAAGACTACGGAGACTGGACGGTCGAAGGGGACGCGTTTGGAACGGCGCCCGTCTGGGGGTATAAGCTTGGCGGAATGGGGTCCGTTTTCGGGTATCGCGGGGAAAAGCTCGTCAACACGCTCGTTCCTAACGGCGACGCGGCGACGGGAACGCTGACGTCTCCCGAGTTTGCGATCGAACGCGACTATATCGTCTTCCATATCGGCGGCGGCGCGTTCCCCGGCGAAACGGGCGTAAGTCTAATTGTCGATGGGAAAACGATTAAAACGGAAACGGGACTCTTCAATCAGTCGCGAGTCGGTCACGAAGGACTTGAACCGCGCGTTTGGAACGTCAAAGAGTTTCTCGGGCGGAAGGCGAAAATCGTCGTTTTCGACAAGAAAGCAGGCGGCGACT
>Ga0310695_10011438_pt1 | contig 12682 bp, 8 predicted proteins | sample RumenRJG_04DNA_FD_203882 | JGI IMG/M metagenome (GOLD analysis project Ga0310695, IMG submission 203882) | Bovine rumen microbial communities from Lethbridge, Alberta, Canada - RJG_04 (v2) (version 2) | ecosystem: Host-associated > Mammals > Digestive system > Stomach > Rumen | place: Canada...
AGTTCTGCAGATTATACTGGAAATCCGTTAAGATGCAGAATGTACCGATAACCATAGCATATCCAGAGCTGGTTGCAAAGTATGTCCCTCATTTTAGCCAAGAAGAGCTACCCGAGTTCGGGCGTAAGAACCTTTGGATGCTATAATGTTTTATGAATTATGACGCTGCCTATTACAGAGAGTATTCTTAGGGGCGAACTTCGCCCTAACATATTGAAGCAGTCTCTGGAGCCAAAGGCTCTGGAGCTGCTAATACGTAATGCTCGAAAGGTCTCTCAAAAGAGCCAACTTCTGGAATTAGAATTTGCCATCAATGACGTCCTAAGCGATCTTGTCAACACGAAAGACATTTATGCAGAAGACAAGAAAACTCGTGATGCTGCCATAAATACCCGTAAAAACAAGATTCGTAAGAATGATGCCCATTACAAATTTCCTTCTTACGAGATAATCATTGATAACGTACTGACTTTACCAGAACTGAGCACCCCCTTACTGCGTTTCTACAATACAATTATCGATGCCGAAGTTTTGAGAACGAGGCAAGCCATTTTGCATATGAGCAGGGCAGTTCAAGATGATACATTTGTGCGTAGTACCTTGAAAGCCCTTTTCAGAAAAATTAAGTTTACCTGTCAGGAGTCACAACAATGGGAGGAACATCAAGATGTGATGTCGCTTATTCCTATTAAACTGACCTACCTGTACTTCACGTTACTCAATACGTATGGAGAGATCTTGCAATCATACGAAACGCCTGAATTTGAAGATGACTTTATGGACTTTGTGTATAATTGGAAAGGAGAGTACCCATCCAATGATGAAGTGGCCAAGTATATTGAACAAAGTAAGGTTAGAAAAGAAATTGGCAACAGTATAAAAGATTTACCTGATTCATATAAACCGCAAGAGTTACCCGGCGAAAGGAAACCTAATCGTCCCAAGGATAAGGCAGACTTGTTCTTGGAGGGTGTTTCTGCTTACAATTTCCTTGAGATGCCAATGATAAAGCAACTTATCACTCCAGAAAAGAAAACAGAAAAGGTACACGACCTTGTTATGATGATGCTGGAGAATTCTGGCCATGCGTGTGCCATGCTTGAATATCTAAAATTCTTCGATTGGATTAAGCAAACACAACGACCAAAGTTTACCAAAGACAACTATGATGCTTTATGTTCCAAAGTTGTAATGGGAGAAAAGGATGGCAGCAAAGCATTTCATACCGTCCGAATGTCTCTTAAATCAAGCAATAAGAATGCAGAGAAATACAAAGCATACGCATACATAGACCAAGTGAGAGATGAGTATGTCACACTTCTGAACAGTTAGCCCAATCTGCCCATTTTTTCAAATTATTAGCCCTCGAAACAGGTATAAAACCATTCTTCGAGGGTATTTTTTTGCCGTGTACCTGAAAATACCTGCTTTTACCTGAATACCTGAAAGTACCTGAAATTGCAGTCTTTCTGTCCTAAAAGTACCTTGCGTTCTTTGCAGCCGAGAATTGAAAAGTTCGATTCTTGGCTGTCTGCACACTAGCCAAACAGATAGTCTCAAGTTTAACGGCTTAAAATCTGATTGGCTTATGGCACAAGATTTTAATTTAGAGAAAAGACCTTTAGGTTCTGAGAAAAACGAACCTAAGGTTGTTGGCGATGTACTGAAAGAGTACTTCGCGAGCAACGAACCTTTGGCAGTTGCTTATCGTGAACACACAACCGAAACCGAAGAGCATGGTTGGCACCCGAACACGTATCTGGGCGCGGATGTGAAGACGCTGCTGCGAAGCGACGTGCGTATGGTGGTCGGTAAGGAATATCGGGGCACATTCCGACTCGACTCGGAGGGCATCGCAGATGAGTTCCTCTGTCGTGATCCGCACCTCACGTTCATCGAGAACGAGCCTCAGAAGAGTGCCAAGCGCAATCCGCATATCTTTGACGGCCAGTACATTACGGTCACAAGACGGGACGACGGTAGCCTCAGACTGAACTTCAAGGAGTTGCCCAAAGGTGCTAACTTCAACCTGGAGCGATTTGCACTCGGAGTCTATAACGAACTTTGTCTGGCGATCGGTGGCCTGATAGAAGGAGGAGAGTAAGTAAAAGTAAGGCTGAGCTTGTGACAGTTACAGTTGTGACAATTAATTTCTGGGGTTCTCTCAATCTCGCTAATAATATATAACTTACTGATATATAGATAGTTATATATAATAATAGGGTCAGTGAGGGCGAAAGAAAGCATACTGTAACAACTGTAACTGTAACGGGCAGGCTGGTAATAATTCATTTAAAAAGCTGAATATCAATGAAATACGACATCACAAAACAGACAGCACCAAAGATGCCTAACCTCGGTAAAGGCACAGAATGTATCAAACTTCTGATCTCGCAGGCATCAAAAGATATGCACGAACCCCTGGTTCCGATGTTTTTCCCCTCACTTGGCGCACATGTGAGCGGCGCGGAATTTCAGTATCCTGACAACACTTGGAAGGAGGTATGTGGTCTGATGGCCAACATCGTTGCCGATTCGGGAGGTAACAAGGGCCAATTGTCACAAATCGTGGAGGCCATCTGCCGCGATTTCCGCCGACACGACAAGGGGGTGACAGACAAACTCGTCGAATGGCAGAGACAGTCGAACACCAATGGAGGCAAAGACAGCACAGCACGTCCTAACCTCGCCCTCTGGTTCCCACCGGTTGACACCACGGCAGCAGGTTTCCTGCTGAACAGCATGGCTCTGGAACCTGACGGTCGCACGCAATACTTCAATCTGCCCGAGGTGGAGATGGCCGACGGCCTTTGCGGCGGTCATAAGAAGGTGTCTCACATGATCAGGAACATCTATGACATGGCGCGCGCAGGTGCCCTCAGGGCAACCAAGGATGGTGTAACGGGTAATCCGATTCTTAGAGCCAGCATGACTCTCTCGGCCAACCCTTACTCTGCCCGCAGTTTCTACAAACACGAACTCTTCAATGGCACTTTCGGGCGCATGGTCTTTTCCTACAAGCCACGCACCAGCCGCGACGGCCGCATCCCCCGTCAAGGTAAGTACGACGACGAGTTCTACCGCAAACTCGACGAGTATCTGTTGCGTCTGGACAACTGTAAGGGGCGCTATATCATCCGTCCGCTGAACAAACTGGTGGACAAGTTGGCTGCCGACATGGCTTCGTTGGCAGACTTGGTTGATGATGACATCCTTTGGGATTTCAGCAAGCGCGCCCTGCACTCTGCCTGGAAGGCTGGATGCATACTCTGGATGCTTAACAATCAGACTTGGACGAAGGCGATGGGTGAGCTGGTGGAGTGGCTGGTCTATCACGACATCTGGAGCAAGACGCAGATTTTCTCGGACTTGCTGAACGGGAAGGATGCCGACCTAGTGAGCGAGGCTCAGCGTCGCGGACCGAAGAACATGCTCGACTCGATGCCCGACACGTTCAACGAGGCACAGCTGAAGGCGCTCCGTGTGCAACTTGGAAAGAGCGAAGAGGGCGCTAATGCCCAGCTGAGACAATGGGTGTTCCGCAAGTTCATCGAGTACTCTGCCCAGACGGGGCTGTATTCCAAGACGGAAGAGTATTTGAAAGGGAAAAGTGAATAGTGAATAATTTTCTACCGCCATTGAACGCTATGGATAGGATTCAACTTCAGAAGCTTCGCGACCTGCCGATTGAGGGGGTCGCGGAGCGACTCGGACTCAGGGTCGTGAGGCACAAGGCGCTCTGCCCGTTCCATGACGACCACCACGCCTCGCTCTCCTTCAAGGTGAGCAAGAACACCTGGCGCTGCTTCGTCTGCGGTGCCTCGGGCGGCACGCTCGACCTCGTGATGCGCCACCTCGGCATGTCATTCCTCGAGGCCTGCCGGTGGCTGGCCGACGAGCACAACGTGATCCTGACAGACTATCAGCCGAAAGCAGAAAAGCCGCCCAAGCTCTTCGACGCCAGTCGCTATTCGCGGTATTTCGAGCGGCCTTGGCTGAACCAGGAGGCGTGGCGGTTCCTCTTCGACGAGCGGCGACTGGATGCGCGCGTGGTGCGCTGGTGCCGGCTGACGTCGTGGAAGGACCGGCGGGGCGTGCCGTGGTTGCAGATTCCTTATTATGATCGAGAGGGGCGTTTGGTGGGGGTTCAGAACCGCAACCTCATCCCTGGCGGTTCGCCTCGGTTCCGATTCCCACAGGGCTCCAGTTGCACCATCTATAATCTGCCCGTGCTGAACTTGCTCAAGCCTGGCGACGAGCTCTGGATCACGGAGGGCTGCTCCGACTGCTGGGCGATGCTCTCGGCCGGCCATAAGGCCATCGCCATCCCCTCGGCCACGCTGCTGAAACGCCGCGACATCGAACTATTGTCGGCGCTGTGCCGGCCCTCGCAGAATGGCGGCCGACAGCCAGACAGTCAGCCACCCATCGCTCTGCCGCCCATCAGCCTGCACATGTATCCTGACCGCGACGAACCGGGCGAGCGGCTCTTCATGCAACTGAAAGAGCGGCTGCCCCAGCTCGAACACCATCAGTTGCCCCCGGGCTGCAAGGACTTCAGCGACTATTACCTCTCTGCCCGTTAATACGCAGCAACCCTGCCTTATCGCGCAATAAGGCAGGGTTATCGTCAGGCGGAAAACTGCTCGCTGGGGCCAGGCCCTTTTAGGAGGTCAGACCTGGCCCTTGAGGGCGAAATCCCCTAAAAGGGCCTGACCCTTGAGGTAAAGTTTTGGGGGTGATTTTTATTGAAAATTCTTTTGGAAATGTTTGGTAATATCGGATATTTTTTGTAATTTTGTAGCATAGAAATTAAGGCGGGAAAAAGGGCACCCGATGCAGATTGTCCTTAATAATTTAATACCATTTAAAAACTTTTACAGATTATGATTGAACTGTATCTATCGAAAGTGACCGAGAGTTCGGAATCGGAACAGGCGGGAAAACTCTATGCCCGCGTGAGTTACAAACAGGCGATGGACATCCACGACATGGCCCATCACATGGCGGAGCATAACACGGCCTTCTCGGAGGGACTGATCGTGGGCGTGCTGACCGACTTCGTGAAGTGCACGCGCGAGATGGTGCTCAGCGGCAACACCGTGAAGGTGGGCAACCTGGCTATCTTCAAGGCGACGGTGGAGGCCAATGCACTCGACACGCTCTACGACGCTGAGCAGGACAAGGTGGCTTCGGCTACCATCGGCACGCTGGCCGAGGGACAGAAGACGGGCCCTGCCGTGAGGGTGGTGAAGCTGTTGGCCCAGAGCACGGGCGACTTTACCCGCGAGGAGCTGAAGAAGGACGTGAAGCTCAGCTGGACCGACAAGACGAAGGCCGAGATCGCTGCTGCCAAGGGCACTCAGGGCGGCACGGAGACTGGCGGCAACGGCGGTTCGTCGGGCAACGGCGGCACCGACTCGGGTTCGACCGACGACGGTGGTGGCAAGCCTAACCAGGGCGGCACGGAGGAACCGTGAACAACAGAGGGGGACTGCAAGCAGTTCCCCTCTGTGTATTTACTTATTCTGATTCTCCCACCACTTCTCGATGTCGTTATTGACAGCATATCGCGGGAAGTCGGGGTACTTCTGTTTGAGGCTCTGGCGCTCGTAAGGCCATTCGAAATCGGTGGGCACCGCAATCTTACAGGCTGCTTGGCCCACAGGCGCAAAGAGCTCGATCCAACCGTTCTGCCTGAACACCTCGATCTTGATGTCGGCAGCCGACCTGAAGGTGCCATTCAGCTCGAACGGTACAGCAGGCAGCGTCTTGCCGTTCAGTCCATGCTTCTCGGCGTCGGTGTTCACCATCACCTTCTGATCCACGCCGAACATCTTGTGAACCTCGAGATTATCGTCGCCGTTGATACGGATCTTCAGGGTTGCTCCGGCAGCCTGGAGCACGCACTTAGCCTTGCCATTGTCGATAGTCACGTCGAGCACGATGTCGTTGAAGTCGAAGTCGGTATCGTCGATGCCATCGGAATTGAGGTCGCGCACATTCAGGTCTTCAGCGATGATACGAACGCCCTGAGGTTTGGGTGTGGGCGCCATCTTGCCGGGATCGGGATACAAGCCGCCGCGACCCATCTTGGCCACGGCCAGCATCAGCTCGAAGCCGTCTTTACCATCATCGTCGAGGGCCACCACATAGGTCTGCTTGACTCCGCCAACATTCTCGACGCCCAGGAGAGCGGCACCCGATGCGCCGTTTTCGTTAAGGTTCTGATCGGTGTAATAGGTCTTGCCGGTCGTGTGGTTCGTCACGTAATAGCCGAAGCGGTAGTTACCGTTCATATAGACGGTGAATGGTTTGGTACGGATACGCTTGGCACCGCCTGTCCAGATAGAGTAGCCGCTGTTGGGCGAGGGCTTCTCCCAGTTTTCAATATCCGTGTACCAGTTATACTGGTAGTAATCTGCCACGCCATTCTGCACATTGTCGATGAGTTTGATCTTCTTGGCCGTCGCGGGCGAGCCGGTTTCGGGATTGTAGTAGTAGATACCAATCTCGTCGGCCGCATCGGTCTTCGTGTAGATCAGTCGCACGTTGTGGAACGTGGCTTTCTCGAGGAAGTCGAAGCTGGTCCAGTCTTCGACCTTGCTCTTCTTGCCTTCGGGGAAGTAATCCTGGACGGTGCTCATGAAGGGCAGGTCGAACTCAGCGTTCCATTTCTGCGCCATCACCACGTGGGTGGTATCCTCTTCTTCGGCACGGGTAGTGGCCTTGCTGGCCAGACCGAATCCCCAATCCTGGTTCGAAGCCACATCTTTATTGCCGATATAGGCTCTGAAATGCTTGTTGTACTTTTCCTGAGCAGTTTCTTCGGGCTGCGGCTGCGGCGGACTATACGGATCCTTTGAGCAGCTGGTGAAGACCGTCAGCATGACGGCAATCACACTTGGAAGCAATACAATTTTCTTCATATCATCAAAAAGTTTAAGTTAAATTAGTTCTCATTAAACTCAGAAAATTTCATGGAGCTGGCCACATGTTCTCCACGGGCAGCTTCTTGCTCCTGGCGCTGACGATCGCGCTCAGCCTTCTCTGTCAGCCACTTGTTGTGAGCCTCGTCGATCTCCTTGAGCTTTTCGGCATGGAGATTGTCGCGCTTTTCGTTCCACTCCTTGTTCAGCTTCTCCACCTTATCGTCGAGCAGTTTCAGGTTGTCGGCCGTCTCGACTTCCTTCAGCTGAGCGAACTTGGCCTTAGCCTGGTTGTTGGCAAACTCCATCTGAGCCTTGCAGTCCTGATAGATCACATCGACGCCGTCTTTGAGCACGTCGTAGCGGTCGTCGTTCACCACGGGCATGGTCAGCAGCAGGTATTTCACATCGACATTCTTTTCGTTGCCGTTCTCATCCTTACTCTCAATGCTCATCGACTTCGTTTCGATCTTGAACTCGGGGTGTACCCGCATGATGGCAACGGCAATCTGCGTCATGTCATCATCGTAGTTAGGGAACACCATGAACTGGTAGTCGTTCTCCTTGCCTACCTTGGCACAGTCCTCGATATTCTTGATCTGGCCCTCGATTATGGGCTTGACGTTGAGCAATGACACTGGCTCGGCCTTGACGCATAGATCCATGAAGCGGAACTTCATCACACCCACCAGGTTGGTCAGCATATCTGCCAGATTGTCGTATTCTTGTATCGTTGATCTTCGCATAATAATCTGATTATTTTTATTGATTGTTACTATCTACAGTTTACTCTTTCGGGGCGTCTTCCGACTTCAGTTTGGCGCTCAGGCTGCCGCCAGCGCCTCCACCAGGCATGGCTATGCCGTCGCTGATGTTGGGCGACTTGAACGACGACTTCGCCTCGAGGTTGTCGATAGCAGCCTTGGGTGCCTTGAGGTCGCCCTTGATCTCGGTCTTCGCATTGATGGTGGTATCGCCATAGACCTGCGTCTTGCTGCCACCCACGGCAGCCTTGCCGCCATCGAGCTGTACCACGGCCTTGCCGTCGCCCTGCTGGGCCTCGAAGGTCTTGTCGGCAAAGAGACCCATCTCTTCTGATACGGCCTGCAGCTTCTTCGACTTGATGTCTTTCGACTTCGAGCCTACGAACATCTTCTCCGACACGAGCGTCATTGTGCTGCCTGCGGCGAGTGCAGAGTCGGTCAGTTTCTCCTTATCGACATCCATCGACTTGGCGCTGATGGCCTTCGCGTTCAGGTTGATGCTACCTGTAGCCTTGCCCTCGACATCGGCTGCCAGCACGTCGGTCTTCTCGGCGCGGATGGCTATCTTGCCGTCCTTCGTCAGAGCCTTCATCTTCGGCTTGCCGTCGGCTATCTCGTAGTCCAGACTCTCTACGGTGAAGTTCTTCGACTTGAAGATCACATCGCCCTCGGCGGTATATTCGCCCTTGGTGATGTTGCCGTCGTCATCACGCTCAATATCCTTTGGATTCGTCGTAGCCACCTCGATGGTCTTGGCGGTGATGCTCACCTTGCTGTCGGCCGTCAGTTCCTTTTCGCCGTAATAGCCGTCCTTCTCCTCATAGTCAATGGCCTCGATGGTGACATTTTTCGACGCGATAGTCACGTTGCCCGTTGCGTTCAGGTTCTTGCCGTCGTTCTCCGGGCCTACTGCCATCAGGCTGATGTTCTCGCTCCTGACGGAGAAGGCGCTGTCTTCCACGAGCTTGCCTGCATCGTCGATCATCGTGACACCCATTCTCGGGGTCTTCACGGTGATGCCGGCCTCCAGGTTGGTGTGCAGGTTGCCGTCGCCGTCGGCCGTAGCTACATTGATGCTCTCTGCCTTGATCTGCATCGTGGCGCCCGTCGTATTCTGCTTGAAGTCGTCGCCCGTCTTGATGTTACCCTTCTCGGTCTCCAGCGCCTTCTTCATCCTGTTGGCCTCAGCCAGCTGCGAGATGGTGTTCACGTAGGCCATCGATGCCTGACAGAGTATCGGCAGTGCCGACTCCATCTGCTCTTGAATGTCGAACATATCAAGGGTGTTCACACGACCAACCATCGCGTCGTCGGAATCCAGCTTATTTTCCTGGTCGAGCAGCGACTTCATCATATCGAACGCGCCGTCCACCTGTTTCTTCTGCTCCGCCTTCTGCTTCTCCAGAGCAGATATCTGCGTGGTGAGGGCACCGACGGTAGCCTCAATCTGGCTCTTGCGCTGCTCGCTCGATACAGCAGCCTCCAACTGCATGGAGTTGTCGGCGTGGATGCGGATACCGCCCTTGCCGGCCGATGCGGGAATCACGGAGAAGGCATCGGTGGCATCGTTGCTCTCCAGTACGATGTTGCAAGCCTGCGACGTAATCTCTGAGGTCTCACAGACCACGTTCTCCTGTCCGTCGCTGCCTGGATCGACGGCTATCTGCCGGATGCCAGGAGCACGGCTGACGATGTGTCCTGTCTCACCCACACCGTTGAGTTCTACGCCGTGTCCCTTGATGATCACCTCACCCGTACCGCCCAGCAGGTCGCCAGTCTCATCGACATTGCCGATAATCACCTTCGGAGCGGAGAGAATCAGACAATTCTCATCGCGGTAATACTTGAAGCCTTCCATCTCCTTGAAGAGATCGGCCTTCATCTGCTGAATCTCTGCCTTCTGCTTGTGAATCTCCTCCAGGTCTTTCTGCACGCAGTCCTGAAAGTTACCAAGCATCGTCTTCCAATCGTCAATTATATAGTCTGCCATAACTTATTCACTTTTCATTATTCACTATTCACTTTATAATAAACTCTAAACGTCTAAACTCTCGTCGCTGCCGTTGTTGGCATCGTTGGCATCGTTAGCGGCATCGTCCTGAACCTGATTGACGTCCGCTACCCGCGGTTCAACCAATCCCAGCGACATGAGTGTCCGCTGCATGGTGTCGTTCAGCCGGTCAAAGTCCTCCTGATCCTTCTCGCTGAGCAGTGCCCGGCTGATTCGCGCTTGGTTGCGATGCGTCTCCAGCTTGCTGATGGTGCCATCGGCCTTCATGCTGTAGGTCGCACCCGTGCCGAACAATATCTGCCCTGCCTTGGCATTGCCCCAGGAGTAGTACTCGCGGATAGGTGTTGCCAAACCCAGGTGCGAAGGGTCGAAGACCGCAGCAGCCACTTCATCGAGCAGACTTGGACTGCTGCTCACCGGCTTGGTGAACTGCAGACTTCTGACATACAGATTCCACTTTTCCTCGTCTTCCAGTTCATCTTCGTTAGCGGGGCGTGCGGGCTTGATAGCCACATTGCTGGCCACAACCTTACTATTTTCCCACTGATACTTGCAAGGCTTCGACTCCATGCCCCAGCCCTCCATCAGGTTCAGGGCTGCCCGGCGTACCAGGGCCTTCTTGCGGAAGTTGACATTGACGAGGATCGCATTCGTCAGGCTTGTCCTTTCGTCCGTGATGACGTTGTTCTGGTCGCAGGCGTACTTGTAGAAAGTGGTATCCTTACACTTCTCTGCCGAGATAGCATCCAGCAGGGCCTTGGTATAGTCTGCGGGCGCTTTCCACTTAGTAGGACCAACGCCGCCAGCAACCAGATCAACCACTTTCATAGGCTCTGTGCGCAGGATGCGGATGCTCTCCAACAGGGCGTTGGCCTTGTCTACCACGTCTTTCTTGCACTCCACACGACGCTTCAGGATGTAGTTCTTAAGACTGATATTCAACTTCTTTTTGACCTTTTCATCTTGCGTTCGCAACATAGATATCGCACAAACCTTCTCGATACTGTCTGAAGCACAGTCATCGGTAAAGCCGAGGTCTGCCTCCGTAATCTTCTTGGTATTGGGATCCCAGAGCTTCGGTTTCAGGGCTTCATAGCCGTTGCACACACCGCTAATCGCCGTCGCATCGCTATAGTCGAACAGACGATAGATAGACTTTTCCAGCTCGCTCTTCTTCGAGATGCAGTTGTTGTATCTCGACTTATACCTGACAATCATCGAGTCTGCGATCTTAGGCAGCTTGCTGAGGAGCTCTGCCATCACCGGACCCATCTTCAGCGTATCGGGCAACTGCTTGTCGAGCATCTTCTCGTCGCGCTCCTCGAGTTTCTTCGGATTCAGGTAGGCTGAATCGGGATAGCCCGGCATCGCACCGCCCGCACCCATCTTCAGGTAACGGTTCGACTGGATGGAGAGCGCACCCTCCTGAGGTCGCCAATAGACCTCGATGACCGAGCGAATGAGCGAGAGGTCGAACATGCTCTCCACCATGCTGGCGAGCTTCTTGGACACCACCACCCCCACGTCGTACATGAAGGTTGTCATGCTGAATGGATAGTCGTCGCCGTAACCCGACACGAACTTGTTCTTGATATTTGTTCCTGATACGAGGCTCAGGTTGTTGCCGGCCTCGATCGACACATTCTTACCCCTGATCTTGATATCGCCGTTGGGGGCATCGAGCGTAATACCTGTGAAGGCGCTCACCTTCACGTTACCCCAAGGCGAACTGATGTTGATGGCACGCTTGTCGGTAGAGCCGCTGATCTTCCAGATACCGTATTTGTCGCCGAGCTCCACACCGCCCTCGAAGGCCTTGCTTATCTCGTTGTCACCGAAGATGTCTGGATAGTCGAAAAATCCGCTCGCGAGGCTCAGTCCGGGCGAAAAGTTAGCCATAAAGGCGGTAGCACCCTTGCCGGTACCATCGACCACCTTCAAATACTGGCCGTTAGGCGACTGCAGCACGGCGGCACTGGTCTTCAGCACACCAGGCGTAGCCGTCGAGACGGCACCTACCACGAAGGGGCGCTCTATATTATTGTTCACGTAGTTCACGAGCACCTTCTCTGCCAGATAATGTCTGCCGTGGACTCCGGCTCCGGCAGGACCCGACGAAGCGGCATAGATCAGCCAGGGCGACGCGTCGATCACATCGCTGGGCTTCAAGTTGGATGCCGTGATTTTCTCGTATGAGGAATTCACCGACGTCAGTTGCCACGGATATTTCACGCGGACGCGGTTCTTCTTGGTAGGATCATCGGCATCGACTACCACGGCCACCTGAGGACCCGACTGACGGATATGGCCCGTCGGAATCATCATCGGGTAGAACTTCTTGTCATCGTTCATGCCAATGGCCTTCACCTGGAACACGAGTCTCCTGGAGGGAACAGCCACCACGCTCATGTCGTCTTTGACCACGTAAGAGTCGACGAAATTCGAGTTCACAGTCATCTCGCTGACGATATACAGCTTGTCATCGACCTTGATGAGCTGGCCTACATGGAGAGCCGGCGCAAAGGTGTCGTAGTCGATGCAGATCGTATTGCGCTCTGCCAACAGCTCACCGGCCAGCACGCCGGCATAGTCCTTGGCCGTGAAGATGGGGTCGGCCTCCGAGAACTGGTTCAGCGTCTTCTTGCCTTTATCATACTGCTCGTCGAGCAGCGAGATATACTCCTTCTTCTTCTTGAAGTAGTTGTCATTGTGCTTGTCGTTATACTGACTGGCCAGAGAGTCGGCCTGCGCCCATGCCAGCAGGTCATCGACGGCGGTATCGAACATGAAGTTCATGAGCGGCTTATTGTTGGTCAGCACCTGACCTACCTTTTGCAGCCAGTACCTGTCGGCACCAGTTTCAAGATCGGCCATGTTCTTGATGGTGTTCACGACCTTGGCAGCACCGTCCTTCTGCACCGTGCTATTCAGCACATTATTGTCGTAGGGAGCCTCCAGGTTCACCGGCCCCACGTTCT
>Ga0310695_10011440_pt1 | contig 12680 bp, 10 predicted proteins | sample RumenRJG_04DNA_FD_203882 | JGI IMG/M metagenome (GOLD analysis project Ga0310695, IMG submission 203882) | Bovine rumen microbial communities from Lethbridge, Alberta, Canada - RJG_04 (v2) (version 2) | ecosystem: Host-associated > Mammals > Digestive system > Stomach > Rumen | place: Canada...
ACTTGCCTGTTGTGGACCACGAAGGGCACTATGTGGGTTTCGTATCCAAATCCAAGATTTTCAACAATTATCGACAGGTGTTGCAACGGCTTGACTTAATCAATTGAGAACACCTAGAAATTTAAATCACTTATGACAAAAGACGAACTGAAAATAGTTTTTTTCGGAACTCCTGACTTCGCAGTAGAGAGCTTGCGCCGATTGGTTGATGGCAAATATAACATCGTGGGCGTGGTCACCATGCCTGACAAGCCTGCAGGCCGTGGTCATCACATGCTGCAAAGTGATGTCAAGAAATATGCCCTGTCGCAGTCGTTGCACCTGTTGCAACCAGTCAACCTCAAAGACGAGGCCTTTGTCAGTGAGTTGCGCAGTCTCGAGGCCGACTTGTTCATCGTCATTGCCTTCAGGATGTTGCCCCAAGTGGTGTGGCAGATGCCCAGGCTGGGCACGTTCAACTTGCACGCATCGCTGCTGCCCAAGTACCGCGGTGCCGCTCCCATCAACTGGGCAGTGATGAACGGCGACACCCAGACTGGTGTGACCACCTTCTTCCTCAAGCACGAGATTGACACAGGCGACATCATCCAGCAGCAGAGCATCGACATTGGTCGCACCGACAATGTCGAGGTCGTCCACGACCGCTTGATGATGCTGGGAGCCGACATGGTGCTTGAGACTGTTGATGCCATTATTGCAGGAACGGTCAAGCCCATTCCTCAGGAACAATTGCTCACCGCCGGTGAGCAACCCACTCCAGCACCAAAGATCTTCAAAGACACTTGCCGCATCGACTGGTCGTGGCCCGCCGAGCGGGTATACAACCACATCCGTGGCCTCAGCCCCTACCCCGCCGCGTGGACAATTCTCACCGACCAAGAAAACCAGCAGTGGAACCTCAAACTTTTTCAGACCGGTGAGCCATTGCCGCTGCCTTGGCAGATGAGCCCTGGCGAGACCATTGTCAACACCAAGATGCTGGCCATTGCCTGCAGCGACGGTCTGATAGAGGTGCAATCTCTGCAACCTGCTGGGAAAAAACGCATGTCTGCCGAAGAGTTCTTGCGTGGGCTGCGCTATAGCGGCAAACTGAAGTGCAACTAGCATGAGCTATAATTCCCTGACATTCATCATCTCGCTACCCTTCATCGTGCTGGGCTACTATACCATGCCTGCACGATGGCGCAATGCCGCGTTGCTGGCGGCAAGTTTGGCCCTGTACATGCTATGGTGGCCGGCCGGCATCCTGGTGATGACATGGGTGATACTGACGAGCCACCTCGGCATTGGCTACATCACCCGACAAAGGGAACACTCGCTAGGTGCAATGTGGCTCACGATCGCGTTGACTGCATTGCCAATGCTGTTCTTCAAGTATCTGCAGCCACTCAATGAGACCATCACTTCATTTCTCCACATTGAATGGTGGCTTAACCGCCACCACTGGTACGTCCCGGTAGGATTGTCGTTCTATACCCTGCAAGCAATCGCCCTGGTCGTTGACGTCTACAAACAGCGCATCAAGCCGGCCTCGTCGCTGGTCAATCATGCCGCGTTCATGAGTTTCTTCCCCATCACAGCCTCGGGTCCCATCGTCCGTGGCGATGAATTGCTGGTGCAGCTCGAGAAGCGAGAGCGACGATTTGATCCCGAATTGGCCTGGCAAGGCTTGCGTTGGCTCATCTGGGGCATGTTCATGAAGGTGGCTGTGGCCGAGTCGTTCGCCCTGTTTGTTCATGCAGTGGAGATGCGCATCGACACACAGAATGGTTTCACCCTGCTGCTGTCCACATTGTGCTACACCATCCAGCTCTATGCCGACTTTGCAGGCTACTCTCTCATGGCTCTGGGTGTGTCGGCCCTGCTGGGCATCAAATTGCGCCACAACTTCTGGCATCCGCTATTTGCTGTGGGCATCAAAGACTTCTGGCGGCGATGGCACATCTCGCTGAGTCAGTGGCTGCGCGACTACATCTATATCCCACTTGGTGGCAACCGTTGCTCGGCATGGCGTTCTCGGCTCAATGTCATGGCCACATTCGTCTTCAGCGGGCTATGGCATGGTGCCGGCATTGCCTACCTGCTGTGGGGAGCGATGCACGGGCTGTGGCTGGTCATTGAGCGCTTGTTGCGATTTGACCGCTGGCCCCGGCATTGGTTGTTGCGTCTGCCGCTGTGCCTGACAACATTTGTGCTTGTGGCTGTGCTGTTTATGCTCTTCAGCCACGATGTGCCCACAACACTGCACATCATTGACCGTTTTTTCGGACAATGGGACGGTTTTCGCTTGACGGTGACACAGTCGGTAAGCAACCTGTCGCGCGAGTGGTCTATGGTGGCGTTGTTCTCAGTGATGATTGCCAAAGAGGCTCGCGACGAGTGGGCGCCTACCCTGCTGTCGCAGCGAACATGGCAGATTGCGTTCTACAGCGGCGTCGTGCTGCTGACCTTGATGTTCGGTGTCTTTGATCGTAGCGGACAATTTATCTACATGCACTTCTAACCCCAGTTGATTATCATGAAGAAGTTTATCTACACGATATTAATCATGCTCGCACTAGTCATTGCGGGCGACTGGGGCTTGGGCTGCTGGTTGAGATACGCCTACACGCACACCAGCCATGACGAGATTGGTAGGCTGAACATGATCTGCGACTCGGTCACTGCCGACGTCATCGTGCTGGGGTCGTCGCGTGCTCTGCATCACTATGTGCCCAGCATCGTCACCGACTCGACGGGGTTGTCGTGTTATAACTGCGGTTTCGAAAATGAGGGCATCGTATTTCACTACGCCTTGTTGCGCATGCTGCAACAGCGTTACAGTCCCCGCCTGGTCATCTACGAATTGACCTATGACTATGACATCCAGTTCCTGTATGAACGCCCTGTCAATCTCAAGCACATTCATACCATGGCCGACCTGCGTTGCCGCGACTCCATCCTAGCCAGTGTCGACCCATGGGAGCGTGTGAGCATGCTCTCGCACATCTATCCATACCATTCATTGGCATTCACCATCATGGCCAGTCAAAAGCCATCAATCTATGACAGCCCTCAAGTCGACAACGGCTACATACCACAATTCAAGCAGATGCGATACTCGCCCAGCTGGCAGTTTCAGCCTCAAAAACTGGACGACCGAATTGATGAGCTCAAGTTAGGCTACCTCAAAAAACTCATTGCCGAAAATGCTGGACACCTGCTAGTTGCGGTGTCGCCACGCTACCTCTCGCCCGAGGATGACATCTATGGCATCGTTGAAGACCTGTGCCGCGAGCACGGTGTTCCGTTCGTGTGCATGATGAGCGACCCAATCATCAGTCGCGACATCACCCTCTGGGAGGATGACGGACATCTGAATCACACCGGTGCACAAGCATTCACCCGCAAGATGATGCCACACATCAAGCAAATACTAACCCAAAATAACAAGAAATGAAGAAATTACTGATTGCGGCAGCTGCGTGCTGCCTGATGCTCAGCAGCTGTGGCGATGACGAGCCACAGCGACTCACCTACCAAAGTGTAGATTTGGGCCTCAGTGTCCGCTGGGCTACAATGAATGTCGGCGCCTTCCAACCCGAAGACCATGGGCAGTTGTTCGGGTGGGCCGACTCAACCGGTTCGCACCGCAACTTCAACAACATCAACATCTCCTACCGTGACAACGGCAACGGCACAGAGACGACATTGGTGGCATGGAATTCGGTCTACTTCGGCGGAAAGAATCCTCCACTGGACATCAGTGGCACGCCCTATGACATCGCCATCTATAACTGGAACTCCAACTGGCGCATGCCCACCTACGACGAGTGGCAGGAACTCTTGACACGCTGCTCGTGGACCACCGAGACCACCCGCACAGGCGCTACCATCTACCGCGTGACCGGCCCCAACGGCAACAGCATCATCATGCCCATGACGGGCGTGCGTTCGAGCAGCGAAACCGAGGACATGCAATCAAGCATCGGTCGCTATTGGACCTCAACCCTGCTGCCAATGAGCGCACAAGTCGCCCAAGGCTACGAGAGCACTGTGCCCTGTGCCGCATGGTGTGTGAAATTCAGCACCTCCAACCAGCCCAGCTTCTCGACAGCAGTGCGCTGCTACGGCATGGCCATTCGCCCTGTCGCACGATAGGGCACGACATCTCAATCTGATACAATCGGGGACGGTTCTGTTTTGTATCATTTTCGCTAAAAATGATACAAAACAGAACCGTCCCCAATTGTATCATTATCATTGGAGCATGGCTAAGAAATCGTCCTCGCCGATGATGGGGATGCCCAGGCGGCGAGCCTTCTCGAGCTTGGCTGGCCCCATGTTTTCGCCTGCAAACACAAAGTCGGTGGCTTTGCTGATCGAACTCACATTCTTGCCACCATTCTGCTCAATCATCGCCTTGTATTCCTCACGCGAGTGACGGCTGAAGACACCGCTGATGACAATCTTCTTGCCGGCGAGTTTGTCGCTGTGGCTAGCCAACTCGTCGTCACTGAGTGCCATCTGCAAGCCAGCAGCCCGCAAGCGCTCAACAATCACACGATTCTCATCACGATTAAAGAAACCGACAATGCTTTCAGCTATTTTCGGTCCAATCTCGGGTATGCCTGCCAGTTGATCGGCAGGCATGGCCATCAGATGATCAATGTCATGCACGTTGCGTGCCAAGACCTTGGCTGTGGTCTCACCCACAAAGGGTATGGACAGGGCAAAAATAACGCGTGCAAATGGCACTTGCTTAGATTCCTCGATGCCTCGTAAGATGCGCTGAGCGCTACGCGCCTGGAACCGGTCCAGTGCCACCAACTTCTCTTCAGTCAAATCATAGAGGTCGGCCACATCATTCACCAGTCCGGCAGCATGCAGTGCTACAGCCACCTCCTCGCCGATGCCGTCGATGTTCATCATGTGACGTCCCACAAAGTGTTCGATGCGCCCTGTGATCTGTGGCGGGCATCCCCACTTGTTGGGACAGAACCATGCCGCCTCGCCCTCGATGCGCTGCAATGGCGTGCCGCAAGCAGGACAATGTGTGACAAAGCGCAATGGTTCGGTACCAGGTTGCCGTTGCTTGGTGTCGACACCCACAATCTTTGGAATGATTTCACCGCCCTTCTCGACATAAACCATGTCGCCATCATGTATGTCCAACTGGCGAATGATGTCTTCGTTGTGCAGCGAGGCTCGCTTGACGATGGTTCCACTCAACAGCACCGGATCAAGGTTGGCCACAGGTGTGATGGTGCCTCCACGGCCCACCTCGAACGACACCGATTGCAATCGAGTGCACTCGCGTTCAGGAGCGAACTTGTAGGCGATGGCCCAACGTGGCGATTTAGCGGTAGCGCCCAGGTTGAACTGCTGCCTCAGTGAATTGACCTTGAATACCAATCCATCGGTAGCCACCGGCAGATGCTTGCGCTCAACGTCCCAGTAGGCAATAAAGTCACTCACCGCATCGATTGATGGCAAGATTGTGTGCTCACCCGTCTTGAATCCCCAGCGCCGCAACGCCTCGAGACTCTGGCTGTGGGTGGTGAAAGGCAGTCCCTCGCCCAACAGGAAATAGAAGTATGCATCCAGTCCACGACGTGCCACCTCGGCGCTATTCTGTAACTTGAGTGTGCCTGATGCCGCATTGCGCGGATTGGCAAACAGTGGTTCTTCGTTCTGTTCACGTTCTTGGTTCAGTCGCTCGAAGCTTGTCCACGGCAATAAGATCTCACCTCGCACCTCGAAGCGTTCGGGCCAGTCAAGTCCATCGGCCAGTTGCAGCGGCACACTGCGTATGGTGATGACATTAGCCGTCACGTCATCGCCCCGCACACCGTCACCGCGAGTGACAGCGCGCACCAGACGGCCGTGCTCATATGTCAACGAAATCGACGTGCCATCATACTTCATCTCACCCACAATCTCACACGCCTCGCCACCAAGGCCCTCTTGTGCGCGGCGCAAGAAGTCTTGCACTTCGCCGATGTTGTAGCTGTTGGACAGCGACATCATGGGGTGCTCGTGCTCAACCTGCTCAAACCCCTTGGTCAAATCACTGCCCACACGCTGTGTGGGCGAGAGCGGGTCGGAATACTGCGGGTAACTCTCTTCCAACTCTTGCAGCTCGCGCATCATGTGGTCAAACTCTTGATCACTGATGGCGGGCTGGTTAAGTACATAGTATTTATGGTTGTGCTCGTTGAGCTGGCGCCGCAGCTCCTCGATGCGTTGCTTAAACATATCCATAGGGCAAATCTGAAAAATTTTTGGCTAAGTTACTGCTTTTTTCTCAAATAGAGGTCATTTTTGTTTGGTTATTTATCATTGAAGCATTAACTTTGCACACCCAAAAAAAATGATATGGCAAAGCAAGGACAGCATCAGACCGGAACAGGCATCAAAGAACGCATTAAGGTGAAAGAGCCCCGACATTATCAAGTGGTGATGCACAATGATGATTTCACCACGATGGATTTTGTGGTCGATGTGCTCATGACGGTCTTTAATAAAGAGTCAGCCGAGGCCATAGCACTCATGCTTGCCATTCATCATGCCGGCAAGGCCATAGTGGGACTCTACAGCTATGACATAGCTGCCAGCAAGGCCGAAAAAGCCATGCAGATGGCCCGCAGCGAGGGCTACCCCTTGCGCTGCACTACCGAGCCAGCTTAAGCGATGCTCAGTGCATGCCACACACTGTCTATCTGCTATCAGCGAGAAACACATTATCTATTCCTAATCCTCAATCTAAGAGAAAAATGCCTAACAAAATCAAGTACAGTCCCGAGTTGCTTCGCATCATCGACATCACCAGTATGTTAGCCCTTGAAAGCATGTTCGAGTTCATCACCCCTGAGATGGTGCTTGACACTCTGTTGCATGACAAAAAGTTTTACATTGCCGCCGAACAAACCATTCTGCATGGTTGTATCGAAGACCTTCATGTTGACTTGGTTCACAGCACCAATGAGACAAACACACCTTTGCCCAATGATGGTGATCCCACCCACTCCAATCAATACATCGAGATGTTTACCGAAGCCGAACTCAAGGCGCAACAAGCTGAGGCAGAGCAAGTGGATATTCCCATGGTGATAGCCGCCATGATGGAATTGCCTGATTCATGGGCGGCCTACTTCCTGGAGGTCTACTTTGGCGACAACCGTCCCGAGCTGTTGCGGGCCTTGATTGATGCTTACGCTCAAGCCGAAGACCAGTCCGACGACCTCACGGACAGCATCTCCGATTCTTACGCACTGGATGAAGACCAGCCGCAAACAACAGGTAGCTGGCGCGACTTTGTCACCTGTATCAACGACCACCTAAAGCAGCACAACCCTCTCATCGGGCGCGAGGCAGAACTGGAGCGCACCATACAGGTGCTGTGCCGCAAGGACAAGAACAACCCGTTGCACCTGGGCGAGCCCGGCGTGGGCAAGACATCCATCGTCTATGGGTTGGCCAAGCGCATCGAGGACGGCAATGTGCCCGAGAAGCTCTTGGGGTTCAAGATTTATTCCATGGACATGGGCACGCTTGTGGCCGGCACTCAATATCGTGGAGATTTTGAGAAGCGCTTTAAGGATGTGATGCGCGGCATAGCTGCCGAAGGCCACGCCATCGTCTATATCGACGAGATCCACAACATCGTTGGGGCAGGAAGTGTCGACAATGGCACCCTGGACGCCTCCAACATGCTCAAGCCTTACCTTGAGAGCGGTGACATCCGATTCATCGGCTCAACCACCTATGAGGAATATAATCGCAACCTGACCAAGAGCAAAGGGATGATCCGTCGCTTCCAGACCATTGACATCCTTGAGCCAAGCATTCAAGAGACCATCGGCATCATCCTTGCGCTGAAGCCACAATATGAGGTATTCCACAACGTGAAATATGACGACGAGGCATTGGAGTTTGCCGTGCGCATGAGTGCCAAGCACATCACCGACCGCTATCTGCCCGACAAGGCCATTGACCTGATGGACGAGGCTGGAGCCTACCTGCAGTTGGGCAAGGTTCATAAGGACGACCGCATCGTCGACAAAGAGCTCATCGCCCAGGTGCTGGCTCGTGTGGCCAAAGTCGATGCACTAGCCATCAAAGAGAATGACACCGAGCGACTCGACTCGCTTCAGCGCCGTATCAACGACAAGATTTATGGCCAGGACCGCGCCGTCAAGGCTGTGGTCGAGGCTGTACAGTTGGCCAAGGCTGGCCTGACTGACGACGACAAGCCGTTGGCCAGTTTACTATTTGTTGGTCCCACAGGGGTTGGCAAGACCGAAGTGGCACGAGTGCTCGCCAGCGAGTTGGGTGTTGAGTTGGTACGCTTCGACATGAGCGAGTATCAAGAAAAGCACACCGTGGCTAAACTCATCGGTTCGCCCGCAGGCTATGTGGGCTATGACGACGGGGGCTTGCTCACCGATGCCGTGCGCCGCTCGCCCGACTGTGTGCTCCTGCTCGATGAGATTGAGAAGGCCCACAGCGACATCTTCGACATCTTGCTACAGGTTATGGACTATGGCACACTCACCGACAATAAGGGCCGCAAAGCCTACTTCCGCAACGTTATCCTCATCATGACGAGCAACGCAGGGGCACAGTTTGCACGCCAAGCCTCAGTGGGCTTCGCCTCGACCATCACCACTGGCGAAGCCATGCTCACGCATGTCAAGAAGCTGTTCAAGCCCGAGTTTGTCAACCGCCTGAGCGAGATTGTCGTCTTTGTCGACATGGACCGCCACATGGCTGGTCTCATCCTTGACAAGAAATTGAAGGAACTGCAGGTCAAACTTACCGCCAAGAATGTTAATCTCAGACTGACCGCCAAGGCACGTGAGCGACTCATCGACATGGGCTTCTCGGCCAAGTATGGTGGCCGTGAGGTGGACCGTGTCATCCAGGCGCAGGTCAAGTCTCGCCTGATGCGCGAGATACTCTTTGGCGCCCTTAGGCAGGGCGGCGTCGCCCAACTTGGCTACAGCAAGGGCGAGTTCACTCTCAGCTGCTAGTGACCTGTGCTCAACAAACTTGTCGTTGACCACCCCAAACCTCGCCCCCATTGGTGACAGCAATGCACTCTCCCTGTGTTCAGCGACCCTGTCGCTGAACAAGAATAAACAACTAGAAGACAAACATGGTTTTCCACATTCCCAAAGACGAACTAATCTTTCCTGACCCGCATCTGGGCGACGAGGACGGCCTACTGTGCATCGGTGGTGACCTCAATCCCGAACGCCTCATTCTTGCCTATCATCATGGCATCTTCCCATGGTTCCCATTCCGCAATTGGGGGGAGCCTCACTGGTATTGTCCCATGCAGCGCTTCGTCATCTTTCCGAACGAGATTCATGTCTCGCACTCGATGCGGTCGCTCATCAACAAACAGCAGTACCGAGTATCGATCAACGAGGACTTCGACGGCGTGATTCATGGTTGCAGCTTAGCACAAGACCGCATCAATCAGAATGGTGCGTGGCTTGGTGATGAGATTATTGAGGCTTACACAGCACTCCACAACATGAGCTACGCAGCTAGCGTTGAGGTGTGGGACGACAAAGGCCGCCTGGTGGGCGGCCTCTATGGTGTGACTATCAATGATTGCTTCATCGGCGAGAGCATGTTCTCGCTCGTACCTAGCGCGAGCAAACTCGCACTCATCGGCTTGGCCTATCATCTGCAGGACCTAGGCTGGAAAATGATCGACTGCCAACTTGAGACGCCCCACCTGCGCTCGATGGGCGCCCGCTTCATCCCTTACGACGACTACATTACTCTGCTCAATCGCCATTAACACCATGACACTGACGCCTACTTGCCGCGCAAGAGGTCGTAAGCGTGGCGACGAGCATGGTCGATGCTAGCCTTGTCGTCAGGGTCGATGCCATACTTTGAAGCTGGCGGTATGACGACGACGGTGCCAGGTGTGACGTTGTTGGGATCGGAAATCTTGTCCAGGTTTTCCTCATAGATGTAAACCCAGAAGTCGGGCTTGCCGTAGTGCTTGACCGACATTTTGGTCAAATAGAGGGTGGTTGTACACGTGTCGGTGACCACATCGTCGTGGGCAACAACCTGCTGTGTCGATTGTGTTGTCACAACATGCGTCTCATCGCTGATGGTATCGGCCTGCTCGACCGTACGTCCTAGCACAGAATTGCGCCCACTGTTCCAAGCAGCCCAAATGATGGCTATCAGTGCGAGTGTTGCCAGTATGCCCGTGACTAAGCCTTTGATGAACGCGCGGTGGGCAATCTGTCGTTTGGATTGTTCAAACTCTTCTCTCATATAGTGCTGCACGGTGGCCTCACCATCTTCTCGAACATTGGTTGACGTGCTGGCAGCCATGACAGGCCGCATCGGTTTGTCGGGCTTGGAAGCAGGTTGAGCTTCTGTCTGAGGAACTGGTTCATCGCCAGACTGAACGACAGGCTCAGCAATGGGGGCAGCAATGGGCTCAGCAATGGGGTCAGAATTAGACTCAGCAGCATGCTCTACACTGGGCTCGGCACTTGCTTGCATGGCGCGGAATGGTGGAGGCATCAGCTGGCTAGTTCCCGTTGCTGCATGCTGGCTTGGCTCAGTCGCATCGGGCAGTGGCTGCACATCATCAGCAACGCCAACATCGGCTGTTTCATCGGCAGTAGCCGAAGCTTGATCAATCTCTTGCAACATCTCGTCGGTCATGTCATCACTCAGCACAATGGGCTCAAAGGCCGAGAAAGGCAGATTGATGGTCTCGGCCAATGCCTTGTCGGGCGTGAACACCAGCCGCTTGTGGCCGGGCACCTCGATGGGCTCGCCATCATGCACGTTGACCACTTGCCGTGCTTGAACCTGGACAAACTCAAATGTTCCCAGATTCTTGATGGTCACGTTCTGCCCCTGAATGAGCGCTTGCGAAATGGTGGCGAAGAGTTCTTTCAAGAACAACTCGCTCATGCGCTGTGTGGTGCTTGTGGCCTCGGCCACGAGTCGCACCAACTCGGGAAATGTGATTTTGTTGTTCATCGCTAAGCCTGCTTGTGGTTGATTTTGTTCTTGAGCACATTGCTCACCTTGAATGTCATGGTCACACGCGGCGGGAGCAGTGTGCGCTTTCCGTTAGAAGGGTTGTACTGTATGCGCTCGTTGCGCTTGCGCGGCTCAAAGTTTCCAAAGCCGGGTATGGCAATGGTGTCAAGCTCACTGCAACGCTGAGCCACAATGTTAGTGAATGCTTCTAACAGTTTGGCCACATCGGCCTTGTCACGACCCAGCTTTCGGGCCACTTTATCGATGATTTTTCGATTGTCCACTTTGTATAATTGCTAATTGAGGATTACGACTCACTTAAAGGGATGCAAAGTTACAATAATCGGAGTCAATGGCCAAGAAAATCATACAAAATTTTAAAAACTCGACGCGCCGTAGGTGTAGCATAAAAGATTTTGTGTAACTTTGCAGTTTGAAAAAATTGCAATCACAATATCTACTAACTTAGTTATGGAAGAATTACAGAATATTTCTCCCAACGAGGAGAAGCAGGTGCTCAACTTTGTGGAGCAGCTGGTGGCCGATGATCTGAAGGCCGGCAAGAATGGCGGACGTCTGAACACACGTTTCCCGCCCGAGCCCAACGGCTATCTTCACATCGGTCATGCCAAGGCTATCTGCATGGACTTCGGCGTTGCCGAGAAGATGGGCGGCACGTGCAACCTGCGCTTTGACGACACCAATCCGCAGAAGGAAGACACCGAGTATGAGCAGGCCATCATGCGTGACATTCACTGGTTGGGCTACGACTGGGGCAACCGCCTGTACTATGCAAGCGACTACTTCGAGAAGCTCTATGCCTTTGCTATCCGCCTGATCAAGGAGGGCAAAGCATACGTTGACGACCAGACCAGCGAGCAGATAGCCCAGCAGAAGGGCACACCCACACAGGCTGGCATCGACAGCCCGTACCGCAACCGCTCGGTCGAGGAGAACCTTGACCTGTTCCAGCGGATGAACGCCGGCGAGTTTGATGAGGGCTCACGCGTGCTGCGCGCTAAGATTGACATGGCCCACAGCAACATGCACTTCCGCGATCCCATCATCTACCGCATCATCAAGACCCCTCACTGGCGCACAGGCGACAAGTGGAAGGTATATCCCATGTATGACTTTGCCCACGGACAGAGCGACTACTTTGAGGGAGTGACCCACTCGATCTGCACCCTGGAGTTTGTACCTCACCGCCCACTGTACGAGTACTTTGTTCGTGAGTTGGCTGGTGACACGGTCGACGAGTATTGCCCGCGCCAGATTGAGTTCAACCGTCTGAACCTGACCTACACGTTGATGAGCAAGCGCAAGCTGCTGCAACTGGTCAAGGAAGGCTTGGTGGCCGGTTGGGACGATCCGCGCATGCCTACCCTGTGCGGTCTGCGCCGTCGTGGCTATACTCCGCAGTCAATCAAGAACTTTGTCAACGACATCGGCTACACCAAATATGAGGCGCTGAACGACATCAGCCTGCTGGAGCATAACATCCGTGAAGACCTGAATAAGCACGCCAATCGCGTGAGTGCCGTGATCAACCCCGTCAAGCTTGTCATCACCAACTATCCGGAAGACAAGACCGAAATGATGGAAATGGACAACAACCCCGAACAGGAGGATGCAGGCCGTCACCAAATGCCCTTCAGCCGCGA
>Ga0310695_10011442_pt1 | contig 12677 bp, 15 predicted proteins | sample RumenRJG_04DNA_FD_203882 | JGI IMG/M metagenome (GOLD analysis project Ga0310695, IMG submission 203882) | Bovine rumen microbial communities from Lethbridge, Alberta, Canada - RJG_04 (v2) (version 2) | ecosystem: Host-associated > Mammals > Digestive system > Stomach > Rumen | place: Canada...
AATTCCGTAGGGGCTTTTGATTTTCCTCTTACGATCGGCCTGACCCATGGCTGCGAAAGGCTTACGATACGGTCCGCGATGTGGTGGGTCTTTGTGTCCAGCATTTCCTTCTGCTGGTCATAGAACAGCAAAAAAGGGAGCCGTAATTACGGGAAGCAGAAAAGGGTGCTGGCACGCTGCCATGAAAAGGTGAGAAACCAGAGAAGAGATTACCTGCATAAACTGAGCCGCAGGATCGCGGACAGGTATGACGCGGCAGCGGTGGAAGACATCGACATGAAAGCGATGAGCCAGTGCCTGAAGTTTGGGAAGAGTGTGATGGATGACAGTTACGGTGCATTCCGTGACATGCTCATGTACAAGCTCGAAGATCAGGGGAAAGAGCTGGTAAAGGTAGACCGGTTCTTCCCGTCGAGCAAGATGTGCAGCAGGTGCGGGAATGTAAAAAAGGAGCTGCGTCTGGACGAACGGATATACCGCTGCGGATGCGGGAACTGTATGGACAGGGATGTAAATGCAGCAGTGAATATCCGAGAGGAGGGGCGCAGGCTCCTGATGACAGCATAAAAGAAGAACAATGAGTCAGTCCTAAGGGCTGAGAAAGAACCGCGGGGCACGCGGGGATAGCCTGCTTATGCTCAGCCCAATAGGGCTGTCGAACAGGAAGCCCCCACTTCTAAGCGTCAGCGAAAGTGGCGGGAGCATGTCACGTTGGGGTGCTGAGGAATGTGATCTGCTGAGGGGGCAGGGATTAACAAAATGATTATACATAGAAAGGGTCTGCCCTGAAGGACAGACCCTAAACATGTTTGAGTATTCTTTCACTCAGTAGGTTTCTCAACTATCAAATCTTTATAATTCTCTGCGGATGTATATTTTTGATGATAATATTGAATAATGTTGACAAAAGGCAAGACAATTTTACCGTCCAGGAAGATAGATGCAGATATGGCTTCTATCTTTCCTCTTGCAAGTGAATACAACGCAGTTGCTCCATTGATTATCAACAATTCAATAAAAGCCTGCTCTTCCATAGAATCTGTAGATCTGAAAAGGGCTTCAAATGTCACTGAAATTTCCATTTTCTGATCTTCTCGTTCTTTTCTTACAGAATCAATGTGTAAATTCAGAACGACTCTTCCACGATGCTCCTGTTCAATGATGCCTTCATAGACCGGAAGTATGTCTAAATCAAGATGGAGTTCATCGTCGTCTCTAATGCTGATCAAATCATTGGTGATAGAAAGGTTTCGCACTGAGCATCCGACCATTTCAAGATCTGCTGCGACTTGATTAATATTCATTGTGTAACAACCTCGTTATCATAATATTTAAGGAAACAGCTGTTTCCAACTATGCTATCGTCCATACTTTCTCTGTCCGTTTAGGGTACGAATCGAAGAGATCTGTTGGGATATTCTTTATTTTTCCATTACTCGAGGAAGTATGGATGTTGATTATTTTGAATTGATTTCTAGCCTGATAAGGGTTGTAGGGCTCTGGATTGAAATCCAAATTGAGCTTATTACATATTTCGTTCAAAGTATTGATTGTGAAATTATATTCTCCACTTTCCCATTTAGATATCATAGCCTGAGAAACATCCATGAAGGATGCAAATTGCTTTTGATTCATTCCAAGATCTTTTCTACGTAGTTCAATGGCAGCAGAAATTAACGACAAATCCCGGATTTGTTTCAATTCCAAATCTGAAATATCCTTTGTCAGCCAGTCTGTAGTTTTTGCGTTTGCAAGCTTATCTTTAAGTCCCATAGCTATCTTTCCTGTTTCCTTATACAATACATGTCGGTAGAGTTATGCAAATCCAAATGATCAATCTGAATCTAATGTTTTATATCTTTTGGCGGCTTTTTTCATTGCTTTTGAATAATCGCTTTTGGCATTTTCTTCTTTGAAGGCTGTAAGCAGTATTATTTCACTATCCATAAAGCAAGCATAAATTACCCTTGGATTAAGTTTGCTGTGGGGGTACCGAATACTAAACAGCTTAGGATTATTTGAAGCTAGATCTTCAAAACCTTCCAACTTGATGGCGTTTTTCCCCATTTTGTCCAATATACTCAATCTGCTTATAAGCCACTTTTGAAATCTGGGATAAGGTGGTTCATCTGACAACCGTTCATTGGTCATTTTCGAAAACTCTTTATCAAAACAATCAACCGCATATATGTGTTCAAATTTATCTAGTTTATATACATCCATCCCTGACGCCTCTATAATATAACTTATAAGTAATATTTTCAAGCCTCTATTTGTTTTTTCTACAAGACATTTTATTTAAATAGTGCCGATAATGCAAGAAACCCTTGCTCGGATTACTCAAGGCTTTCTCCCTGTAAAAAAGCAATTTAAGTTGGTAGTAGAGGCGTCGTTTTTACTGTCGTTCCAAGCGGATAGTCATATGAATAAACATAATTTGGGAACAATCCGGATGGCTTGGTAAACATGAAATGATTATGTGACATTTATGATGTACTATATAATTGTGACTAGACAGGTTTTGGTGTTGTTGGCATTTTCTGATGATGATAGAATTGGGTTGGAACACAGTTGAAACTGAGATTTGCTCAGGATGACAGGTGTTTTTGTTATAAGGCAGTGCAGTAAGCGTACTGCCGGAGCAATTATTCACAGATCCGTATGGATCAGGACAATGGGCTCCGGCAGGGTATACACAGCTGCAATACAATGAAGGAATCTGACGCAGTCCTCATGTTGCTGCCGGAGCCCTCACAAAACAAGGAGGGTATATGAGCAAAAACACAATAACCAGTACAAGAGAGAAGAATGTACCTTTCGAGTATGAAAACGCATACGAGGAATGGTCTACAGCCGGGATTGGGAACACTTTTTTGTTCGGAAAGGTAATGACATCGAATCCGAATCTTCTTCTGGAGCTCTTACAGTATTCTCTGCCGGAGTTCCATATTAAGCAGATTGAGAATCCTGAGAAAGAGGCGGATGTCAAACTGTCCATGGATGCGCATGGTGTTCGGCTTGATGTGATAACGACGGATGACCAGGGACGCCGCATTGATGTTGAAATGCAGATGCGTGATGAGAAGAATATCCCACGCCGCATGCGCTATTATGAGGGTTCGATAGACCAGGCGACACTAGAAAAGGGTCAGAATTATAACAGACTTGGCGATGTGGTAATTCTGTTCATCACACCGTTTGACCCATTCAACGAACATGGGTATTACAAATATACTTTCCGCAATACCTGTCAGGAAGATAAGGAACTTGTACTCGATGATGGAGTCACAAAGGTGCTCCTGAATGCCGCTGGCCACAAGGGAGATATTAAGTCGGAACTCAAGGAATTCCTGCAGTTAGTGGCTGGAAATGTTGATTCAACACATTACGCGGAAGGCTCGTTTGCAGATCGCGTGCAGAGGCAGGTGCATATAGCCAGACGAAACGCGAGATGGAGGAAAGAGTATATGGATTGGGAGATGACGCTGCGCAACGAGCGCGAAAAAGGTCGAGAAGAAGGCCGAGAAGAAGGTCTGAAAGAAGGCCGAGAAGAAGGTCGTATGGAAGAGCGGATCAAGACAGAGGAGCAGCGGAAGCGAGCGGAGGCTGCGGAAGAGCGCGCGGATGTTGCGGAAGAAAGAATCCGGAAACTGGAGGAGCAGATTGCACTGCTGGAAAAGGGAAACCATTGATCAGCGTTACGCCAGGATGAATGCCATGAATGACAAGAAAAGTGTAATCCATCATAAATAATGCATAATTGAGCCAACTACAGGAAGACTGTGGTTGGCTCAATCTGAACTGATAGAGAAATTGTAAGAGGGGTCAGTGGCCCCGTTACTGGGAGGCGGAAGATGCTCTTAAAAGAAAAACTAAACTTGTATAAGAAAGATGATCTCAAGGTTTTTGCAGATGACATTGGTCTTGCAAAGCTTTCCAAGCTTAAGAAGGCGGAGCTTGTGGAGCGTGTAGCGGCCATGCTGCTGAATCCGGATGTGATGTTTTGCCGCATGTCTATCTTTGATGACAGAGCAATTGAGATTTTTGAAAAGGGCATCGGCAAGTTCTACCGCTTTACGGATGATGAGAGAGATACTGTCAGTATTTTGAACGAAATGGATTTGGCGGTGGTCGGCGAAGACGATGCAGGTGAGGACATAGTATTCGTTTTTGATGATGTTGCGGAAGTCTGGCAAGGGGTCAAAAACGAGAAGTTTGAAGCTTATCGGAAGCGGGCCTCATGGGTGTGGAAGTGCCTGTACTGGACGGAAGAGATGTATGGGTATACGCCAATCGAGAATTTCCTTGACGTGATTGGTGTCAAAAAAGAGTTTCGGATGTCGGCTAATGAACTGATAGAGATCTTCAATCGGTTTCCGTTGGACCGGCTGTGGACGGTCAGAATTGGCGATTTTTTTCTTTCCACGGTTTTTGATTCGGATGATTTGTACGATCTCAGGGCTCGCCAGATGGGGAAGGATTTCTATATCCCATCTGTTGCGGAGGTGGAAGAGCTCTTCGACAAATGTGCTTTGCTGTCGACGCCTGCTTATCAGGAAATGAAGAAGTACATGACAAAGAACATGCACTTGACGGAAACAGAGGCAGAGGACATTCTTCTTGACCTGTGGGACATGCTCTCGAAGGATGATGATTTTCATGAGACCATGGAGTGGTTCATGGAACAGTTCGAGACCAAGAGTAAAAAGCAGGCCATAGATCTTTTGAACCTCTTTATGCCGCTTTCCAATAATACAAGGATGATAGCAAACAAAGGCCATACGCCGAGCGAGCTCTCTGGCAGGCGTAAGTTCGACCCCGGCAATATGCCCGTAATCACTGCAGGCAGCTCGCTTGCCGCAGAAATGCTTGCGGAAGCCGCGCCGGAGATTAGGAAGATGGGGTTCGGCCTTGACCTGGAGTCGAATGCGGCCAACATTCCGGTGATGGATCTGCCGAATGGGCTGGACGGGCTGGTAAAGATGTCTCAGAAGAAAGTGTATCCGAATGATCCTTGCCCGTGCGGATCGGGGAAGAAGTTTAAGAAGTGTTGTGGGAAGTGAGAGTAACTGTATGGTGCGCTGGGTAAAACTGTTTGATCATCAATATTTTGGCTTCTGGGTGTTGGGGCTTGTATTGTTTGCGATTCAGGAGATTCCGTATATGGTGATGCCGCTTTTCCATTTGGAGACGAATCCGATCATGAATATGGTGGAGACGTCGGCGGCGCTGGATGTGTGCGAGAAGGTGTTGGGGTCGCTGTGCATCGCATTGATGATTTTTGTCGTGCATGAGGAGGCGGTGCTGTTCTCGGCTGCCGAGGGAAGGGAGAGGCTGTTCTTCGCGGTGGCGATGGGCGTTCTTCTGCTGAATTTCTTCGGCTGGGGATTGTATTTCGGCGGGCATCAGAGCGTGTTCGTCATGATGCTGTTCATTGTGATGATGCCGCCGCTGTATTATGTGGCGATCGGGCTGTGGAGGCGGAATGTACTGCTGGCGGCGCTTGGAACTGTGTTCCTGGTGGTGCATTTCTTGCATGTGTATGGGAATTTGAAGGTGTAAAGCGGGCCCGTTACATGAAATTTGGCCGAGTCCATGTGGCCAAGGAGGGAAACTGTGGAATATTTTGACGTTTGCGATGAGAGAGGCCTGCCGACGGGGGAGGTTGTTGAGAGGAGTGTTGCGCACAGCAAAGGAATCCTGCACCGGACGGCGCATGTCTGGATCATAAAGAAGGTGGACGGGCGCTGGCAGGTGCTGCTCCAGAAGAGGAGCAAGGACAAGGATTCTTATCCGGGGCAGTTTGATACTTCGTCGGCGGGGCATATTCCGGCCGGGATGGAGCCTTTGGAGTCTGCGCTCAGGGAGCTTCGGGAGGAACTGGGGATCTCTGCGGGGGAGGAGCAACTGCGGTTTATCGGGACGTTCCGGACGCAGTATGAAGAAATCTTTTATGACGAGCCTTTTCGAGATGATGAGGTGATCAGTGTATTTGTTTATGAGGAGCCGGTTGAGTCGGAGGGGCTTGTTCTGCAGGAGAGTGAAGTGGAGGAGGTTCGGTATTTTGACTTTCTGGAGGTGTATGAGGAGATTTGCAGAGGGAGCGACTGGTGCTGCGTGAATCCGAAGGGGATGAAGGTGCTGGTGGAGTATTTAGGATTGTAGATGGGGCGTCAGGGATGCTTCACAAAACAGCGCAGGGAAGCGATGCTCCCTGCGCGTCTTGTTTGTAGTCTCTGCCAGGCTCAGGCACTCCTGAAATCATGTTCCCGGAAGACGTACACAGGCTGGTCCTCGCCGAGGACAGCGGCTTTTGTGATGATGCACTTTGTGACGTTTTTTTCGTCCGGGAGGTCGAACATGATGTCTTCCATCACACTCTCCATGATCGCGCGAAGGCCGCGGGCGCCGGTGTTCTTGCGCATAGCGATCCGGGCGATCTCGCGGAGGGCTTCGGGCTCAAACTCGAGGCTGACGCCGTCGGGCTCCATGAGCTTCTGGTACTGTCTGACCAGGGAGTTCTTGGGCTCGGTCAGGATTCTTACCAGTGCTTCTTCGTCGAGTTCGTCGAGGACGACAAAGATTGGAAGTCTGCCGACAAATTCAGGGGTCAGGCCGAATTTGACGAGGTCCTGAGGTGTGAGGTCTCGGAGTTTTTCCGAGAGGGTCTTCTCTGTTTTGACATCGAAGGCCGGGCCGAAGCCGAGGGCATTCTTGGCGGTTTCTTTGGCGAGGAGTCTCTCGATCCCGGCAAAAGCACCGCCGCAGATGAACAAAATATTGCTCGTATCGAGCTGGATGCATTCCTGGTTGGGGTGCTTGCGGCCGCCCTGAGGAGGAACGGACGCCACGGTGCCCTCGAGAATCTTGAGCAGGCCCTGCTGCACGCCTTCGCCGGACACATCCTTCGTGATGGAAGGGTTCTCGCCTTTGCGGGCGATCTTGTCGATCTCGTCGATGTAGATGATGCCGCGTTCAGCCTTCTTGACGTCGTAGTTGGTTGCTTTGAGCAGACGCACGAGGACGTTTTCGACGTCTTCGCCGACGTAGCCGGCTTCGGTCAGTGTCGTCGCGTCGGAGATCGCGAAAGGAACGCCGAGGGTCTTGGCAAGCGACTTCACGAGGTAAGTCTTGCCGGAGCCGGTGGGTCCGATCATCAAAATATTGCTCTTCTCAAGCTCGACATCGGAATTGGCTATGCCGTTGATACGCTTGTAGTGGTTGTAGACGGCCACGGCGATCGATTTTTTGGCGCGGTCCTGGCCGACGACGTACTGGTCGAGGAACTTTACGATCTCGCGGGGCTTCTTCATATCTTTGTCCTTGATGAAGCAGCGCATGGCCCGCTCCTCATCCGCCTGGTTGAGGCGGGTCAGGATGTCGTTGGACGATCTGATGCAGTCCTCGCAGATGATGGCGCCGCCGCCTCCGATGAAGCGCTTGCCGGACGACTTGGGTTTGCCGCAGAACAGGCACTTAGGTTCTCTTTCTGTCATTTCCGCCTCCTTTCTATCGTACGTCTGCCTTAGTGCGGGGCCTCGGGCTGCGCGGTTTGGCACCGCGATTTGCGGGGCCTCGCGGCCGGGGCTGTTATGGCGCGCCCCGATTAGCAGAGTTCGATGATTTACGAAAAAGTGTTATACTTACATAGGAAAAATAACACCTGCCCGGCGGGAGCGCAATCAACCGCTAGTTTAAAGGGAGGGGGCTGCCCCCAGGGAGAAAATATATGATCATCATGACGCTGGAAGGAATCGGGATTTCCTTCGGAGATACAGTGCTGCTGCAGAATGTGACGCAGGGAATAGAGGATTACGACCGGATCGGCGTGATCGGCATCAACGGAACGGGAAAGTCGACGATGCTGGCGATCATCGCGGGCGCGCTGCAGCCGGACGAGGGGAAGATCATCAGCCGGAACGGGCTGAAGATCTCTTATCTGCCGCAGAATCCGGTTTTTGATGCAAAACATAGCGTGCTCGAGAATGTCGTTCAAAATATATCGCAAGACCAGGAATTCTGGAATGTGCAGGGTGAAGCGGCGGCTACGCTGTTGAAGCTGGGGATTGAGGATCCTACGGTCATGCCGGACACTCTGTCAGGCGGACAGAGGAAGAGGGCAGCGCTAGCAGCGGCTTTGCTGACGCCGGCCGATATTTTGATCTTGGATGAGCCGACCAACCACTTGGATCATGAGATGATCGAGTGGCTGCAGGAGCAGCTGGCGAGTTATAAGGGCGCGATCGTGATGGTTACGCATGACCGTTATTTCCTGGACGAGGTGACGAATACGATTTGGGAGATCGATCGGGCAAACGTTTACAGTTATCCGGGAAATTATGAAAAGTACTTGCAGACCAAGCAGGAGCGGCTGGACTTCGCGCTGGCTGCGGAGCGGAAGATGGCGGCGCTGTACAAGCAGGATCTGGCGTGGATGATGCGCGGGGCGCGGGCCAGGTCGACCAAGCAGAAGGCGCACATTCGGCGCTTCGAGGCTTTGCGGGATCGGGAGAAGATCGCCGAGGAGAGGAATGTGCTTCTGGAGTCGCTTCCATCCAGGATGGGAAACAAGACGATTGAGGTAAGTCATCTTTCTAAGAGTTACGGCGATAAGTGCCTGTTCCGGGACTTCTCTTATACTTTCCTGAAGAATGACAGAATTGGGATCATCGGGCCGAACGGGTGCGGGAAGTCGACGCTGCTCAAGATTTTGACAGGGGAGCTTGAGCCGGATTCGGGCTCTGTGGAGAGGGGACAGACGATTCGGATCAGCTATTTTGGTCAGGAGAATGAGGAGCTGCCGGACTCGGGGACCGTGATCGAGATGGTGAAAGACCACGGCGAGTACGTGCGCACGGCGAACGGGCTGATCACGGCGTCGGCGATGTGCGAGCGCTTCCTGTTCATTAAGAGCAAGCAGTACACACCAATCGCAAAGCTGTCGGGCGGCGAGAAGCGGCGGCTGTATCTGCTCCGGGTGCTGATGGAGGCGCCCAACGTGCTGATCCTGGACGAGCCAACGAACGATTTGGACATCCAGACGCTGCAGATTCTGGAGGACTATCTGGACCACTTCGCGGGAATTGTGATCGTGGTGTCGCACGACCGGTACTTCCTGGACAGGGTTGTCAACCGGATCTTCAGCTTCGAGGGGGACGGCCTGCTGCACCAGAGCGAGGGCGGGTACGAGGAGTATTTGGCGAGGAAAGAAGGGATTAGCGAGTCGTCTGAGTTTGCCGGCGCGGGGGTTTCGGGCGCGGGGACTGGGGCGAATGCCGGGCGCGATGCGAGGCCTTCGGGCGCGGAGACTTCAGGTGCGGGCTCAGAGCCGGAGCCGACGAAGAAGGGCAAGAAATACAGGGCGCCGGAAACCCGCAAGAAGCTATCTTTCTCACAGCAGAGGGAGTACGATACCATTGAGGGTGTGATTGATGAGTTGACGGAGAAATCTCAGAAGCTTGAAGAGGAGATGGCTGGGATCACTTCGGACTATGTGAAGCTTCAGGCGCTTTCAGAAGAAAAGCAGAAGGTTGACGCGGAGCTGGAGGAGAAGATCGAGCGGTATATTGAGCTGCAGGAGTTGGTGGAGGAGCTGCAGGGGTAGATAGGGAGAATTAATAGTATGAATGTAGCAGATACTTTGGAAGCACTCAGAAATAAGGCTATGCATGATCCGTCGCTTAAAAAAGCACTGCTTGAGACAAGAAATCATCCTAACTCACTGGGGGAGTTCTGCAGAATCAGTACGGAGGCAGGACTTCCTATCTACGATATGGACATAATCGAGTACGGTGAGTTTGCGTATGCATCGATGCGGCGCAGCACGAATGGCGGAGGGGAGAACTCGCCGCTGCTGGATGGCGAAGATGATGCATATGAGATTTTTTTGTATGAGCTGGAGCAGAGCGGAGATGCCTGAACGCAACTTTGGAGGACGCTTTTTCTTCACTTGTGTTGAGTGTACAGGCATGATATAGTGTAAAAAAAATGAGCCGAACGGCGAAATTTTGCTGGGCGGAAGCTGAAATGAGCCGAACGGCGAAATTCCACCACGCGAAAGTGCGGTTGAGCCGAACGGCGAAATATCGACATTTGAGCGTTATAATAAGCCGTACGGAGAAATACCAGGAGATGGCATGGTTTCTCTGAAAGGCGTATAGGGAGTTTTAGAGGTTTTGTGAGCGAGGGGGGAGAATGCGGATTGTAAATGCGGAGTCATTTGGGAAAGCTATTCGAGCAAGACGGAAAGAATTACATTATACACAGGGATTCCTGGCAGAGTTTAGCGGATTGAGCGTGAGCTTCATTTCGGATCTCGAGAACGGGAAGAAGACAATTGAGTTAGAGAAGGCAATCAATCTGGCAAATCTGCTTGGGCTTGATCTTATTCTGAAGGGACGCGAGAATGGGGACTGAAAATTCACAGACAATATTTTGAGAAAGGATAGAGAAAATGAAAACAATTATTCTTTACTACTCAAATCATCATGGCAACACTAAGAAACTTGTGGATGCGATTCAGGCGTCGGATCCCGAGAATGTGGAGATCCTGGATGTGACGACAGCCGGCCCGAAGGACCTGTCCGGCTACGACCTGATCGGCGTGGCTTCAGGCATTTATGCCGGGAATTTCGGCAAGCCGCTGCTGAACTATATGAGTGAAAATCTGCCGGCCGGCAAGAAGGTCTTCATTCTTTTCACAAGCGCTATGAACAGGGCCAGTCTTTCCTCATCTGCCAAAAAAGTCATCGAGGAGAAGAAGTGCCAGGCAGTGGGTCAGTATAGCTGCCCCGGTTACAACACTTTTGGACCGTTTAAGCTGATCGGCGGTACTGCGAAGGGCCACCCGACCAAAGAAGAGCTCGATGCGGCGGTTGAGTTTTATAAGGGACTATAAATTGTTGTTCTTATAGGAAATTTGATATTTGACCTGAGTTAGAATGGGGTCTGCGGTGCATGATGTAGCCATCGCAGAACCTCAGGAAGTTTTGGAGTAAACAATGGTTGGTAAGTACAAGGTGATTACCCTTTGCGGGAGCACGCGCTTCAAGGACGAATTTCTGGAGACGCAGAAACGGTTGACGCTGGAAGGAAATATTGTAATTAGCGTGGGGCTGTTCGGCCATTCCGGAGACAACGAAGTGTGGACGGAAGGGACTAAAGAAATGCTCGACGACATGCACCTGCGGAAGATCGATATGGCGGACGAGATCTTTGTGATCAATGTCGGCGGCTATATCGGATCAAGCACACGGGGAGAAATCGAGTATGCGAGGAAGACCGGGAAGGTCGTGAGGTACCTGGAGGAAGGCTGACTGGTCTTGCGAGATGTGGTCGGTTACGAATAATTATGGACGGGAGAACTGAATTATGTCTACTGAGGAAGTAAAAATCTACACAACCTTTGATTCATTTGAAGCGGATCAGGTGATATCCACGCTGGCCTATTACGATATTCCGACGGTGAAAAGAGTGGAAGGCTCCGGGCAGTATATCGGAATTCTTATGGGGCATATGACGACGCATGAGATCAATATATTTGTGCCGGATGAGGCTGTAGATAAAGCTGTTGACATTCTGACGGAGACCGGGTTTCTGGAGGAGACGCCGGAGGAAGAATGAGTTGTCAGGAGTTATTAGAATAATTAAAGCTTGTTGAGCGGAGGTAGAGTTTCCTTCGACCAACAAGCTTTTTCTGGCACAAACTTACCATCCATTTTCGGTATCAGGTAAATCGGATGGTGAGGAATTTGCTGGTCTGGCACAAATGATACATCCATTTCCGGCTTGTCGCTAAAAAGGATGGCGAGAAGTATGCCTGTCTGGCACAAACGATACATCCACTTCTGGCTTTCTGATAATCCGATGGACTGTGAAGCTTAAACTACTACATCCAAATATAGCTTAACATCAAGTCCGATGTAGGGTCTGTGCAAGAGTGCCCATATTGGCTACATCGATTTTTTGACTTGAGCAAATAGGATGGAGTGTATACCTTAAAGTGTCCAAATTGGATACATCGATTTTGGGGCATAGGCAAATCGGATGGAGCGCCGCGGCAAAAGCATGGCAAGTGCCTAAATCAGCTCCATCCAATCAGAAGAAATCGAAAAAAGGATGGAGCGCCGCAACAAAAAAGCAAATAAAGCATTCCCGCCGCCAACACCACTCACCGATTCTTCAGTATCCCGGCAAGTATCGCACCTGAAATGTTGTGCCACACGGAGAAGATCGCGCCGGGGACGGTGGCCATGGCCATGTTAGGGAAGGCAGAGCCGGCGAGGGAGGTTGCGAGACCGGAATTCTGCATGCCGATCTCGATGGCGACTGCTTTTTTGCGGGGGAGGTCCATCTTGAAGAGGACGGCGACCAGGTAGCCGCACAGATATCCGAGCAGGTTGTGAAGGATCACGACGGCGAAGATGATGAGGCCGGTGGACAATATTTTGGCACTGTTGTGGGAGACGACGGCTGCGACGATGAGGCAGATGGCGGTCACTGAGACAGTGGGCAGGAGGTCGGTGATCTTCTGGGTGTATTTGCCGAAGAATTTGTTGATCAGAAGGCCGAGGCCGATAGGGATCAGGACGACCTGGATGATGGACAGAAACATCGACTTCACGTCTACGCTGACGGTGGTGCGCAGGTAGAGGTAGGTGAGCGCGGGCGTCAGGAAG
>Ga0310695_10011443_pt1 | contig 12676 bp, 26 predicted proteins | sample RumenRJG_04DNA_FD_203882 | JGI IMG/M metagenome (GOLD analysis project Ga0310695, IMG submission 203882) | Bovine rumen microbial communities from Lethbridge, Alberta, Canada - RJG_04 (v2) (version 2) | ecosystem: Host-associated > Mammals > Digestive system > Stomach > Rumen | place: Canada...
TGTGTTTAACCTTACTAACATCACTGTCACTTGTAGTTTCCCTTATCACTTCCAATGCAGCATAACCAATCGCCCTACGGTCATACACTACCCTTTGCAGATGAGTATTGATTGATGGACTACAATTATCAAGGAATGCTTTGAACCTTTCCTTTTCCGCTTCAATTGGTTCCACATTCTCCAACGGTTTCAAATCATAATTAATCCCAGATGAATCAACCGCAACTGCCTCAACACAACTGGCATGGTATGTGTAAATGTCCAGCAATTGAACTAACTGCCATGGATTATACTTCGGATTCAAAATTTGCTGACCATTCCTGAACATCTCATCAACAATCTGCTTTGACCCATCAACATCAACTTCAGCTTTAAAACTGTACTTAGACAACTCCATCTCATCGATTAAATGATGAGTGTTGTCATTATCAACTGTAACTATAAAACTATCACTTCTCATAAATATCACTAATTCGCATTGATTTTTCTTCTACTCTTACGAGGACCCATTATTCCTCCTCTCCACATATCACAACAGTGGTCATCAACTTTTAAGGGTTTGTCTTCACCTCTTTGTTGTGCTTTGATGTCCCAACTATATGTTTGGGCTTGTTTTATACTGTTTTTGCATGATTCGTGGATATGGAATCTTTCTTGGTTTATCAAATCTTGAATGGTGTGTATGTCCCTGTAAGTGTCAGGAGCATAGGTTCGCACCTTCATTTTGATTCGTTTGTCCTTTCTACACTGTGCTTTCAATGAAGCTGCATCGTGTGGTAAATAGAGGACATTGCGTCTGTCAAGTTTGTATTTGTCCTGTAAGTATACGATGTCATTTATTCTGTCGCTGTCTGATTGTGCGACTCCTTTTTCGGTTGCATCGTAGTAGGTTTCTTCAAGTAAAAAATAATCGTTAGGTTCGTTGAATTGTATTCCCATGACTCCGAATGTTGTTACTGTGCTGACTCCGTAGTCGCAGCAGATGTTTATTGTGTCCATTTGTGGTCGGTCATGGATTACATGTTTGGTTTCGTCGAACATGTCGTAGATGGCTCCTTCTGCTATTACCCATTCTCCGAGTATGTTTCGTTTGTAGTTTACTTTGCTTTTCCTGTTGACTCTTTTGAGTTCTTCAATGTATCGTTTGCTTAAATGCAGATTGTCTTCTAATGTGAAATGCCATACTTTGACTGTTCCACTGTTGATTAAGTCAGTGTTGGTTATGTAGTCTGTATAAATGAAGTGGTATGGGCTTTCAGGGTTCATAGTCCAAAACATTTTAGCTCCATCAACACTGCATCTTGTTATTGCCATTTCTACGGTGCTTTTACTGGCACTGGTTATCTCATCAGCATACCACCCTCCGACAGTCATTCCTCTTACCTTTTCAGTTGCACCTTCATCACTAAATCCTATGAGCCATATTTTCTTGTCTGCAATTTCTATGTAGTTGTCGAATTTACGGTATTTGTATGGAATGTTTCCGTCGATCATACGGATTAAATCTCGGACCACATTTCTTTCGATGGTGTCTCTTGTTTTGCCACTTATCATGAATTCGTAGTAGTCTGATTTTAGTATGAAGATTAGGAATTTGAATGTGGCTGCGATTGTTTTTCCACTTCGGACACTTCCGTGTGCTATGTTGATGAATGCGTCGCTGTCGTAGATGAAGCTTTGTGCTTTTAGGCTGAATGCTCCGAGTTTGAAGTTATTCGTGTTTGTGTTTGTCCCATTCTCGTTTTGATTCATCGAATGCCTCTATTAGGTTTTGGAATCCGTTGTGTGTGATTTCGGATTTGCTGTTGATGTTGAGGTTGTCTTTTCTTCCGAAGTTGTCGGGGTCTACTCTTTCGAGCCACCATGCGTCTGCTTGCCATGATGTTTCGCCTGCTTTGTAGATTCGTCTTGCACGGAGAGTTATTGCGACTGATTTGGCTTCTTCTACTTTATCGTAGAATTGTTTTTTTGCTCCACTTTTGGCTGTTTTTCCTTGATTGTACCAATTATAAAATGTTACTTCTGTTATCCCATGAGATATGGCAGCATGTTTGATTGGTACTCCTGCTTTTATGTCGTTGCAGATTTCGTCGCATAGTTTGTCGGTTAGTTTTGTTTTAGCCATATCTTCACCTTTTTTCTTATATTAAAAAACTTAAAATTGTTAGTTTATTTTTTCTGCTTTTTGTCCTGTGTATTGTTCCCATCTGTTGATTATCACTTGGCAGTAGTATGGGTCGAGTTCCATCATGTAGCAGTTACGGTTTAATTGTTCACAAGCGATTAATGTGCTGCCACTTCCTCCAAATACATCGAGGACATTTTCATTTTCTCTACTGCTTGAAAGGATTGCTCTTGCACATAGTCGTAGTGGTTTTGGTGTTGCATGGTCTCCACAGGCTTCTCTTTCTGTTATTGATGTTGTGCTGAATCGCCATACATCTGTCATTATTTCATCTTGGTTTGGGTCATTGTGTGTGTTGTTGAAGTATGCTCTTGTGCTGTACCATTCTTTCTTGAGGGCATCGTAGTCTTTCTTGAGGGCATCGTAGTCTTTCTTGAAGGCATCGTAGTCTTTCTTGCCTTTTTCTTTCAGTTGTTTTTCAGCTTCTTTTTGTAAAGATAAGTAATGTTCTCTTGTTGGGAATGTCCATTGGCTTTTATTGAAGTAGTGTCTTGCACAGGTTGTTACTCCTGTTATCTTATTGATTTCTTCATCTGTCCATCCCATTATGTTTCGGCTGTCTTCAAGGTATTTTCGTATTGGTTCCCATTCTTCCCAGTAGTTATCAGCATTGGTGTTGAATCCTTGTACTCCTTTCATTACAAATAAGCATTTTTCAGTTTCAGTTGGGTATTGTCTCATGGGTTCTGCATTGATTCCATAAGCCATATGCTTTGCCCAGGTGATGTAATTCCTGAAAGTTATTTCGTTGTTCTTTTTCATTGGTTTGAGAATAAAAGCATAAATGTCCATCAATGGTTCGTCAAATCCCCAGCAGTACCATGAACCTACTTCTGTCAAGGTGTTGAATGTTAAGGGAATCCATTGTTTGTTGAATTCAAGCAAGTCATCGTAGTTTAGGTTGTCATTTTGTACTCCGTCTTTTTCTTTTTTCAATCCGTATGGAGGGTCTGTGAATACTAAATCCATTTCTTTTTTATTAGTTAATATGGAGTAACTTTCTTGTTTTGTTGCATCTCCACAGTATAATTGGTGGTTGCCTAATTGGTACAAGTCTCCTTCTTCGACAGTTACTTCAATGTTTTCATCTTGGTAGTTATCTTCTATGATTTCAGGAGGCTGTTCCAGATATTCGGATTCTGGTTCTTCTACTTTGAATTCGGTTAGTTCTATTTCGTCAAATCCAGTTAAGGATACGTCGATTGGTGATAATTCTATCTCTTCCAGTACAATCTTTAATTTGTCAGTATCCCAGTCACCACTTATCTTGTTTAATGCAACATTACAGGCTTTCTCTTTGTGTATGTCTTCAATGTGGACATATACTACATCAACTTCTTCGTAGCCTAATTGTTTTAGTGCTTTGCATCTTTGGTTTCCACCAACAATATGATTATTAACATCATTGACTATGATTGGTTCTATATAACCGAATTCGTTGAGACTGGTTTCCAGTTTCTGTAGTTCTTCTTCAGTGATTTGTCTTGGATTCCAGTCTGGACTTATGAGGTCATTAATATTTGCTTTTTCTATGTTCATTGGTAATTCACTCCAAATATTAACATTGTTATGCTTTTATAGTTATCTTCTAAAAATAAGTAATAAATATGTTATTTTAATGATTGAATGATTGAATAAATTACCCATATCACGCCACTACCAAATAATAATGTAGTAACCCATTGTAGTACTCTGACAGTGGTTTCGAGTGATGTGACTCTTTTATCAATATCACTATCTCCAGTTATGGATTTCCGTATGGCTTCGTTCACATCATCACTTAACTTATCCATTTTGTCATTTAGGTCTTTCATGTCTTGTTTTAGTTCTTTAATCATTCCTTCCTTGTAAACTGCTTTAGTTTCCAAGGCCTCAATTTTCCTTGCATGTGTTTGTATTAATTCTTCATGAAAACATGTTTGAGGAGTTTCATTGGTCATCAGGGTCACTCTCGTATTCATCATTGAGTACTGGTTCCTCTGAATCAATAGTTTTATTCATAGCATTCCCTAACCAGTCAAAAGTGTTAGGATATTTAGCATCCAAGTATGAATAAGCAAGACCAGCTATGAACCCTAATATTTGGGCTAATGTTGTTGCATCCACAGGAAGATTAAATCCTTTTGCAGCGGCAGTTGATATGATCCATCCAGCAAATCCTATTAGTAAAAATTTTCCAATTGTGGTACTGTTTCCAAGATAATTATTAGTTGACATTTTTAATATTCCACCATTTTAGATTTTTAAGAGAAAAAAGAATAAGTATAATATTTTGGGGGATTGTTTTAGTAAAAAAAAGGAGTTACAGGTTTACCAGTCTTTTTTTTTGTTGAAGAAAGGTTTTTAAAATTAAATCGTGTTTAATTATTTCCCTGAAAATACAATAAAAGTTTTTAAATTAGGCACATTTGATGAAAAAATCTTTTTCGTTTGAAATATCAATAATAGAAGCAAAACAACCCAGTTTGACTAAAAAATTCATAATTTAAGGTAAGCCATTAAATGAATAGAGCAAAAATCGAAAACATAATCCGAAAGTAACAATATATTATTTTGGAGAAAAATCCAAGCTAATGATAAATAAACCAGCCTATACTGTAGCCCCCTTTTTACTAAAACAATCCTCCAAAAATTTTTTTTAGTGTCTCCCGTATGGGAGTTTTATTTTTTGACCTGCAACGTATTCTATGCTCATGCTGACTATTAATCCACAATGGGTGCAGATGGTTTCATCTTCATCCTCAGTGGTGGTTAATGTATGGTAGCATTCGGGGCATATGTTGCTGTTGGGGCGGACGAATGTTTCAAGGTATGCTAATCGCATGTCTTTTTTGATTTCTTCTTGGGTTTTATCCCAGTATTCATCTTTAGTGTCCCTTATTATATTAGTTGGCATTACTGTGATTTCTCCTTTGTTTTTACATATTCTCGGTATTTCTCACTTATAGTGTATTGTAATGGAGTGTGTTTCATTAATAAGAATATAACTCGGTTTTGGATGAATATGAATTTTTGCCGGTCTAAATCGTAGTCTATGCATGCTTTTTTTATTGTATTGGTTAGTTTGTAGTGATTGTTTTTGTATTGGATGATTATTAAGGCTAATATTATTGTTTCTGTTTTACTTTGTCTGTGGAGTGTTTTCCAGTCATCCTTGAATGTGTCAATCCATTTTTTGATTTCTGTTTTCTGCTGTGGATTCAATGGTTGGTCAATATCATTGAGTACCTTATCTAATAATAGATGTTTGTCTTTGAGGTTTGCTGTTTGTCTTTCCATGTTCCTGTAATTGTCTGTTGTGATTTCGCCTTTGACTCTTTTGTTCTGACCATCTATGGTTTCATATTTCCGTAAGATTTTTTTGATGTCAGTCATTGTCCGATTGCCTCGAGTATTTTCATTGCTGTATTTTCGCCGATGCCTTCAATTTCCATTAAGTCATCTTTGGTTAGTTTCATTAAATCAGTCAATGATTCAAGATGGTACTTGTCTGTGATTAGTTGTGCTTTTTTCCAGTTTATGCCGTAGATGTCATTGCATAGGAAATTGAATGCTGTATTCTTATCTTTCCTTGGGAATTTTTTTACTATTGGTTTGTTTTGGAGACATTTTTGAGCTTGTTTCATCATGGTATAGTAACTTTCGTTTATGAATGGACTGTAGCATTGCAGGACGGTAACATAACGATTAAGACTGCTTATTGCTCCGATATATTGGAATAAGTTCACTTCACGGTAGTTCCTACTCATTGCGATGCATTTGCTCCTTGTATGTAGGTCTCCATGAATCATTATAAATGCATAATCATAGTTTTCAGCCATATTAATACTCTGGTTAAAAACACGATTGTCCTGTATTGATGCAATGAAGTCACTTGTCAGTTTGAATTCAAAAACAACTTCATTGTTGCCATCACTGAATATATAATCTCCAATTTCAAGTTCTTCAACTGTGACTTCGAGCCCTTGTTCTTCATAGTACTGTGTTGCTGATTTGATTCTGTCTTTCTCACGGACATCAATCTGTACTTTCATTGAAAATCCTCCAATTTATACCATTCCAAACCTTTTGCTAAGACTTTTTCTTTTAGTTTGTTAATATCGACACTTGTGATTCTATGTCTTTTACCCTTTTCATCATAGTAAGTATACAACCATGTAAATCCTTGTTTTGTTTCAGGTTTTTTTATTTTCATTACTCTAAAATAACCAGTAGTGTTTAACTTTTTACTGTTTTTAATATTTCGTTCCATAGGACGGGGCTTTCCATAATTTACGTTTTTTTCGCCCTTTTGAGCATCTCCTATTTTTCTTTTTGACTCTTCTGTATGGACGCAAGTGTGGATTGATGAATGTTTGCTATGAGGGATTGCGGCCAAATTTTCAATTTTATTGTTGATCCTATTGCCATCATTATGATGGATGTCAACTCCTGGCAATAATGTGACCTTATGGTAATCTTCAAAAATTAGTCTGTGGAGTTTTTTTCCTTTATTTCCTTTTTCGTTGGAGTGAATAACATAGTATCCTTGTGCATCTATTGATGCGTTCCCATATTTGGTTTGTATTGTTGTACTCATTTTTCCACCAGTTTATTTATGTTCGCCTCTAGTTGTTTTATTTCGTCGGATAGGATGTTTATTGTTAGTTTTAGTTGGATTATTTGTTTTGTGATTTGGTCGTATTGTTTTTCGATGTTTTGGTTTAGTGTTGTTGTTTTGTGGTATGTGGTTAGTGTGTTGTAGAGGTTTTCTGCGTCGATTCGGCTTGTCATGTTGTAGCTTCTTTTGTGGATATGGTCTTTTACTAATGAGCCTTTTATTGTGTATGGTTCGGTCATTGTATCGCTTCCTTGTATTTTCCATTCTGTCATATGATATCACCATAATTTGCTTTGATATTCACTACATCGTTCTTTTGCGATGTTATAGTATTTTTCTTCTAATTCTATTCCTATGAAGTTTCGGTTGGTTTGCAGACAAGCAACACCCGTACTGCCACTACCCATAGTGAAATCCAATACAGTATCGTTTTCTTTGGTGTAGGTTTTAATCAGATACTCCAAAAGTTTAACTGGTTTCTGTGTTGGATGTACTCTTTTAGATTTAGAAGTTTCATCAGTAATTCCAGACATTTCAATAATCCTTAAAGGGTAACGAGTACCATCATCAATATAATCTTTTTTCGGCATTGATTTGCTTAATCCAATTGAACCATTAACATATCCTCCAGTCCGATTACGGATTTTTTCTTTTTTTTGATGCCATTTAATAGGATTATAGTAAGGTTGTTGTTTGTAAAAAACAGAAATTATTTCATAAGGGTTTAATGGTTGAAATTTTGCTTGGAGGAAATTACTTGAAAATCCTTTATTCCATATCCAATCATATTTATAATTTTGGAGATTAGACATTCTTAATTCACTACTAAACGGTTCTGCCCCGAATAATAGTATTGGGGAAGTTTCATAGGTTATTCCATCAAGACATTTCCACATATCTTCAAAGGGTATAATGTTATCCCATTTACAAGCAGTTGTACCGTAAGGGACATCAGTTAATACTAAATCCACTTTAACCCCTTCATCAATGAGTTTATCCATTTCCTCTAAACAATCACCATGAATCAAAGTACAACTCATTGTATTTGCCTCCATAAGTGTCTGAGGGTCATTTTTCCGATTTCGGTTCGTTCAGTGTTTATCATGTCTTTAATGGTTTGTTTGATGTGTTCGTTTTCTTTCATTGTAGTGTTGAGTAGTTTTTTTTGTTTTGTGTTGTCTGTTCGTAGTTGTTGGATTGTTGTTTTTAACTGCTCATTCTCTTTTAACAGTTCCTCTTCAATATCCACAGATAATAATTCATCAATATTCTGTTTTAATCGTTGAATAGTTTGTTTTAATTCTTTATTCTCTTTCAGAACATCATTTGCAAAATGAATAGATTTCAACCATTCATTCTCGGATTTTAACTGCTCCTTTTCTTCTGCAAGAGTAGTTAATTTGTTTGCAATTCGGAAACCATCAACACTATTTACATATGCTACAAATTTCCCATCACATTCAATACAATTCTTATTCACATTGTATTTAAATCGTTTCGCAGTCTCATTCCCTCTTCCACGAAGTTTACGGACTTCCTCAACACTATTAGTCTGTTCTTCTGTTTTCACAATACCTATAATATCATCAACAGTTACTTTATCTTGTTCAGTCATTCTTCTAACTCCTTTTTTAATTTAATTTCAATATCATCATGAGGTTTTTCAGTATAATAAAAAGCACCTCCTCGCTCATAAGCACAATAATGCTTCATACAGAACATTGATACTGGATTATTCAAACATCTTAACCAAAATTCATTATCTGACCAACCCCCAGTAATCATTACCCATAACCCTTTTTCAACTTCTTTTACTGCACCATACTCTTGCAATTTATCTTTCGCATAATTAATAACACCTTGAAATCCATCTGTTTTATAAATGCGATTAATTTCATAAGTTTCTTGAAATTCTTCATTAATCATTCTTCTAACTCCTTTCTTTCATAATAACTACAAACCATTACATCTCCATCAAAATAAATATCATTGATTAAATGATATTCATTGTCTTGTTCAAAGAATACTATCTTATTTTTCAGTATTCGTGCCAGTAACCATTCTTTAATCATTCTTTTACACTCCATTCAGATAATACAAATAATCTACCATCTTTTAGGCTAATATAAGCATTCTCATCAATTCCATGCCCACAACAAGCATTATCAATGAAACTACAAGTAGTTAAACCTTGCAAACAGAAATCACAATCAATAACACCATTAATGTCTAATCGTGATTTATTGCATTTAGGACAAACTTTTTTATGATTGTAGCCAACATTTCCATCTTTATCTTCCCATCTTTGTTTTTTTTCATTCCAAATAAGATTATTTGTTTTTGCAGTCATTCCCAATCACCCTTTTTCTTTAATGCTATTTCTAATTGATGCACATACTTAATCCATTCTTTATTTTTTTGTTGCAGTTCTTTGTTTTCTTTTACTAATTGTTCATTTTCATCGTTTAACTCATTCAAGAGTTTTCCGACTTCGTAAAAATCATATGATTTTTCAGTTTCATAATCAATGATAATATCCCCTTGCCAATGTACATCTGCTCCATAACCAAATCGTTTTTCAGTCATTCTAATTCCACCAAATCTTTTATTCTACCAAAGTCCATACTTCCATCTTCTTTGATTTCATTATAAATAAATTGAATTAAATCCCAAGCATCTTTGTTAGAACATTTTAACTGTTCATTCTCTTTTCGTGTTTGTTGTAACCATTCATGTAATTGTTTTTTGGTGAATACTTGCTTGTCGCATTTTTTCTTTTTTCGCAACTGCTCATTCTCTTTTGTCAATTGATTTAGTCTATCTGTAATATTCTGATAAGTTAAATGCTCAAATTCATCATCTGATAGTTTTCGTGAAATTAATTCGCAAATACAATCACCCACTTCACAAGTTACAAAATATCCTTTCGCAGTCATTTATACAACTCCTTTATGCTATTTTTCAAATCTATTGCAAGTGAATGCTCAATCGGTGTAGTTTCCAATACTTTTTTAATTAACAGTTTTAACTCCTCATTCTCTTCATGGAGAGTATTCAACAACTCCAACAACTCATCTTTAAACAATTCTTTCCCATTATCTTTAAAGAACCCTCTATCATAATACTTATCATCTTCATAATCATAAGTAAATCGTTTCGCAGTCATTCTTTATTCTCCTTTATCAATGCAATAAGAACATCTTTATCTAAATCACTATTTTCATTAACAAAATCTCTTAAATTATTCAAAACAAATAATCCTTTGTTTTTTTCATCAACAAATTGATAATGTTCCCATAATATCTGACTTAACACTTCTGCTAATTCATCAGACAAAGTTACTGGTGTAAAATGTTCTAATTTATCTACCATCTGCATATTATCAGTATACTTATTTCTACAAAAGACAAATCTTTCACTATTAGCAAATCGTTTCGCAGTCATTCTATCATCACCTCATTGCACAACAAATCCAAAATCCACTAATAAAACCCATAAACACTAACATAAGATTATAAATTATTGTTCCTATTGGAAATGTTTCAATTGTCATTCCACATCACCTTTATATTGTTTGTATAAAAATTGAGGTAATATACTATCTTCCCACTCTTTATATCCCTTTTTACAATCTCTGATAAACTCTCTTTCACCAATAAAGAATAATGGAACAGAAATAATAATTGTATATCCTAACATTCCAATTATAGCATAATTGAATGATATTGTAGGATTTCCAAAAAAACATAATGACGGAAGTACAAACAATAAATATGCACAAAATTGACTTTCAGTCATTCTAAATCACCTCTTATTTGTTCTTCATATTCCATTAGTCTACCTTTCAACTGGCGGTTCTCTGATTCTAATAATTCCCTCTCACAATCCAACAAATTCAACAATTCCAAACAACCCTCAAAATTGCCTTCGTGGTCTAACCAGTAATAACGATTAGTTTTACAATCTTTAAACTCATTAGTACACTTTGTCGGAATGAATCTTTTAGTATACAAATTTATTTTCTCTAATGATTTATGATAGGTTTCATTATCATCTTCCAGTACATCAATCTTGTTTTTTAACTGCTCATTCTCACATTGCAATATCTTAACATTATCATTAGAAATTTTCAATCGTTGATTTAACTGCTCATTCTCTTTTTTGAGATTAATAATCTCCATTTCGCTTTCGGTATTCTGTTTTATTATCTCATCATAATCCATTTGCATTAATATTTTTTCATTTGCAGAATATAATCTAACTTCTACATCAATTTTTTCTTTTCGTAACTGCTCATTCTCATCAAATAACTTATTTAACAAATCAGTAACTTCTTTGATAGTTAATAAATTATATTCTCCATCTTTTTTTTCACAAATAAGCCCAATATGATATTTAAATCGTTTTTCAGTCATTTTAAAACTCCACTAAATCTTGTATCCTTCCCCAGTCCATATATCCATCTTCTTTTATCTCATTATATATAAATCGAATGAGATTCCAAGCATCTTTATTTGATTGTTTTAACTGCTCATTCTCTTCTTGTATCTTATTAGTATCATTAATTAACTCAATCAAATCAATAACTTCTGCAAAATCTTTATCCATACCATCTTTTTGCCTACAAATATTATCAAAATCATCAATAAAATAATAAGTCATTCTTTTAACTCCTTTTCCATAACTCCTTCTTATCCAATTTCTCACGTTCTTTACAAACAACAAAATTATACAATCTCAACACCATCCGACACTGACAACGTGGACACCTTTTCACATAACTCCCTGTAACCAACATTACCATCTTATGCCAGAGCCCAGGTCGGAAACAATACCCACATTGACAATGAACAAGTTTAGGATCATGTTTCATATACCGGTCTCCACCGTTACTATCGGTAACCATTCCCCATCATTTACAAGTATGGTCTTTTTCAATGCGGGTCTTGGTAGTGTTTTATTCATCAAGTCCTTAACAGAAACATAATAGTTTTTATCTACTTTCATTTTATCACTTCGATTATTGCCGCAAACACGAACACCAATACTAAAATAAAAAATAAGAGAGTATAAATATAGGCCAACATACTCAACTATACCTCTTATTCTTTCTTTTATGTGGATGGACGCATCTTTCAATACCTAATTCTTTACAGTATTGGTCAATACTATGTTCTTTCCAACCATGTTTTTCACAATGGTTTCTTATCTTAATAGCATCTTCTAATGTTTTATAAGTGCCGAACATTCGTGTTTTTCCTCTTATTTGTTTTCGGACATAGTAATGTCCTTTTCTGCCTCCGATATATCGTTGATTTGTACTGTAAGAATTTTTCTTATAGGTTTCACTGGCGTATCCGAATGGTCTTGGCATTGAATCAACAGCTTCTTTAAAGGTTACTTGGTGTTTCTGTAATGCGTCACTGATTGTCATTCCATCTCGGAGGTCTTGTTGGAATCCTTTAACATCCATAATAATTTCACCTTAATGGTTTGTATCCCTGTGCTATTGCATAGGCTTTGAATCTTTTGTACCATGAACGGTTTCCGAAACATGATGTAGACGGTATGTTTCGGACTATTCGGCAGGATTCATAGAATCCTTTACCCTCATCTAAATAGGGTTTGCATTGTTGGAATAGTTCCTGTGTTTCTTTGTCAATGTCTTCATTGGTTCTTTCAATTACTCTGATTGTCATTGCATTCACCGTTTAATAAGTCATTTTCCACAAGTACTGTTTCCATTTCTGTTTCTAAGTTTCGGCATCGGTTTTGTGCTAATCGGAATAGTTTTAATCGTTCGGCTTCAATACCATCAAGAATCATTAAACAATCCATTATTTGGTAACATTTGATGTATTCGACACATAATTCTAATAGTTTCCTGTTCA
>Ga0310695_10011444_pt1 | contig 12676 bp, 10 predicted proteins | sample RumenRJG_04DNA_FD_203882 | JGI IMG/M metagenome (GOLD analysis project Ga0310695, IMG submission 203882) | Bovine rumen microbial communities from Lethbridge, Alberta, Canada - RJG_04 (v2) (version 2) | ecosystem: Host-associated > Mammals > Digestive system > Stomach > Rumen | place: Canada...
CACCAGCCATGTCGCGATATACCACCGCTACCTGCTGATCTCCGTTTTTGTTCTCGGGCGCATAGAACAGGTTCAGTTTCTCACCACCCTGTGTTTTCTGTCCCAATGCTACGTGGTTGCCCTTGAAATCTCCGATGAGCATCATGTCGCCGATCTCGCCATTCACGAAGTTACAGAAGGCCATCATCGGATTCCCGCTATCTGTTGGGTCGAGTAGGGAATAGTGCGAAAAGGCATGGCCTGATTGGCTGATGCGTGTCGCACTCTGTGAGTCTGGTGCGAGTCTATACTCGAAGTCGGGCATCTGGACTCCGTTATACAGGAATTGTTTCCGATTCCATTTATAGACGTGGGTGATGGCAGGTAAGTTGGGATAGTACTCTATGATGTTAAAGTCGGTACCTTTCATCGGCAAGTCATATGCCACGAAAGCACCTTTTGCGCTTGGCTTGAAATCGTCGAGCGGACTCTTCTCGGGCGTCATTGTCTGCGTCTGGGGGTCATAGTCGTACCAGCAGAGCACATTCTGTGGATTCGCATGCTGTTGGAAGAGGGATAGGGCGAAAATGCGGTGCCCATTGTCCTTGCGCCAGACGCCGGCTGCCATCTGGTCGATATCTGTTTGAGATGCCAGATCTGCATAGCCGTTTCTGCGGTCAATGAGTATGCGGTAGTCGTCTTCTTCCTCTCCGTCCCAGATGGCAGCTGTCCCACTCTGTCGTGTGCCTTTGGCAGGATGGTCTGCCTGTTTCAGCACCTGGCTCACAGCCCATGTCGGCATCGCTTGATAGAAAGCGCGCAGCAACGTCACTATGTCGGGCGTATTCCCTCCGTTCTTCACGCTGAGTTTCTTCGTGCGCCATTGGCTGTTCACCTCTGAGTTGTCCAGTGTCTGTTGTGCGCTACTGCTGCCTGCAAACGCTGTCAGCATCATGATACAAATAAGTACGCTTCTCATATCAGTTCATGTTTTTTTTGTTTAACTGCCTAACTTATCACAGACTTTCTGATAAAAGGATTGGTAATCCTTGGCACGATGCTTGTCGGTTACGCCTTCGTCAGCATTTTCTTGCGAGTTGGTTTTGGTCTCGATACAGTCACCGTTTTCGTTATAATAATAACGCCATTCGTAGGTTTGGCCTTCTTCTGTAGCTCGTGTGTACGAGAAAATCAGATTCTGCGTCTTAGGCTCAAAGAGATACTCGCAATAGGCATCGTATTGCATCGAGGTGGAGTGGTTGTTGATGAAATAGATGCCGTCCTTGTCGAAATAAATCCTGGTTTCAATCGTCCTTGGAGGTTGGTCGTCACCCAGGTCGTGGATGGTGATGTGCAGATCGTCCGACATCTCCTTCTTGTCGTTAGTGGTCGATTGGTTCTTGGCTTGTGCATAGAGGGCGCGAATGTACTTCAGACGTTCAGCCTTGGGCACCGTGCCCTTTTTCGGCATGTTGGCATTTAGCTGGCTGTTACTGCCGCGGTTCATCGCCATCTCAAAGATCTTCATATAGGCTTCTGCTGTTTCTTTTTCGCTCTTGGGTGAATACCAACTGTTGGGCGTGTTGGTCTTCTCCTCGATGCATTGTCCTTGGTTATCGTAATAGCAGCGTGACTCTACCACAAAACCGGCATCTGTCTCGCCTCTGGTATAGCAGAAGATGACCTGATGGCTCTTAGGGTTGAGTAGCACCTCACGATAGCTCAGGTGACCGTGGTTGCTCCAGTTCTCTACAATGAAGTAGGGAGGCTGGGTTGCCACTCCGCTCTCAGACGGATACTGCTCATAGTAGAAGTCCAGTTGCTCCATATCGTAGAGGGGGATGTCCTCGTCCTCAACTCTATCCAGAACGATGCGCATATCCTTGGGCGACTTGCCATTCTTGCCGTTCTGAGCCACTTTCTCTTTCGCCTCGCCATACAGTTGCCTGATTTCCTTGATAATCTCGGCCTTTGTCTGGCCAAATGATGGCAGACAGGAAACCGTCAGCAGACACATGATGTAAAATTGTAACTTCCTCATTCCCGGTTCTGGTTTAATGCGTTCTGGTTGCAAAGGTACAAAGAATTCTCGGAATTTAAAATAAAAACGATTTTATTTTGTATTTCTCCCGATTTACACTATCTTTGCACCCCGAAAAAAATGTGCGACAATGACAAATGGTATTTATACGATTCTGTTGCTTATCATGAGCAACGTGTTTATGACTTTCGCTTGGTATGGTCATCTGCGTCTCCAGCAGTCTGGTATTTCCACTAATTGGCCTCTCTATCTGGTGATAGCCTTCTCGTGGATGATTGCCTTTTTCGAGTACTGCTGTCAGGTTCCGGCCAACCGTATAGGTTTTGTGGATAATGGTGGCCCTTTCAACTTGGTACAGTTGAAAGTGATCCAGGAGTGCATCTCCCTAGTGGTATTTGCCGTTATCGCAAATTTCATCTTCCAGCACGAGCAGTTGCACTGGAACCATGCTGCAGCAGCACTCTGTCTTGTAGCGGCTGTCTATTTCGTCTTTATGAAACCATAGAAGTGGTTATCACGCATCCCTTCTCTTCCTCTATTTCTTCAGGTATGCGGCGAGAGGGGATTGAATGTCTCTCAAGCCTTTGGCAAGACTACGGGCATTCATCTGGGCACCCAGTTTGGAGGTGTGGGTGTGGTCGTGATTGAAGTATTTCGAGGCACGTGCCTTGCTCTTTTTTGCATCCTTTGAGGCAAACTTCTTGTCGAGAAAGTCACCGCTGATGTTGTGGATATCAACAAAGGCCACACCTGTCTGCTCGACCACTTCACGATACCAGCGTCCGTAGATGTCGTTGCGCCGTTCTATCTTGCCGTTAGGCCATTCGTTGCGCGGCGTGAGTGACAGCAGGATGGGAGTGGCACCTTTCTCACGGACATCATCGATAAACTTCTTCAGATACCATCCGAAACTATAGACCATCTCGTAACTGCCGTCAGCCTCCATCTGATAGACGTGACAAGTATCTGCTGTTCCCGGAATGACACCCCGTCCTTTCTTGTCGTTGATGGGACAGATGTCGTTGTGACCAAACTGGATAAGTACGAAGTCGCCGGGCTGCAGGGCATTATAAACTCTCTCCCATCGGCCCTCTTTGAGATAGGTCTTTGTAGAGCGTCCTGCCATCGCTACGTTCTCCCATACGATCTTTGCTGGGTCGAAGATGAGTCCAGCTTGTGAGCCCCAGCCCCACATACCGTCTTCCTCGTTGTCTTTGTTTTTTACTGTCGAGTCGCCTGTGATGAACACCATCGGCTTACCTGGTTGGCGGTTTTGTCCATAGGAAGGCAGTTCGACGTTGACCATCATTTGCTGAAGGGGCTTCAGTTGGGGATTCGGTGAGTAGTAGATGCCCTCTGCTGCCGAGCGGGCATTGAGGCGTGCGCCGAAGGCTGAGGTGTGGATATGGTCACCATAGAAATGGTATTTCTGTTTCCAGAGACTATAACTGTCGAGTTTCCTGCCAGACAGTTCGTTGAGGTCGATAAAAGGCACGCCCTCTGTGGCAGCGATATAGGCAGCCCATTGCGTCTGTGGCTTTCGGATAATCAGCCCTTGCTCGTCACGGGCATCGCGAGGCGTGAGTGACATCAGGATGGGGTTCGCACCTGCCTGGCGGATATCACGGATATAACAGCGCAGGTAGTGACCATAACTATATACGGTGTCGGGAATCTGCTTACGTTCATTAAACCCTACGATCATCGTATCTTCTGCCACACCATCGATGACACCACGTGCCCGCTTGGCATCGAAGAAGTCTGCCTTGTCGTTATGACCGATGCTGACAATCACCCAGTCGCCAGGCTTCAATGCCTGATGGATGGCTGGCCAGAGATCGGTATAGAAGTTACGGGTGGACATTCCGCCCAGTGCCTGGTTCTCGACAGAAATCTTCCGTCCGTCGAAGAAATCGCTGGCGAAATATCCCCATCCCCATTGTCCATTGTTGCCGTTGCCCATCGTACCGTTACGCATCGTCGAGTTGCCTATCAGGAAAAGCACGGGGTTCTGGCCTTGTCTGGTAGAGCCGGGGGCAGGACGGTTCATCAGGGCCTTGGCGATAGAGTCGGGTGTGTTGTCTATGACTTTCTCCTCAACGGGTGTAGGGAGATTGTCGAAGCCTTGTGCAGTCACCTGCAGGGCTGTAAAGATAAGTGATAGCAGTAGTGTATTTTTCTTCATTTTGATGATATCTTCGTTTGTTTTCTGTGCAAAGGTACAAAAAAGAAGGCAAAATGCAAATTTTTCATTTACTTTTCGTATTTTTGCAGTCGAATATGATTGATAGAGCGACAATAGATAAGATCATGGATGCCACGAATATCGTGGATGTCGTAGGGGAGTTCGTGACGCTGAGGAAGGCTGGCGTGAACTATAAGGGTCTGTGCCCGTTCCACGACGACAAGACACCATCGTTTATGGTGTCACCCTCTAAACAGATTTGCAAGTGTTTCGCCTGTGGTGAAGGTGGAACGGCCATCAACTTCCTGATGAAACATGAGCAGATAACCTATCCAGAGGCACTGAGATGGCTGGCGAAGAAATACAATATCGAAATTCAGGAAAAGGAACTGACCGACGAGGAGAAAAAAGAGCAGAGTGACCGCGAGTCCATGTTCATCGTCAACGAGTGGGCGTTAGGCTATTTCCGTGATATCCTGAAAAACGATCCCGACGGCATAGCCATCGGTAAGCAGTATTTCCGGAGCAGAGGGGTACGTGATGATATTATCGAGAAATTCAATCTGGGCTTTGCCCTGCCTAAACGCGATGCATTGGCAACGGCTGCGAAGGCTAAGGGGTATCAGGAAGAGTTCCTGGTAAAGACAGGTCTTTGTATCCGGAATGAGAAAGGTGTTTACGACCGTTATGCTGGTCGTGTCATCTTCCCCTGGTTGAATGTGAGCGGTAGGGTGGTGGCTTTTGGCGGCAGACTACTCGATGCCAGGACTAAGGGTGTGCAACAAAAATACGTGAACTCGCCCGATTCGGAGATTTACCATAAGGAACGAGAACTCTATGGCCTCTATCAGGCGAAGAAAGCCATCGCGAAGGAAGACCGTGTGTATATGGTGGAGGGCTATACCGACGTGATAGCCATGCACCAATGTGGTGTGGAGAACGTGGTGGCCAACTCAGGAACAGCCCTCTCTGTGTATCAGATCCGACTACTCAGACGCTTCACGCAGAACATCACGCTACTCTACGATGGTGATGAGGCTGGTATTCATGCTGCCATGCGAGGCACCGACATGCTGTTGGCAGAGGGAATGAATATCAAGGTGCTTCTGCTGCCTGACGGCGACGACCCGGATTCTTTCTCACGAAAGCATACCGTTCAGGAGTTCCAGGATTATATTGAGGCTAATCAGACAGACTTTATCTCGTTTAAGACTAAAGTGACCGTCGAGAATGTTACTGATCCCGTGAAGCGTTCAGAGGCTATCGGCGGCATCGTGAAGAGCATCTCTGTCATTCCCGATGCGATCTTGCGTTCGACATATCTCAGTGAACTGTCGCAACGTATGGGTATCAAGGAGCAGACGCTCTTGAACTCGATGAATGGCATGATCCGTAAGGACATCGAAGAGAAGGAAAAAGAACGGGAGAGGGAAAAGGAGAGGAACCCGCAGACTGCCCCTGAGGCAGACCCCTTCCAGACGATAGGTCTGCATACCGCCGACGAACAGACAAAGGCTGTGGAACAGATGCTGATAAAATCGGTGGTGAGAGACGGCGAGAAGGTCATTTATGACCATGTGGAGACCGACGATGGCAGCAGCATCAGCCTGACGGTGGCTCAATATATCGCCTATGACCTGGGGCAAGATGGGTTGACGTTCCATGATGAGCGCTATAATCAGATTCTGCAAGAGGCAGTCGCGCACAGCGGTGAGGAGGGTTTTAAGGCAGAGACATATTTCATGCAGCATCCCGACATCAGCATCAGTTCTCTGGCTGCCGAGCTGGCCATTGACCGCCACCAGTTAGGAAAGAACTTCCAACCGAAGGAGCGTGAAGGCGGACTGCGGCAGCACGTCTTGCACCTGGTGCTCGACCTGCGACTCGATATCATCGAGAAACGTTTGAAGGATATCCAACAACAACTCCGGCAGGCAGGCAGCGATATGGAACGCGTCAAGGAACTGCTGGAAGAGTATAAGGATACCCAACAGTTGCGCGACGCATTGGCCAAACAGTTAGGGAATGACCTGGTAAGATAAACAGAACGGTATGAGTTGGCTGAATATCATATTCCTCATCTCACAGATCATTGCCGTCTTCGCTGTGATCCATGTGATTATGGACAACCGACAGCCAGCCAAGACGATGGCCTGGGCACTGGTGATATGGTTCGTGCCAGTGGTGGGTATCGTGTTCTATCTGTTCTTTGGCATTAACACCCGAAAAGAAAGACATGTCAGTGAGCGCAGTATGAACCAACTGACCAAGCGTTCGATGCTGGAGTTTGTAGAACAACAGAACCTGCATCTGCCAGAAAGGCACAAGTCGATGATCGACCTCTTTATCAATCAGAACCTCTCGCTGCCCTTTAAAGATAATAAGGTAGAGATATATACCGACGGCTACCAGTTTTTCCCTTCCCTGCTTGCAGCCATCCACCATGCTACAGCCCATATTCATATCGACATGTATATCTTTGCTGACGATGCATTGGGCACCCTTGTGTCTGATGCGCTGATAGCCAAGTCGCGCGAAGGGGTAGAGGTGAGGGTTATCTACGACGATGTAGGGTGCTGGAATGTTCATCACCGTTTCTTTGAACGGATGCGAGAGGAGGGTATTCAAGTCGTTTCTTTCTTGCCGGTAAGGTTCCCGTCGTTTACAAGTAAGGTCAACTACCGCAACCACCGAAAGGTCATTGTCATCGATGGTAACGTCGGCTTTATTGGCGGCATGAACATTGCCAACCGTTATGTGAAAGGAACAGGGAATATGGCTTGGAGAGACACCATGTTGAAGGTGACGGGTGGTGCAGTCTATGCGTTGCAGCGAACCTTCCTGGTCGATTGGTATTTTGCAGACCGAACGCTGCTTTCCGATAAGAAATACTATCCGCCGATGGTTCCTTCGCCAGAGACGACAAACAACTGCTTGGCACAGGTGGTGACGAGTGGCCCTGTGACACCTTATCCTGAAATCATGCAGGGCTTCGTACGAATGATCCTCGGTGCTCGCCGTTATCTGTATCTGGAGACACCTTATTTCCTTCCCAGCGAGTCGGTACTTTTCGCCCTGAAGACGGTAGCGCTGGCGGGTGTCGATGTGAGGGTGATCTGTCCGCGCTATAGTGATGCGCGTTTCGTAGAGTGGGCCAGTCGCAGTTATCTGCGTGAGGTCGCTGAGGCGGGTGTGAAGGTGATGCTCTATGAGGAGGGATTTCTCCATTCAAAACTGATGGTGTGCGATGATTCAATCTCTACCTGTGGCTCAACGAATCTTGACTTCCGCAGTTTCGAGAACAACTTCGAGGCTAATATCTTCTTCTACGACGAGGGAACAGCCCTGCGGCTGAAGAATATTTTCCTGCGCGATGCAGGAGGTTCTATTCCATTGACAGCTGTCCCAGGTAGAATGAATGGTCGATTTGTTGTCAGACTGTGGGAGAGTATCACACGGATGCTGTCGCCGCTGTTCTGAAAATCGTGAAGTTCACACTACCGTAAGTCCGATGTTCCACGAAATGGGGATCATCAGAGAAATCATAGTCCTTCCCATGTTCGAAGACCAGTATGCCATCATCCTTGAGCAGTCCTTTCTCAAAGATAAGGCTGGGAATCTGTGGCAGTTCTTTCAGAGCGTAAGGGGGATCGGCAAAGATGAAATCGAACCGTTGCTTACACGATTTGATGAAGCGGAACACGTCACCGCGAAGGGGCACACAGACATCGGTGCCGAGTTTCTTCAGACATTCCTGGATGAATCGGTGATGGTCACGGTCCTGTTCTACGCTGATGACATGGGCACACCCCCTCGACACCAGTTCGAGTGATATGCTGCCAGTACCAGAGAAGAGATCGAGGGCCATCGCATCTTCGAAATCGAGATAGCCTGTGAGCACGTTAAAGATATTCTCCTTGGCGAAGTCGGTTGTCGGTCTCGCCTTGAAGGTCTTCGGAATGTCGAAGTGTCGGCCTTTATATTTTCCGGTAATAATTCTCATCGTCCTTTCACTAAGAGGGTCATCAGGTCGTAGGGCATCCTTTCGGTCTTGGTGATGGGTGCCTGTTGCAAGTCGGCTTCTGGATTGATGATATATGCCTTCTGCAGATAGCGCTTCAGTTCCTGCATGAGCCAGTCTTTTTGCGGAATGTCGCCGACGATATGGAGCTCGTCGTGTTCGGCTTCCAGCCGCAGTTGCCTCCAGACGTAAAGCAGAAAGTAGAGGGCATCATAGGCATGCTCGGCATCAAACGAGTTGCAGAACTTGAAGCGATTCTGCTGGAAACAGAACAAGTCGAGCCGTTTGTTGTGGAAGTAGCCATAGAGCTTGTTGCGGTGTCCGGTAAAACTGCGCTGATGCAGATGCCGCCACACAGGAGTCATCGCCTGAATGAACTGCACATCGTCGAACTGGTCACAGATAACGCCGCGCAAATCCTTGTTGATGGCGAATAGACAGACTGACTTTAAGTCGGGCAGCACGTTGAAGAGCACGACACGCTGTTCCTGACCAGCTGGGAATACATGATTGAACAGAGGCTCAAGGTCTTCCTCCTCAAACTGCTCGATGGGTACAAGCGTTGAGGGCGTGTCGAGCATCACCTGCACACGTCGGGTGTCGGTAGCCATCAGGTCGGCTGTCTTGAAGGCTTCACGCAGATTGGCAGCCATCGAGATGCCTCCCTTGACAATATAGGGCTCGAAGGCTACGGGCTGTTCCGTATTCGCGGCATCGAACATGGTGAAGGAGAGACTGTTTCTCCCGATGCGTATGGTCATCTTTCTCTTATCCATCATATTGCGTTCATCACACTGGCCACGCAGACGGCTAATAATGCCACCGCAATCAGGGCCAGGATGATATTTGTCAGTTTGTTGTCGATTTGCATAATTGTCTGCAAAGGTAGATAAAAAAAGCAACACATAGATATAATGATACAGAGTTTTTTGTTTTTTTATTAATTTTCTCAGCGCCTCAGTAGCTCCGAATTTGAAAAAAATGCTACCTTTGCATGTGAAATGATTAATGACGAACTGAAATATCGCATTCTCCAGCATTTTGGCTTTGCTCCCACCAAGGAACAGGAACATGCTCTCGACGTGTTCTCGCTCTTCATGACTGATCGGATGGAGCGTACCGTGATGATCCTGCGTGGTTCTGCCGGAACAGGAAAGACCACGTTGGCCGGTGCCATCGTGAGGGCGATGGTGGCATTGAAACAGAAATTAGTCTTGTTGGCTCCTACGGGTAGGGCTGCAAAGGTCTTCTCGCAGAATGCAGGCCATGCTGCCTATACCATCCATCGCCGTATCTATCGGCAGAAATCAGCTGGCGATCTGTCTGCTTTCAGTCTGAACGACAACTTGAATCGTGATACCTTATTTATTATAGACGAGGCTTCGATGATAGCCAATCAAGGCTATGGCGATTCAGCCTTCGGCTCCGGCTGTCTGCTCGACGATCTGATGCAGTTCGTCTATCAGAATTGCGACAGCAACTGCCGTATGCTGCTTATTGGCGACAAGGCCCAGTTGCCACCGGTAGGTGAAGACGAGAGTCCGGCACTGTTGGCCGATGTGTTACAAGGCTATGGCATGCACGTCTATGAGTGTGATTTAAACCAGGTGCTACGTCAAGGTGAAGAGTCGGGTGTCTTGTGGAACGCCACACGGATCCGCCAGATGATTACCCATGATGAGATGACGCAGTTACCCAAGATCTGCTTTGCTGGTTTCTTGGATATCCAGATGGTGCCTGGCGGAGAACTCATCGATGCACTCTCTTCCAGTTATTATCGGGTAGGGGTGGATCAGACGATAGTCGTTACCCGCAGCAACAAACGGGCGAACATCTATAATCAGGGAATTCGGAATATGGTGCTCGATCGGGAGGAGGAACTCTGTGGCGGTGATCAGTTGATGATTGTGAAAAACAACTATTTCTGGACAGAAGGTTCTAAGGATATCCCCTTCCTCGCCAATGGTGATATCGCCGTCGTGCGACGAGTCAGAAATGTTCATGAGCTCTACGGATTCCGTTTCGCCGAAGTCACCATGCAGTTTCCCGACTACGACGATTACGAACTGACCGCTACCGTCTGTCTCGATACCCTTACCACCGAGGCGCCCGCTCTGACTCGTGAGCAGCAGGAACAGCTCTTCAATGCGGTGATGGAAGATTATGCCGATATACCGACTAAACCCGAGCGTATCAAGAAAATGAAGAGCGATCGTTATTACAATGCCCTTCAGATTAAGTTTGCTTATGCTGTCACTTGCCACAAAGCCCAAGGCGGACAGTGGGCTCACGTCTATCTGGATCAAGGATACATGACCGACGATATGCTCACCCCCGACTATATCCACTGGCTCTACACAGCCTTTACCCGCACCACCGAGAAACTCTTTCTCGTCAACTGGCCCCCAAACCAAGTGGATGATCGTTGGTAAAAAAGTTGTTGCTCCCATGCAGTCTTTTCAGAGTTCAGCGGACTAATAAAAACACAACGTGTGACTTTCTGTCGCTCGGCTCTGCCGCTTGCCTTGGCAAGAACTTTACATAAAAATTTGCTATCAAGGGGTTTAGTAAATCAGTTTTCGTGTGTATTAAGAGTGTATGACAGATCAAAAGAAACTCGAAAAGCTGTTCCGACAACATTACCGTCAGATGTATCGGCTGGCCACCATCCTTCTGCACGACGATGCTGAGAGCAAGGATGTGGTGCACGACATCTTTGCCCATCTACTCCGTGAGTCTCAGGACCTACGGGAAGAGACAGCCGAGTCTTATCTGCTTACAAGCGTACGAAACCGATGTCTGAACGTGATTCGTAATCGACAGATACAGGAACGGGTGGAACACCTCTACTTACTTGACCTCGACACGACCATCACACCGACGGAACGGTTAGACGAAGAGCTGAATGCTCTATATAAGGGCATCGACCAGTTAGAGCCACCCGTTTGTCGCGACATCATCATGCAGCATTTCCGCGATGGAATAACCTTCAAGGAGATTGCCTATCGTCTGGGTGTCAGTGAAACAACCGTCTATAAGCATCTGCGCCGTGCGCTTCATCAATTACGTACATATCTTAACAACAAATGAGCGTATGAACAAGACCGATCTATTGCTCCAGATGATGGAACAGCCTCAGCATTATACTTCAGAAGAGTGGCAGGAGATACTTGCCGACGAAGAGTGCCGTGAGCTCTACACGCTGATGTCGAAAACGCAGAGTGCCATAGATGCTGCCCGTGCCGATCAGGAAGTCACTGACGATATGATAGATGCCGAATGGAAACGACTGAGCGATGAAAAGCAAGAAGTGAGAAACGAAAAATATTCGCTCCTTAAGTTCGCCGCTATGTTTGTGGGCATCCTCATGCTCTCAGGCATTGCTTATGCAGCCATTCATATCGCCAGTCATTATAACGCACCAAAGGAACAGGATTCGGAGGTTGTCAAGAACTCTCAGCCTTCAACTTCCAGTCCTCAACTCGCTGAGCCTGACACGATAGCTGCACAAAAGCCCAAACTCTACGACAACGCTCCTTTAGGAAAAATCTTCGAAGAACTCTCAGCCTACTATAACGTCAAGGTGGTCTATCAAAACGAAGACGCCCCCCGTCTCCGCCTTTTCTATCAATGGAAGCCGGAATATACACTGGAGAAAGTTGTGGAGATGCTCAACAACTTCGAGTGGATACAGATCAAGACCGAGAATGATACTCTATTCATAAAAACCACCGCCATCCCCGCCAAGGATTGCTAAAACGTTTGCCATGATGAAAAGACTATCATTCGTACTATTGCTGTGCGCCATTGTATCTGTAGCAAGTGCACAGAAAATCACGCACACCTTTCAGGATGTCGCCCTTTCCGATGCCTTGAAGTACATTCAAGAACAAGCCACTGATTACAACATCACCTTTATCTACGATGAACTCGAAGACTTCCGCGTGACTACCAGCATCAAGCATAAGGCTGTCACGGAGGCCATCATGCAGATTATTGGTTTCTATCCCGTCCGAGTCGTAAAGCGTGGAGAGGGCGATATCTATGTGGAGTGTACCCATAAAACTGAGCGCCATCTGACAGGCACCATCATCGACGAAAACCACCAGCCTGTGCCCTACGCCAATGTTTACCTGCTTCATCCATCAGACTCAACAGTCATTGGTGGAGGCGTGAGTAACGAGGCTGGTGTTTTCGTCATTCCATACGAAAGGCGACGGGTAGGCGACGGAACGTCGGGAATGCAGCCTACCGTCCTCGCCCGTATCTCATACGTTGGCTACAAGACCGTCTACAAACTTTGCGATCAATCTGAAGTGGGAATAATAAAGATGCAGCCTGATAACTACACGCTGAACGGTGTGGTGGTGCAAGGTGAACGTCCGAAGGTAGTCCTGCAAGGCAATTCGCTGATGATGAATGTGGAGGGCACGGTGATGGAACGGTTAGG
>Ga0310695_10011446_pt1 | contig 12674 bp, 8 predicted proteins | sample RumenRJG_04DNA_FD_203882 | JGI IMG/M metagenome (GOLD analysis project Ga0310695, IMG submission 203882) | Bovine rumen microbial communities from Lethbridge, Alberta, Canada - RJG_04 (v2) (version 2) | ecosystem: Host-associated > Mammals > Digestive system > Stomach > Rumen | place: Canada...
ACGAAGCAGCAAACACACTCAAAGTCGAAATTGCAAACGGCATTTGCATCACCGTCGACAAGGGCAGCGTCTTTGCCTCTCCGCAGTCGAACATACAGTAATAATCCATGTCTCAGGGCAAGAAGAATCTCAAACAAACGACAGAAAAGTTGTTTGAAAGCAAGGGGCACGAACTCCTTGTCTTCTGTTTCTTTCTTGCCGTATCGTTTGGTTTCTGGATTCTTCAAGCGCTGAACGAGACGCTCCAACGAGAGGTAAGCGTTCGTCTGGAACTTGAAAACGTGCCTCCCGATGTTGTCATCATCGACTCGCTACCTTCCACGCTTAGCGTCACGCTGCAAAACAAAGGCCTGACACTCGCGCGACACAGTTTCTCGACACTCTTCCGACCAAACCGTTTGGAGATAGACTTCAGCAAATACGAAACGGGAAAGAACGACGCGGAGGTCTATATCTCGAATGCCGAGATACAACGAATGCTCGGACGCATCTTCGTGCCTTCGATGAAAATACAGTCCTTCCGGCCCGACACGATTCGTTTCGCCTACAATCACGGCTACTCGCGAATGCTACCGGTAAAGCTTGTGGGCAAGTTCAAGGCACAACAACAGAACTACATCCAAAGCATTCGAATCGAGCCCGACTCAGTCAAAGTGTTCGCTCCGAAAGCAGTTCTCGACACGATGAAAGCAGTATATTCCGAGGATTACGTCATCGAAGGACTTCGCGAACCAAGTAATTTCGGGATTCCCATGCGGGGACAAAAACTCATCAAATATGAGCCATCGATGGTTAACGTTAAGGTCGGTGTCGGCTACTACACGGAAAAGACGGTCAAAGTGCCCGTCATCGGACTCAACTTCCCCGCAGAAAAGAAGCTCCGCACCTTTCCGGCTCAGGTCAATATCACTTTCAGGATTGAATCCGGAAGGTATAATCACATCTCGGCAGACGATTTCGTCCTCGCCACAACCTACGAGGAATTGCTCGAAAACACTGAGGGCTCGAAGCTTCTCTTGCAGTTGAAGACCGTTCCCGAAGGCGTTTCGAACGTCAGGATATCACCTCGGGAGGTCGATTATCTCATTGAACAAGTGGCAACAGAGGACAACGAACGATAAGGATGAACACGCCAAAAACGATAGGAATTACAGGAGGAATAGGAAGCGGAAAGAGTTACATCTCCAATCTTCTCAGGTCGAAATTCGGCATTCCTGTCTATGACTGCGATACCGAAGCCAAGCGACTTACCGCAACGAACGCTGAGATAAGGCAAAAACTCATCGCTCTTATCGGCCCCGAAGTGTTCGAAGGAGGCATCCTCAACAAGAAACTCCTCGCAGATTACCTCTTCGCAGACGTCGAGAATGCAAGCCAAGTCAACGCCATCATACATCCTGTCGTGCTGAAAGACTTCGCTGAATGGTCGGGTACGAAGAGTCAAGAGTCCATTGTCGGACTGGAGAGTGCGATTCTTTATGAAAGCGGCTTCAACGACTCGATTGACTATGTCCTCTTCGTTGACGCTTCGAAAGATGTCCGCCTTCACAGGGCAATGCTTCGCGACACAGCCTCCGAGGAGCAAATCAAAGCGCGAATGAAGATGCAACAACCTGAGCTTCACCGCCTTCAAGCAGATTTCATCATCGACAACAACACGTCCGACGACACAAGATTACTGGAACAATTGAAACAAATAATACATAAACTAAAATGCTCGAAACAATCTTAGCAATCTCCGGAAAACCCGGACTCTTCAAACTTGTATCGAGAGGCAACCGCAGCCTCATCGTCGAAACACTCGACGCACAGAAAAAACGTTTCCCTGCTTTCGGTGCAGACAAAGTCATCTCACTCGCCGACATCGCAATGTACACCGACGAAAAGGAAGTGCCTCTGCGCGAAGTCCTGAACAACATCAAGGCGAAGGAAAGTGGCAAAACGGCTTCCATCGATTGGCGCAAAGCATCGAAAGACGAACTCTTTGCTTATCTCGGAGAGGTGCTGCCCAATTTCGACGGTGACCGCATCTACCCAAGCGACGTCAAGAAACTCGTCCAGTGGTACAACGTCCTCATCGAAAACGGCCTCACCGACTTCGATGAAACCCTCAAGGAAACAGAGGGAGACAACATCGACGACAGGAAGGAGGCGTAACCCCACGAGCTGGGTTTCCCAACATCGTGTGGAGAGATTAAAAACGCCGCGTGCGGGGATTGCTATCCCCGCGTGCGGCGTTGGTCATTTCCGCGTGCGGCGTTTGAAATCCCCCTGCGGGGGGTAAAAAACAAGGACGTGCTCGCTGCCGATTAATACAGGAACACCCTTACGTTCTTCGCGCTACCAGGAGCGCCTTGCTCTGCACGCGGCAGGTACTCGATGCCTTTGATTAGCTGCTCGGAACCGAGGTCGATGACCAGAAGATGCGGAAGCGTAGCTGCCTTTTCCGTTTGCCAATAAGTGCTTTCCTGAAGGTCGTAAACCTTGTCGCCGAGATGGTTGCCGTTCTCGTCCTCGCTGTCGGCATACTTCACCGTCCACGGCTCGCGGCTGATACGTTTGCCCTCATCACCAAGAGCATATAGCTCTGCTATGGCCGTCACATCGCCTTCTTTCTGCGTGCTCTGCACCTCAATGGCAAGATAACGTCCGCGACGATTCCACTTGAAATTAAGCGTCTGCCAGCCGTTGCCTGCCTTCAACTCTCCCTCGAAAGCAGGAGTCTTTGAGTTGAGGTCGGGCTTGTCGCCTGGGTTGTTGTGCTTGTTGTTCTTCTCCAATTGCAACTTGTTCAGTTCGGGTTCAGCTTGTCCCCAAACGACACGTTCGCTTGGACCGACAACATCAAGGACTATTACTTCGTTCTTGCTCTTCTTGAGCCAGCAGCCAGGCACATAAAGCGTCTGCTGCGGACCAATCGACCAGATGCGCCCCATGGCATGACCATTCACCCAAACCTGTCCTTTGCCCCACTTCTCGAAGTTGAGGAACGTGTCGCCCACCTTCTTCAGATTAAAGTAACCACGATAGTAGCCACGGCCGAAGATGAGGTCGTCTGATTCCCGAGCGAACCTGAAACCACGGCCGATGACTGGCTCGTTAAGAGATTCGTGAGTGGTCGGCTTTTCTCTTTCTAACTCTCCATTCTGCGTCTTGAAAGCCTGTACTGCCACTTCGTAATCGTCAGGAATACGAATGCTCTCCCATTGATTGGGCGTATAAGTGATTTCCGTTTTATCTACACCGCCAAGATGCGAACTGATTGAGGTCGTGATGGTCGGCTTGCTTACCAATCCCTTGAAGTCTTTGATGGCGCGACCGAAGTTGATGCGCCCCATGCCTTCAACAAGAATCTGTAACTCTTGTCCCTGCTTAAGGGGCGGCAAGGTGAGCGTCTTCTCATTCTTCACGCGGTCAATCTTGCCCATATACTTGCCATCAATGAAGACTTGGGCGAAGTCGTGGGCATCAATGGTAAGCGTAGATTGTGCGGCAGATAAATAGCTTCCCGATTGCGGTATCTCAGGCAAACGAGTGCAATAGAGCACAGCGCCCCACCCCATGTCAAGCTCTTCGAAGGTCTTTGGGCGGTCTCCGTGAGCCTCTTCTTCGTGTTCCCACCAAGTGTATTTCCAGTCGAAGCCATTGAAGAGCGGAGCGAACTCCGTCAGCTCGAACTTCGGCACGGTAATGATAGGCATGGGAACTTTGGGAACAGCAGGCATCTTCTTGCCGTCGTTATACTTCTCCATCATCTTGCGGAGCTCCCAGAACTTAGGCGTAGGCAAGCCCCATTCGTTGATGGGAGCATCGTAGTCGTAGGAGGTGACATCTGGCGCAAAGCCAGGGCTGTTGGCACCTGCCCAGTGGCCGAAGGAAGTGCCGCCGTGGGTCATGTAGAGCGAGAAGCTGATGCCCTTCGAGAGCATCTCGTCCATGCCCTCCACCATGTCCTTTGCAGGACGTGTCTCGTGCTGTGCTCCCCACTTGTCGAACCAGCCGCTCCAGAACTCGGAGCACATCTTGGGTGCATTGGGACGTAGTTCGCCAAGCCTGCGGAACTGCTGGTCGATGTTGGCACCCGTACCAAAGTTCATCGTCCAAGTGAGGTCGTCGAGGCCGTTCTTCTCGAAGTTCGACGCCCAGTCGCATTGGAACAAAGCTAACTCCTTTCCATATATGCCACGCAAGCAGTCCCTAATCTCCGACACATACGGTTTGTCCTCGCCATACGAGCCATATTCGTTCTCCACCTGCATCATGATGATGGGGCCGCCGTTCTGTATGGTGAGAGGCTTCAGCTGCTCGCCGACCTTTTCCTCGAAGAGCTTCACGCGTTCCATGAAGTAGGGGTCGCGCTCACGCAGCTTGATGTCTTTCTTCTTGAGGAGCCACCAAGGCAGACCGCCCATCTCCCATTCGGCACAAACGTATGGGCCTGGGCGTACGATGACATACATGCCGTTCTTTTGTGCCAGACGGCAGAACTCGGCCACGTCGTTATTGTCGGTGAAGTTGAATTCGCCTTCCTTCTGCTCGTGGATGTTCCAGAAGATGTAGATGCAGACAGAGTTCATGCCCAACGCCTTGCACATCTGTATGCGATGCTCCCAATAAGGGCGAGGGATGCGAGGATAATGCACTTCGGCCGCCTTCACGATGAAAGGCTGTCCGTTCAGGAGGAAAGTCTTGTTGCCAATGGTGAAGTTGTCTGCAGCGATACTTGCAGAGAACAGCATCAATGCAATGAGTGTTAGAAGTTTGAATAGTTTCATAATAATTATTTAGATATTAGTTTTTGTCCATTCTTGATGTAAACACCTTTAGGTAGTTTGCCATTTGTCATTTGCCTGCCGCTGAGGTCATAGGTGTTTTTTCTTATTATTGTATTATCTTCATTTCTTACTGTCGTTATTCCGTCGGGGTCTCCCAATGATTTCATGACAACTGTGACGACTGAACGCGAGGGGAGCCTAAGGTTGGCAGCATCCTGCTGGTTGGGGTCAAGTTGCAGGTTGTGGCTAATGTCTGTCACATAAGTATTGACGTTTTCCAAATCAAAGCCCTCAAGCGTAAGGCTGACCTTGCGACTTCCCTTGTCCATATTGACGAACACGGCAACGAGGGTCTCTGCATTGGGTGAAAGCCACGCAGACCCCATGAGGCCGTTCAGCTCGTCGGCTCCTTCCACCTGTACCCGCTGATAGCCTGGACGGACGAAGTAGCTGTAGTTGCCAAGCACCCAAAGGTTCTTGTCGGCAGTCAGGATGCCTCCCTGCTTGATGTCGGCATAGCTTTCGTCGACAGTATCATCGGTTGCATTCAGACGAATGAGGTGGAAACGGTTCTTCTGTCCCCATTTCTCCTGCGCAAAAGCAGTCCAATAGCTCCAGCCTGTCATGTTCCCGTATGTCAGGTCGCAGTAGATGACTTTCCCCATATAGAGTGCAATGTCCATCTTGCTCGCCGTCGCATAGTCTCCGGTAAATCCTGCTTCGACAGACGGAGCGTCATCGAGCATCGACCACTCTGTCTGTATGATTTCCACGCCGTATTCCTCCGCTTTTGTCCGAACTATCTCGCGAACTTCTTTCAGGGTTTCGTTGTTGCCTACAGTCCAGTAGCTGTGACCTGCCACCGCCTTTGCTACAGAGGCAATACCGCCTACGTATGTCGTTGTGTTGGAGCGTTTGAAGAAGGCATCCACCTGATTGTTGGCATGAGCATTCGTCCCTGCATAGAGGTTTTGCCACGAGGCTGCCTCAGGTATCAGGATTTTCGTGGAGAGCTGGCGTGTGCTGATGCTCTTGTCAAGCTCTCTTGCAATCCTCTTTATATCAGTGTTCTCCCATGGTGCACCTTCCTGACCGTCCTTCCAATCAAACTGAGGCTCGTTGACAGGCGAGATGTATGTGATGTTGTAGCCTTCGTCGGCAAAGTGCTGGGCAGAAGAGGCAAGGAACTCCGTAAAGTCATCAAAACAGTTTGTCTTAAGGTTGCACGTCAACTTCTGCCCGTTGGTGTTGGCTTTTCCTGTCTTTGTATAATAGATTGGCGGGGAATTGGAGAAAAGGACAAAGTGCTCTACGCCATATTCCTTTGCTTGGCGCATGAACCATTGCTGCCCGTCGCACCTGGTCCAGTCGTATGTCCCGTCTTGATTAATGAAGCATTCTGTGCGATGTGTCTCTTCTTCGATGTTGCTGTCGGCACCTTGCGAAGCTGAACCGGCACCGACATTGACCCTCCAACACGAAAGGCCGATACCTTCGGGGTTGCCGTCAGCGTCCATCTGCTTACTGAAGAGCCACTTGGCTGCCTTTGTTTTCTCTGTCTCGCTGAAGTAGTCGCTCACATACTCTGCCGACCAGCAATCGCTCGAACCGAAGTCGCGTATGGTTTGATTTTTTATCAAGACATCTATTGTCACATCAGCTTTGGGTAGGCTCTCTACTGCATTCAGCGTAATGTCGTCGAAGCAATAGGTCGCTTTATTCCAGCCTGAAGTCGGGTCGCTCCAGTTGCAACTGAGGATGATGTAAATGCTCTTCAACGTCTCGCCCGAGAATTTCAACATGTCAAGGGTGATGCGTTCCCACTCGCCGTCTGCCGAGAGTTTGCCCTGAAAGAGCTGCCCGCTCTCTTCGTAAGTGTTGATGCCGATGCGCATATCCTTTGGCTGGATGCTTCTGTAAGCGAGGAATGAAAGGATTCGATTGTCGTCTGTGATGGTGACGGGTTCTTTGAGATTGAGAATCAAGAAGTTCTTCCACCAACCGGCATTTGCAACATTTGTGGCGGTGATGCATCTGTCGGATGTGTTGATGCCTGTCTTCGACGGGTTGGTCCTAACGCGAGGTACAGCTGAAAAGAGGCTGCTGTCGTAGTTCGTGCCTATTCTCAGCATGCCGGTCGAACCGTTCTCGAAGTCTGCGAGAAGTGTCGACTGCGCATTGACAGAGAAACCAGCCGTCATACCAAAGGCAAGAACTATGGCGAAAAACAGTCTTTTCATATAAGTTGTATTTTTGTGTGGCGTTTCTTGTCTGTCAACTTAGCACAGTTAAATTGTAAACTTAACACGTTATGTTTGAAAACTTAGCACGTTATGTTTGAGAACTTAACACGTTAAGTTTTCAGATTAAGCGTGCTTATCTCCTTTTCTCGAGCAGAACAACGTTCTCGACATGTTGGGTATGCGGGAACATGTCGACAGGCTGGATGCGTTTCACTTCGTAAGCCACGTCAAGCAATTGCAGGTCTCGTGCTTGTGTTGCAGGATTGCAGCTGACATAGACGATGCGCTGAGGGTCGGCAAAGAGGATGGCGTCGATGACGTCCTGATGCATTCCGGCACGTGGCGGGTCGGTAATGATGGTGTCGGGTTTTCCGTGCTTCTCGATGAAGTCGCGGTTGAGGATGTCTTTCATATCACCAGCAAAGAACTCGGTGTTCTCGATGCTGTTTATCTTTGAATTGACCTTTGCATCCTCGATAGCTTCGGGCACGTATTCAATGCCGATAACCTTTCGAGCCTTGTTTGCCACGAAATTGGCGATTGTGCCTGTTCCTGTGTAAAGGTCATAGACGAGTTCGTTACCAGTTAGTCCTGCAAACTCTCGCGCTACCTTATATAATATATAGGCTTGTTCCGTGTTTGTTTGGTAGAAACTCTTCGGCCCGACCTTGAACTTGAGGCCTTCCATCTCGAGGAAGATGTGGTCGGTGCCGCTGAAGAGCTGTACGTCGAGGTCGCCGATGGTGTCGTTGAACTTCTCGTTGTTCACCCAAAGCAGGCTCGACACCTCTGGGAACTCTTCGTGCATCCAATGCAGCATCGCCAAGGCCTGCTCCTTTAATTGTTCGGCAGAAAGAGCATCGAAAGGCACAAAACAGAACTGCATCAAGACCATCAGCTCGCTTGTATTGGAAAGGCGAATCATCATGTTTCTGAGTAATCCACGATGTTCGCGGGCATTGAAGAAGCTGAGTCCGTGCTCGTAGGCATAGTCTTGAGCTCCGTTGCGAAGGCGATTGTTGATGTCTTCCATAAGTTTGCAATCACTGATGGGCAATATCTTGTCAAAGGCTCCAGATGTATGGAAGCCGACAGCTCCCGGTTGCTCGAACTTCTTGCCAGATTTGATTTCTTCTTCGGTCAGCCAAATCTTGTCGGCAAAGCCAAACTCGAGTTTATTTCGATAACATTGTGTCTTCTCCGAACCAAGTATTGGACTGCATTCCGGCAATTCAATCTTGCCAATACGCTCCAGATTGTCCATCACTTGCTTCTGCTTGTATCGAAGCTGGTCCTCGTATGGCAATATCTGCCACTTGCAACCGCCACAAACGCCATAATGCGGACAAAAGGCTTCTGTCCTATGTTCGCTCTTCTTGTGGATGTATGTGCAAAGAGCTTCAGCATAGTGATGCTTCTTGCGAGTGACGCGAAGGTCAACGACATCACCAGGCACAACATAAGGCACAAAGACAACCAAGTCGTCAATTCTCACAAGAGCCTTTCCTTCGGCCGCAACATCCTGTATCTCCACTTCCCTGTATACGGGCAAATCTTTCTTCTTTCTCGACATAATATAGCTTGTTTCGATATGCAAAAGTATAAAAATTCACAGAAACCGCAAAACTTTCAACTTTAAACTTTCAACTTTAAACTTTTTATCGTATCTTTGTCGCTCGAATAAAAATATAACATATTAATATATTCTATTATGAGTCAAAAACGTGTTTACACCTTCGGTAACGGACAGGCTGAAGGCAATGCGCAGATGCGCGAACTGCTGGGTGGCAAGGGTGCCAATCTAGCAGAGATGAACCACATTGGTGTTCCCGTTCCTCCCGGCTTCACCATTACAACCGACACTTGCAACGAGTACTACAAGGTCGGCCAGGAGAAAATTGTTGAAATCCTGCAGAATGACGTTGATGCAGCCGTAGCTCACACAGAGAACCTGATGCGCTGCAAATTCGGCGACCCGAAGAACCCACTGCTCGTCAGCGTTCGTTCTGGTGCACGTGCCTCAATGCCTGGCATGATGGATACCATCTTGAACCTCGGTCTTAACGATGAGGTGGCAGAAGGCATGGTGGCAAAGACTGGCAATCCTCACTTCGTATATGACAGCTATCGCCGCTTCGTACAGATGTATGGCGACGTTGTGCTCGGCATGAAGCCTGAGAACAAGGAAGACATCGACCCCTTCGAAGCCATCATCGAAAAGGTGAAGGAAGAGCAGGGCGTTACCCTCGACAAGGACCTCTCTGTTGAATCTCTGAAGAAGCTCGTTGAGCTCTTCAAGAAAGCCATTAAGGAACAGACTGGCCAGGACTTCCCCACCGACCCGAAGGAACAGCTTTGGGGTGCCATCTGTGCTGTATTCCGCAGCTGGATGAACGAGCGCGCCATCCTCTATCGTAAGATGGAAGGCATTCCTGACGAATGGGGAACTGCTGTTAGCGTAATGGCTATGGTATTCGGCAACATGGGCGACACCTCTGCAACTGGCGTTTGCTTCAGTCGTGATGCCGGTAATGGCGAGAACCTCTTCAATGGCGAGTACCTGATCAATGCTCAGGGCGAAGACGTTGTGGCTGGTATCCGCACACCTCAGCAGATTACGAAGATTGGCTCTCAGCGTTGGGCACAGCGTGCTGGCATCAGCGAAGAAGAGCGTGTGGCCAAGTATCCTTCTATGGAAGAGGCAATGCCTGAGCTCTACAAAGAGCTGGATGCTCTGCAGGACAAGCTCGAAAAGCACTATCACGACATGCAGGATATGGAGTTCACAGTGCAGGAAGGCAAGCTCTGGTTCCTCCAGACACGTAATGGCAAGCGCACAGGTACCGCTATGGTCAAGATTGCTATGGACCTCCTCCACGAAGGCATGATCGACGAGAAGACTGCCATCCTGCGTTGCGAACCTCAGAAGCTCGACGAACTGCTGCACCCCGTATTCGACAAGCTGGCTCTCAGCAAGGCAAAGCCCATCACTCAAGGTCTGCCCGCATCTCCTGGTGCAGCTTGTGGTCAGATTGTCTTCCACGCTGACGATGCAGAAGCTTGGCATGAAGATGGTCACAAGGTTATCATGGTCCGCATCGAGACTAGCCCCGAGGACCTCGCAGGTATGTCTGCAGCAGAAGGTATCCTGACCGCTCGCGGCGGCATGACCTCTCACGCAGCCGTTGTGGCTCGCGGTATGGGTAAGTGCTGCGTCAGCGGTGCAGGCGCTATCAACGTGAACTACAAGAACAAGACTGTCGAAATCGATGGCGTTGTTTATAAGGAAGGCGACTTCCTCTCTCTGAATGGTACAACAGGTCAGGTCTTCGCTGGTGAGATTCCCACGAAAGCTGCAGAATTGAGTGGCGACTTCAAGGAACTGATGGACCTCTGCGACAAATACACCAAGATGGAAATCCGTACCAATGCAGATACACCTCACGATGCAGAAGTCGCTCGTTCATTTGGTGCCAAGGGTATTGGCTTGACTCGTACAGAACACATGTTCTTCGACGGTCAGAAAATTATCGCTATGCGTGAGATGATTCTCGCAGACAGTGTTGAAGGTCGTGAGAAGGCTCTTGCTAAGCTCCTCCCATACCAGAAGGCTGACTTCTACGGAATCCTCAAAGCCATGGACGGACTTCCAGTGAACATCCGTCTGCTCGATCCCCCACTCCACGAGTTCGTTCCCCACGACGAAGCAGGCCAGCAGACAATGGCCAAGGAGATGGGCGTCAGCGTGGAGTACATCCAGAAGCGCGTGCAGTCCCTCGCCGAGAACAACCCCATGCTCGGTCATCGTGGCTGCCGTCTCGGCATCACCTTCCCCGAAATCACAGCTATGCAGACACGCGCCATCCTTGGTGCAGCTTGCCAGCTGAAGAAGGAAGGCTTCGATCCTCATCCCGAAATCATGGTGCCCCTCATCGGTATTCTCTATGAGCTGAAGCAGCAAAAGGAAATCATCCAGCGCGTCGCAGAGGAAGTATTTGAAGAGGAAGGCGTTCGCATCGATTTCGAAATTGGCACGATGATTGAGATCCCTCGTGCTGCCCTCACAGCAGACCGCATCGCTACCGAAGCAGAGTACTTCTCATTCGGCACAAACGACTTGACACAGATGACCTTCGGTTACAGCCGCGACGACATCGCATCGTTCCTGCCCGTCTATCTCGAAAAGAAGATCCTGAAAGTCGATCCCTTCCAGGTCCTCGACCAGAACGGCGTCGGCAAGCTCATCAAGATGGCAGTCGAGAACGGCCGCAAGGTTCGCCCGAACCTCCGCACTGGCATCTGCGGCGAGCACGGAGGCGAACCCAGTTCTGTTAAGTTCTGCGCTAAGGTTGGCATGAACTACGCTTCTTGCTCACCCTTCCGTGTGCCCATCGCACGCCTCGCCGCCGCACAGGCAGCAGTGGAAGAGTAAAAGAACTCACACATAATTATAAAGAGACCTGTCCGTTTGGGCAGGTCTCTTTTTTATAAGATTATAAATTATTTCGGTTGAAGACTTAAACGGTACTCGCTAGGCGACTGGCCAAGATGCTTGGTGCAGTAACGGCTGAAGTAAGAGAGCGATGTGAAGTTCATCAGATCAGTTATCTGAGTGAGGGACAAGCGTTCATCATTCAGATAGTCTTTTAATATAGGTATAGTATGACGGTCGATGTATGAGGTGACACTGTGTCCTGTCACGCGTTTGATAGTGGCAGAAAGATATTTGGGTGACACATTCAGTCGCTCTGCATAGTAGCTCACGTCACGCTCCGTTCGGCTAATGCCAGTGGAAAGTAATGTCATCAGCTGTTTAACGATGTAGGCTGTTCGGTCGGTATGGGTATCTGTAGCTTCTCGTTGGGCATGGGCCTCGAAGATGTCGTACATCATCGTCAGACAGAGACTGCCCATCAGTTCGCGATAGAACTGCAGATGGCTTTCATACATACGGTCACGCAGACGATGGAAGTCATCAAGCAGATGTCGTGCTTGTTCGTCTGTCAGTTTGATGACGGGGTCTTGGTTCAGCGAGATGCTGCCACATATGCTGTAATTGTTCGACGGCAGCAGGTTCTGCAGGAACTTGTAATCGGCAGCAAACCACTCCACCTGCAAGTCTGCATGTGCCGCCAGGTTGCTGATACGATCAGGCATCGGTATCACAACCAAATCGTTTTTGACAATGTGGTAGCAGTGCTCGTTAAACACAAAACTCCCCTCCCCTGCCAAGCAGAGCAGATGCATACAAGTGTGGCTCAACTCGCGGGAATTCATCCCATAGAAGTCTGTGGAATACTGAAAATCTGCCTTCATGGCTGCAAAATTACACATTATTTTGTAAATAAAAGAACGATTTCAGCAAAAAGTGAAAATTATGAGGTTATTTGTGAAACCAAAGTATCGAAATATCGCAGTACCTTTGCACCATAAAACTTAAAAGCGATAAGATAATGGATTTCAGAATGCAAGACCGCATGGAGTTGAAGGCATTAGTAGACTTCTATGCAACAGAGAGTGACAAGAACAATCAGGACTGCTACGTTGAGATTTTCCGTCCAGACATCAAACTGAACGTGTATTTCGGTGGTAAGCTGGGCATGACAGCAAACGACGTGCAAGACATGATCCGTCAGTACAAGGCTTTCGGTGCCGC
>Ga0310695_10011447_pt1 | contig 12671 bp, 12 predicted proteins | sample RumenRJG_04DNA_FD_203882 | JGI IMG/M metagenome (GOLD analysis project Ga0310695, IMG submission 203882) | Bovine rumen microbial communities from Lethbridge, Alberta, Canada - RJG_04 (v2) (version 2) | ecosystem: Host-associated > Mammals > Digestive system > Stomach > Rumen | place: Canada...
CTATTGATGGTTATCATCAGTATAGGAGAATGGCTTTTCTATCATAAAGCTAAAGTGTCCGCTCGCTCCGCTCCGCGTCCGTTTTGCTCCGCAAAACTGTCCGGTCTATGGCGCAGTTTGCAGTTATCATAGAATCATTGAAGCAAAGGAGTCTAATCTCGTCTCAAAGAGCAAGTTCACAATAACAGTGGCTGAAAAAGGAAAGGGATGGACAGATGAAGAATTGTTTAATCACTGGGCACAGTTCGCATTTGTGAATACCCGTGATCTGTCGCAATATACAAAACCTCAAGTAGATTATTATATTCAAGAAAACGCTGGGAATGTTAGGTTTGGATATATTAGTTACGATACAACACCGGCTGCACAATCTATTAGATGCGTAGTGTATGACCTTAAGAACGATCGAAGTTGTTTCTTGATGCACCAAGAAAACAATTTAATGTCACGACTTAATATATATGATAATTCCGACGAAACTGAAGCGAGAATGCTATTTGCAAATAATAAAGCACAAGATAAGAGGAACGGTTTTACAGTTGTTGATATTGAACCAGGAAGTAACTATTGATTATTGTTTTCCAACCTGTTGAAACGATTACGTGAACTGGCAACCCCCTTAAAATCGGGTGGCATGTTCCTAGCCGTGGTTTGCGAACATGCAGCGGTTAGCGGACAAGTTCCCGAGTGTTTAAATGATATGAATTAGTAGTTTCATTTCCTATGGCTACATATGATGCCTATCAAGTTGCCGTTAATGCAGGCGCTCCTTCATGGGCGCCTTTTCTGCGTTATAATTATATAAGAAGGCAAAGATAGAAAGGGTGTGTGTTTTCCTTTTCCAGTGTTGTAAAAATAGTGTGATACAATTAATACATGTTACGTCATTATTAATCATTAACACAATTGCTTTTTCATGGCATGCAATGTATAATATTAATATACTGTAATATTGCATATGAGGAATACTGAATTTGTCTGAACACACTGAGAGTCCTTGTTTCTGCGAGTAAAAATGTCGGCTATAATATGTACAATCGTATTATTCATTATAGGAGAGTGGAAGATGAGTTTATCGAGTTTAATCAAGAGACTGCAGGATATTATGAGAAAAGACAGCGGTGTTGATGGTGATGCACAGCGTCTTGCACAGATCGTTTGGCTGATTTTCCTGAAAGTTTTTGATTACAAGGAAGAAGAGGCGGAACTTACGGTAGATGGGTATGTTCCGATTATTCCGGAAGGCTATCGCTGGCGGGATTGGGCTGTTGGTGAGTCCGTAAAGGACCAGCTGACAGGCCCTGATTTACTGGATTTTGTGAATAACAAGCTGATCCCCGTACTGGGTGGAAATGAGATTACCAATGAAAGCGGTGAACGCGAAATTCCGTTTGACAAGACAGATAAGCGCAGCCTTATGGTCAAGGACTTCATGGGCGACTGCATCAACTACATGAAGAACGGCTATTTGCTTCGTGATGTCGTGAACCTGTTCAATGAAGTGGACCTGGAAGACTCTGGCGAAGCACACGAGTTCAATGATATGTATGAAACGCTTCTGAAGGGTCTGCAGGCTGCTGGCACTATGGGCGAGTTCTACACGAACCGCGCTATTACCGACTTTGCTATCAGCAAGGTTGACCCGCAGATTGGCGGTACGCTTGCGGACTGGGCTTGCGGAACATGTGGATTTCTGATCTCTGCTTTGGACCATATGCAGAAACAGGTCACCCCTGGTGATACTGAGGCTCAGAAAGCTCTGCAGACCAGTGTTCGTGGCGGTGAATTTAAACCGATGCCGTTTAAACTCGGTATTACAAACCTTCTCCTTCATGACATTGAATTGCCGAATCTTCGATATGGGGATTCCCTGTCAGAAAAGAATCTGAATGAGTTCAGAGGCTCTGACCTGGTCGATTATTGTGCCCTGAATCCGCCATATGGCGGCGTAGCGTTACCGGAAGATTTACAGAGTTTCCCGATGGATCTTCGTTCTTCTGAAACCGCTGATCTTTTCGTCGCGCTGTCAGTAAAAAGGCTGAAGCAAGGCGGTCGGGGTGTGATCGTTCTTCCTGACGGATTTCTGTTCGGCAATGATAATGCAAAGGTAGCAATCAAGAAGTATCTGTTGAAGGAATGCAATCTTCATACTATTATCCGGCTGCCACAGAGCTGCTTTGCCCCGTATACCTCGATCGCCACGAACCTCCTGTTCTTTAACAAGGGCGAGAACACACAGGAAATCTGGTTCTACCGCTTGGATATGCCAGAAGGTTACAAGCATTTCAGCAAAACGAAGCCGATGAGGCGGGAACACTTCGCCTGTGTTGATGAATGGTGGGATAACAGGCAGGAAATCATTGATGAAAAAGAACACGAAGACATGTCGGTGACGTATAAGGCTAAATGTTACACCATCGATGAAATCGAGGCCAATGGTTATAATCTCGACCTGTGCGGTTATCCGGTAGCGGAAAAGATCATCCTTTCCCCGGAAGAGACAATGGATAATTTCATTAAGCGCCGTGCCGAACTCGATAAGCTGATGGATGAGAAGATTGCTGAGATTAAGGCACTGTTAGGGGGTATCTGATGGCAAGTATCAGTCAGGAATTAAGAGAGGCCGTTCTGCAGGCCGCCATCCAGGGAAAGCTGACAGAGCAGCTTCCCGAAGATGGTGATATATCACAAGTGCTCAATGCATGCGAAGCAGATAAAGCAAATTCAATTGAACAGGGCAGGTTTCGCAATGAGCCTTTTAGAGGGAAAATTATCGATGATACTATAATTCCTTTTGACATCCCTGAAACTTGGGCTTGGATGTTTATTTCAGACATGTCATTATTTCAAGAAGGTCCTGGTATTTTAGCTGTTGATTTCCGCAAATCTGGTGTGCCGCTCATTCGTATTGCAGGCATGCAATCAAAAGTCGTCTCGTTAGTAGGCTGTAATTATTTAGATCCTAATATGGTTCAGAAAAGATGGAATCATTTTAGGCTGGACCTTGGTGATATTGTAATTAGCACAAGTGCGTCAATGGACAAAATCGCCGAAGTAACAGAGGAAAGTGAAGGTGCAATTCCATATACAGGTCTAATTCGTTTTAAAATGTATGGTGGAATTGATAAGGAATTTTTCAAACTGTTTTTACAGTCTCCGTTTTATATGCATCAAGTTGACGAGCAAAAAGCAGGAGGGATGATAAAGCATTATGGCCCAAGCCATTTGAAAAAGATGATGATTCCAATTCCACCCGTTCCCGAGCAACATCGCATCGTTGCTCGCGTCGAAGAGCTGATGGCAAAGATCGACGAACTGGAAAAGATCGAAAACGAACTGAAGGCTCTTCATCAAGCATTCCCTGGTGACATGAAAGCGGCGCTTCTGCAGGCGGCAATGCAGGGAAAGCTAACAAGTAATTCTGATTATATAGAATATAGATATGGGGACTTGTTTGATATATCTGGCGGATCTCAACCGAGCAAATCATATTTTATAGATTACCCAAAAGATGGATATATTCAATTATATCAAACGAGAGATTATGGTCCAAAACCAGTTCCTGTATATATTCCAAAAGAAAAGGCTACTAAACGGACGAAAACTGGTGATATTTTATTAGCCAGATATGGTGGATCTTTAGGTAAGGTGTTTTTGGCTCAGGAAGGCGCATATAATGTTGCCATGGCAAAAGTTGTTTTTTTAAATCCTAGCATTCACGATAATAAGTATGTTTATTATTATCATCTTGCGTCCGAATACCAAAATTTTTGTAGAAGGATGAGCGATAGTCGTTCAGCTCAAGCTGGATTTAACAAAGAAGATATTTACGACTTGACATATAATTTGTTTTCTCTCGCCGAACAGCACCGCATCGTAGAACGTCTCGACAAGCTGTTGCCGCTGTGTGACAGCCTGCAGACAGAATTGTAATAGTAGGAGGTGATACTGGTGCCTGTAACAATTGATCCAAATCAGCAAAAGAACGAAGAAACAACGAAACTGCGCTACATCACCCCTGTTCTTCTGGAAAAATGGGGCGATGTGGACAAAATCCTTATGGAATACTTTTTTACCGATGGCCGCATCGCTGTCGATGAATATAACATGGCCCACCGGGGGAAACCGAAGAAGGCAGATTACCTACTCTTATTCAAGGAAAATATTCCGCTGGCAATTGTTGAAGCAAAGGCTATCGACCATAGTGCGGATGAAGGATACTCGCAGGCTGTTGATTATGCACGTATCCTGGATGTCCCGTTTGCGTATGCTACAAATGGGGATGACCTGATCGAACGTGATATGATCTCAGGGCTGAATAAGACCATGAAGATTGCGGATTTTCCGAAGGCGGAAGAACTGTGGGACAGATATTTAAGGGAAAGCCAAATGACAGATGAGGCGGCTGACCTCTATTCCTATCCATACTACGTCACATCAACAGGAAAGAAGCCAAGATATTATCAGCGTATTGCAATCAACAGAGCTGTAAAAACCATTGCTGAAGGGAAGAAGCGCATCCTGATCGTTATGGCGACCGGAACAGGCAAGACTTTTACAGCTTTCCAGATAGTGTATCGTTTCTGGAAGACAAGAACATTTAAAAAGATCCTTTATCTTGCTGACCGGAACATCCTGATCGATCAGACGATGAGGAAGGATTTCAAGCCGTTCGCGGACGCAATGGAGAAGATTGACAACAGGAACATCAATACATCCAAAGAGATATTCCTTGGCCTTTATCAGCAGCTGAAAACAGCAGATCAGGATTACTACAAACAGCTGCCGAGGAACTTCTTTGATCTGGTTATCATTGACGAGTGCCACCGGGGATCTGCATCCAAGGATTCAAACTGGCATGATATCCTGACATACTTCTCGTCGGCTATTCAGCTTGGTATGACCGCCACACCGAAGGATGGAGGAATACAGGAAGCGCTTATTGCCGAAGAGGAGGCTAAAGCAGATTTTAATGCTGCTGTAGCAGAAAACAGGTTTGCTGATCTTGATAAGCTGCGGAAAGCAGTGGAACGTGCAGTCGCCCGGCGTGAAAAGGCGGAAGACGAGTGCAATGCAGCATACTTTGGGAACCCCATCTACACTTATTCACTGAAGCAGGGTATAGAGGACGGTTTCCTCGCGCCGTATAAAGTCATCAGCGTGGACCTGAACATTGATAAATACGGCTGGTATCCGCCTAAAGGTATGACAGATGTATACGGTCAGCCTGTAGAGGACCGGCTGTACACTATGGAAGACTTTGACCGGAAGATCGTTGTTGCCGAACGGCGGGAAATGGTCGCAAAACGTATTACTGATTTCCTGAAGACTAATGATATGCGTTATGCAAAGACTATTGTCTTCTGTGAGGATATCCCTCATTGCCAGGAAATGGTAAGACTGTTGGAAAATGAGAACGCCGACCTTGTAGCAGAAGACCCACGTTATATCATGCAGATTACTGGCGATAATCAGGTGGGCAAAGAGCAGCTGGACAACTTCATTGACCCAAGCTCAAAGTATCCTGTTATTGCTGTTACCAGCCGGCTTATGAGTACGGGCGTGGATGCTGAGACCTGCGAGGTTGTTGTTCTGGACCGTATGATAGGCTCTATGACAGAATTTAAGCAGATCATAGGACGTGGTACCAGAATCAAGCAGGAATATGAATGCGACGGCGAAGAAAAATCGAAGATGTACTTCACAATCCTTGATTTCAGGAAAAACTACCTGAAGTTTAATGACCCGGCATTTGACGGAACACCGGTAACTGTGACAGATGTACCGGAAGGCAACGATTTCCCGAAACCGCCGATTAAACCAGACCCCGTGGCTCCGCCGCAGATTGCTGAGAAGCAGCGTGTTGCAAGGGTAAATGGGATAAATGTTACGATTATTGGAGAAGATGTCCAATACCTGGATATTAATGGCAACTTAGTCACTCAGAACATCCGGTCATGTGTCAGAAATAACGTGCTTACACAGTATCCGACGATAGAGGACTTCAGAAATGCATGGCTGCTTGCAAATGACAAAGCGAGATTTGCAAGCGAACTGCTTCTTGGTATTGACTGGGGTCCTGGCTTTAAAACTCAGTACGGATATACGGTCGATGATTTCGATATCATTGCGTACATGGGATATGATATTGAACCGCCGATGAGTAAACATCAGCGAACGCTTTCTGCGCCTGTAGCGCTGTACCTTGAGAAGTTTGATGATGAGACGAAGCTGATTTTCCGCTTATTACTTGACGCATACGCAGAAACAAACTTTATGAACCTGCGAGATGTAAAAAATATTTTTTCTCAGCCGCAATTCACAGAGCTTGGACTGACACCAATGAAGGCAATTAAGCAGGTGTTCGGAAGCAGAGAGAGGTATTTCCGGTATCTCAATGAACTTGAGAATATGCTGTATTCTTAAAGAGTTCGCGACGTTTGCAAAAGTAAACAGTCAACAATAGGATAATCATCGGGACATAAGGTGGTGAATATAATGCCAAGAGAGAAAAAAGACGCTAAGAATTTTGCCTGCAAATTCGACCGTGAGATTTTTGAGCGTTTGGAAGAATTCTGCCAGCTGTCCGGTCAGAACAAAACCCTCGTGGTAGAACGTGCAGTAGAAAAGTATCTTGAGGAGAACCTTGAGAAAATGAGGGAGTTCAGCAAACAGTTGTAGGCATAACGTAATGTAAGGAGCAGTAATGGGCAAGGAACTATTCAATAACATCCCGAGTAAAGTGGGAGATTTGATTAATGACGTAAAAAGCGGCCGGATTGGTTTGCCAGACTTGCAGCGACCATTTGTATGGCGCGACAATAAGGTTCGTGATCTTCTGGATTCTATGCTGAAAGGTTTTCCGATTGGCTATATTATGCTGTGGGAATCTCCAGCGAATTATGATCGTACCAGCCATATTGGTGACAATGAAAAGATGTACAAAAATCCAGACGATCTTGTCATTGATGGTCAGCAGCGTCTCACCGCGCTTCTCGCGGCAATGGAAGGTGTTAAGATCAAAGACAAGAATTATAACGAACGTCCTATCAAAATCGGTTTCAATCCGCTTACGAGAGAATTTAAAGTCTGGACAATGGCTGTAGAACGCTCTCCTGAGTTTATTAACAGTGTCAGTGATGTTTTTGATGCGGACAAGGATCATGCTGTAGCCAAATTCCGCAAAAACTATATAACTGCATTGAATCAAGCACGTGAGAAAGATGGAAAAGCTGGACTTACAGAAGATGAAGAAACAACAGTTGAGGACAATATCCGTGCTCTTCTTGATTTGAAAATATACTCTTTGCCGACATTACGTATCAATGCACAAGCCGATGAGGAAGACGTTTCAGAGATATTTGTTCGCGTAAACTCTGGTGGTCAAAAACTCACCGAAAAGAATTTTATTGAGACTTTACTTGCAGTGTTTGATAATAGCGTCCATGATCAGATTGATAAGTTTTGTGCAGATTCCCGTATACCTGTCGATGGAACTGCATACAATCATATCCTAAAGGTTGATCCTGCACATCTTATTCGCGTAGCAGTCGGGTACGGATTTCATCGTGCCCGCCTTCGCTATGCCTATCAATTAATGCGAGGCAAAGACTTGAAAACAGGTATCGTCACAGCGGAAACCAGAGATGAAAACCTAAAGAAGTTCAAAGAGGCGCTCAATACAGTTACTAATCTCAACAACTGGCATGCTTTTCTTAACCTGTTTGTACAAGCAGGCTATGTGCGAGGAGACTTCATCGCATCATCAAACGCGGTGGTATATTGTTACGTGATGTATCTTGTCGGGAAATATGAATATAAACTTAAAACGCCTGAGCTGAACAAGATAATTATTAAGTGGATATATATGTCTACAGTTACCGGGTTCTATACGAACTCGCCTGAGTCAACAGTTGAAGGTGTGTTCGCGGATTTGCGAGATATCCATGACGCATCCGGATATGTTACTTTCCTGGAAGATATGATTACCAACAGATTTACCGATGACTATTTCAACGTCAATCTTCCGAAGGAGTTGACTACGTCTTCCACAACGAGTCCCTCCTGGCTGGGATATCTTGCTGCTGTTAATGTTCTTGGAACACCGATGCTATTCAGCACAGCTACAGCAAAACAGTTTTTTGTACCCGGGGCAAGTGGAACAAAGAATGCAATTGATCGCCATCACATATTCCCAAAACACTATCTGGAAACACTCGGTTTCAAAGATGATCGTGATCGAAACCAGGTGGCAAACTACACCTACATCGATTATCCCACAAATATTTATATAGCAGATAAACCGCCAGTGGAATATGTTGGAGAATACCGTTCAAAGCTGGGAGAAGAGGGGTACAGAAATACGTGTGAAGAAAACGCACTGCCCAAAGACTTCGAAACGATGGCGTACCCTCAGTTCTTATTAGAAAGACGTAAACTAATGGCAGATATTATCCGAAAAGGTTATGAACGTTTATGCCTATAATCTGCTTTTCCTGCGATAGTGGTGATAGACATGCGTTACATTATCACAAAGCAGGCGATTGTGGTGTAAATGAAAATCTGCGTAATGCACATAATACCTCGAGAGGTACGAGGAAGGAAAGCAGCAATGAAAAGGACTATAGTTATTATTTTAAGCATTGCTCAGCTTTGCTTGTCAGCGTGTGGGGTGTCTAAGAGCGAGTACGAAGATGCCCTGGATGACGCAGCCAGCTTTAGCAGGGAAGTGGATGAGCTGAAAGCTGAGAATGCCGCGCTGAAACAGCAGCTGGCAGAGGCCGAAGAGAAATACAAGGCACTCGAAAAGGATTACAATGAACTGAATGCGCAGCAAAATCCGCCGGCTGAAGAGAAATCCGACGCAAAGAAGAACATATATGTCACTACCGACCGCATCAGAGTGCGGGCTACGCCTTCAACGGACGATGCAAATAACATCATTGCGACGTTGGATGCGGGGAAGGAAGTGGTCTTCATTCGTGATGAGGACGATGACTGGGCCGTTGTAGAGATTAATGGGGCAGAGGTTTATATATCAAGACAGTATATTGCTCCGAAAGACTGAGACAGAGGAGAGTAATTGTAATGGCATTTCTAGAAGGTGTGGGGAAAGCAATAGGAAAAGCAGCACAAGGAGTAAGTGACGCAAAAGAGACTATCAGTAATGCTGTGCAAGAAACCAGGGATAATATTGCTCAGGACCGTCATGCTAAGCTGATAGAAAGAGAGGCAAAACGCCTTGTAGAACAGGAAAAAGCGAGTGAACAGGCACGGAAGTGTCCACATTGTGGTAATCCTCTAAGTGGAATAGCAGCAGTGTGTCCATTCTGCGGTTACGAAGTTAGAGCCAGCAAAACATCCAATGCAATCAACGACCTGACTAAAGAGATTGAGAAACTGGAGAAAAAACGCAACACCATTACAGATGCGATTGCTACCAAAATATCCGGTAGAGAGAATAATCCGACAGATGAGAAGATTGCGAGTGTTATTCGTGGTTTTGTTGTTCCGAATAACAAGAGTGATATATTTGAGTTTATGATTTTGGCCGCCGGATTTATCGATGCCAAGGTGATTGCAGGGAAGAAAGCCGCAGAAGATGTGTCAGAGATCGTCATGAAGGCATGGTTGAGTAAGTTTGAACAGACATTTCAAAAGGCTCATTTGTCGTTTGGGGAGGATCCAGATTTTAAAAAGATTTTGAAATTGTATGAGGATAAAATGAGCGATATAGAAAGCGAGAGAACTCTTGCGGCTAATCCATTTTCATTTTTCAGGAGGAAATAACGATGGGACTGTTTAACAGCATGGATGTCATACGGTGTGATGAGCAGGATTATCTGGTATGGAAGTGGCGTCCGCAGAACAATGTAGATACACAGAGAGAAAATGCCATTCGATGGGGCTCTTCGCTGAGGGTCAGAGATGGTTCTGCAGCAGTATTTGTATATAAGGGTGGTCAGGACTATATAGAGGGCCCTTACGATGACATAATCAAAACAGATAACTTCCCCGTGTTGGCAGACCTTGTAGGAAAGCTATATGGTGGAAGCAGTCCGTTTCAAGCTGAAGTTTATTTCATAAACCTTGCTAAACTGATTCAGATACACTTTGGTGTACCTTACTTTGATGTATTTGACCCGCGCTATAAAGATATGGGAGTTCCAACGGCCGTTAGGGGGTCCTTGAATTTTCATATTGCGGATTATCGCGAGTTTTTTAAACTACACCGGTTGGAGGAGTTTGAGCTTTCAACGTTTGAATCACAGATTCGCGATACAGTAATTCGCTATGTCAAAAGTGTAGTCATTAGTGCACCTGAGAAATATGGAATCCCTGTTGTTCAGATTGAACGACATATCATCGAAATTAATGCTTTAATAGAAAAAGAATTGATCGAGAAGCTTCAAGCAGAGTACGGTGTTTCTGTTTCTGGTGTTAATATCTCAGATATAGAAATAGATAAGGATAGTAAAGCATATAAAAAACTACAGTCAATCACTCAGAATAAGGCAGTTATGTTTACTCAGAGTGCGGCAACTGCAATACAAGGTTTGGGATTAAATAAAGCAGGAGCAGATAAGATTAAAAAGTCATTTAAAGGTGAAGGCCTTGGCCTTGGCGAAGCAGTCAACAAAATGACGGGCATTTTTGGAAAGAAAGATTCACCGGAACTACCATCTGATGGATTTTATGTTGCTGTAAATGGAAAAAAGACAGGTCCATTTGATACCGACAAACTATTGAAAATGGCGAGGAAAGGAAAAATCTCACGGAATAGCCTTGTATGGAAAGAAGGCATGGAAGAGTGGAAAAAGGCAAATGAAGTGGAAGAGTTAGCCACCATAATTAGTACTATTCCGCCGGATTTGGTGCAATAGTCAACTGGAGGAGCACTGTATTACCACCCAAAAGAGTGTTCTGGAGGACTTTACCTCCATGGTTATCCGGGCCGGGCATATACGTTGGAAAACCAGGTCAATAGAGGTGAAAATATGGCAAAAGCATTAGTTACCTATTTCTCCGCCAGCGGCGTTACCGCGGCGGTTGCAACAAGACTCGCAAAAGCGATAGAAGCAGATATTTTCGAGATCAAACCTAAGGTTCCGTACAGTTCTGCGGATCTGAATTATGTGAATCCTCTGGCCCGGTGCAACCGGGAGAAGATCAGGCGGAAGGATGTGCCGGTAGAAGGAGTGGTCGAGAACATGGCAGATTACGATACCATTTACCTGGGATTCCCAATCTGGTATGGTATCGCGCCGAATGTAGTACAGACCGTCCTGAAGGGGTATGACCTGTCCGGCAAGAAGATTGTGGTATTTGCCACTTCCGGCGGCAGCAGGATCGGAAAGACGGCAGAAAAGCTCAGGCCCTTTATCGGGACCGCGGAAGTCGTGAAAGCGCAGGTGATTCCTGCTTCGGCAACGGAAGGGCAGCTCAGGAAATGGGCGAAGGTATCCTGACTGCGCCAAATTAGCTGCGTCATTTTACTTTTTATCTTCGTCATTTCTTCAAAAATGACGAAGATAGAATATAAGTGACTATGATTCAATGTGATTGTTTTATGGGGTGACTGATGGCACTTTACGCAATAGGTGATCTTCATCTTCATTTTCAGTCCGAGCTGAAAGCCCCCGGGCAGCTGCGGGACCGGGTGTGGAAGAATCACGAGGAGAAGTTCCGGAAGAACTGTGAAAAGCTGATTACGGCGGAGGATACCCTGGTACTCATCGGAGATCACAGCTGGGGAAAGAATCTGTCGGAGTGTGAGCAGGATCTGCAGTATATATGTGACCTGCCCGGAAGGAAGATCCTGACCCGCGGGAATCATGATATGTTCTGGGATGCGAAGAAGACAAAGCATCTGAACGACCTGTATCAGCCCAGGCTCACCTTTCTGCAGGACAGCTATGAAGTTTATAAGGACTACGCTCTGGTGGGGACCAAAGGCTATACCTTTGAAGGTCCCTTCTGGGTTGACCGGCGCGGCCGTATTGTAGATTGGGATGAGGCGGAGGAAGCCCATGCGAAGAAGCTGGTTGAGCGGGAACTCGTAAGGCTCAGAACATCCTTTGAGCTCGCCCGGGCGGACGGGTATCGGAAATACATCATGTTCCTGCATTATCCGCCGACCAACATTCTCGAGGAGCAAAGCGGCTTTACGGATATGGCAGAGGAGTTTGGCGCGGAGCAGGTGATATATGCGCACAGTCACGGAGAGAGCCGGTTTCATGACAGTATTCACGGTGAGTTCCGGGGAATAACGTATCATCTGGCATCCGGAGATTACCTTAGGTGGCATCCAATGAAGATACTGGATTAATGATATGAACGCGAAACGAGGATTTGTTCCGGAGGATGTAAGAAACTTCTCTCCGGAAGCGATTGCACTTATGAGAACGGCATCCCGGCATATCTGTTATCTGATAAACGAAGGATATGACCTGAAGCAGGCCTCCACTTTTGTCGGGAATCACTATATGCTGTCGGAGCGGCAGCGTCTTGCCCTTATGCGAAGCGCTGCGACAGACGAACAGCTGTAAGTACTCAAACATGAGTACCCAGACAAAAGAAAAATCCCTGCTTTTCAGCAGGGATGGCGTGTTTTGCAAGATTTGGCGACATACTGAATTCAGGACTTTTTTTTCATGCTTTTACAGTTTTCC
>Ga0310695_10011448_pt1 | contig 12668 bp, 7 predicted proteins | sample RumenRJG_04DNA_FD_203882 | JGI IMG/M metagenome (GOLD analysis project Ga0310695, IMG submission 203882) | Bovine rumen microbial communities from Lethbridge, Alberta, Canada - RJG_04 (v2) (version 2) | ecosystem: Host-associated > Mammals > Digestive system > Stomach > Rumen | place: Canada...
TAAATTATAATAATAATAATAATCATAATATAAATATGCAATTTGATCAATCACAGAACAATAATAATAATATACAAAATAATAATAATATAAATAATTTTAATAATATACAACAACAATTCAATAATGATTTAATCAAAAATTCTCATTTTAATAATAACTTTAATAGAAGTTTAACTCAACCAATAGATGTAAATAATAATCAATTACAAAATAGTTTTCAATTTCTTAATACAAGTAAAATTATTGGATCTACTGAAATTGATAATAATAGTATTAATAACTATGTGGAAATAAATAGTCCTATAATTAATACTAATTCTCCTTTAAATAATCCAATTGATAATTTTAATTTAAATCAACAAGTTATTAATAATAATATGATAAATAATAATAATCAAAATTTAAATCAAAATAATAATAATAATCAACAAGAAGAAAATTTATTAAAAAATGAATTAATGAAACATAATAATTTATTTGATTTAAATAATTTAATGAATTCCACAAATATCAATAATGCAAAAAAATTTAGTTTTTAAATTAAAAATAATTTAAAGAACGAATAATAATTTATATTTTATATTTTATAAAAAAATAAATTTTAATTATATTAAATTTAAATTATTTTCTTTTTTTAAAATTAAAACATTTTTTAAAATCTATTAAATAATTAAAAAAAATGAATGCAAAAAATTTATATGATGAAGGAGAAATAAATGATTATGAAGAAGAAGATAATGAAATTATAGATAATGATGATTGCTTTGATGATTCTTTACTAAATTCAAAAAATTCAATTGATGAAAAATATATTAAAAAAGAAGAAAATAAAGAAGAAAATACATTAAAAAGAATTCAAAACGAAATAAAAAATATTGTAGCAGAAACTACATTAACTTCAAATAATACTTTACAAAAGAATAATAATAATATTGAAAAAGAAAAAAATGAAATAAATAGAAATACTAATTTTAATATTGATAATTATTCCAAAAATGAATTAATTGATATATTAATGAATAATCCTTTAAAAAAAAATGATGAAAAAAAAGAAAAAAAAGAAAAAGAAAAAGAAAAAGCAAATATAAAAAATGAAGATTTAAATCCAAATATAAAAATAAAAGATATATCAGAAAAAGAAGAAGAAGAATCAGATTTTAATAATGCATTAAATAAAGTATTATCAAAAATGATAAAGAAAAAAAATATAAATAATAATGAATTATATGATTTATTAGTAAGTGATAAAGAAATAATAGAAAATGAATTAAAAAAATATAATATTAAAAAAAATATAAATCTTTTAGAAAAATTTCAAAATTATGTAGATATAAAAAATAAAAATTTAAATATAATGATTCAAAAAAATGAAGAAGAATTTCATCAAAAACATACATTTATTCCTCAAATAAATAAAAAATATAATGATAAAAAAAGGAATTTTAATCAATTTTTAAAAGATCAAGAAGAATATCAACAAAAAAAAATTGAAAAAATTTCAAATATTAAAGATACTCAATCTAAAAAAGAAGAAGAAGAATTAAAATTAAAACCAAAAATTCAAATTATTTCTGAAAAAATGGCACAAGAAAAATATAAAGGTGAAGAAGTTTTTAGTAGATTATATAATCAAAATACAAAAAAAACAATTGATAAAGATAATATTAAAAAAAATGAAAAAAATGAGAAAAATATTAAAACAGTGAATAATAATTTAAATGAAGAATATTTAAATAATTTATATCAAGATTATAAATTAAGAGAAAAGAAAAATAAAGAAAAAGAAGATTTAGAAAATAAAAAAATGAAAGATGCTTTAAATTATCAAGCAAGATCAACTTCTAATAAATATTTATATAATAAATTTAAAAATGCATACAAAAAAGAAATAGAAAAAATATTAACTGAATCAGATAAAAATACAAAATTAAATTTAACACAATTAAAAAATTTATTTATTAATTTAAATTTTATTCCAAAAGCTCAATCTGATAATGAAAATATAAATAATTTAATAAATGAAATATATGAAAATTTAAAAGATTCAAAAGGTTTAATGAATATAGATCATATATTTATTTTTTGTATATCAATTTTAAAATTATTTGAATATTATATTTTATCAAATTATCAAATAAGTACTTTAACTACAATTCAAAATGAATCAGTTGAAAATAATAATAATAATAAAGAAATTACTAATTCTGTAAGTCAAAAAGATTTAAAAATTAATAATTTTAATAAATTATTACATAAAAATAATTCAGTTAAATATGTAAATTCAGTAGAAAATAAAAATTCAAAATTAGATTTTATAAATAAAGAATTACAAAATAGAATAATTAAAAATATGAAATATGGTGGTTTTGATATTGATAATAATTTTATAATATCATGTAATCATGCAAAATTAATTTTTAAAAACTTTTTAATTTTTTATCAAAATTACAGTAATCCAAATATTAATAAAGAAAATCCAAATAATGAATTTTCAAAAGAAAACATTAAAAAAAAACAAATGATAAGAGCATCAACATCAAATTCAGTAGTACATAGTTATAAATCAAATAAACCAAAAATATATGAAAGAAATAATAATAATTTAACTCAAAATAATACAGATAATAATAATTACACGAATCAAAGTACAAAAAAACAAAAAAGAAATAAATCAAATTCAAATTTAGGTAGAATTGAACAATTATATTTAGATAATGCAAAAAAAAAAATTAATATTGAAAAAGAAAAAGAAAAGTATTTAGAACAAAAAGAAAAAGATGAAAAAAAAAATTGTACATTTAAACCAAAAATAAATGCAAATGCACAATATAAAAATAACTTAATTCCAATTGGTAATAATTCAATTTTAGAACAAAGAATGGATTTTTTATATAAAAAAGGAACTGAACAAATTTTAAATAAAAAAGATAAAACTTTAGATGAAATTGAAGTAGAAAAATATAAAAATGAATTAACTTTTAAACCTCAAATTAATAGTGTTAATTATGATGTTTTTAAAAAAAATTATGATATTGATGATTATGATATACAAAAATTTAATCAAAGATTACAAAAAGGAAGAGAAGAAAGAGGAATAAGAGAAAGTGCTTTTGAAAGAGGAGAATTTTTAATTCAAAATCCAAGAAATTTTTCAGAAAAAAAAAATGATAAAAGATTTGATTATAATAAAGTAAGAAATGGTAGTAAACAAAATAAAAGAAGTTTTATTGAAAGTTCTTGTCATAATTTAAGTAAAACACCAATTAAAAATATAATAAAATATAAAAGTAATAGTAAAAATAAAAATAAAATATTTAAAAGTAAAAGTAAAGTTAATAGTAATAATACTAGTTTTAATAATATTAATAGTAATAAAATAAATGAAAATGAAAATAATAATGATAATAATAATAAAAATAATAATAAAAATAATAATGAAAATAATATTAATAATAATAATAGTAATAATATTAAAGTTGTAAAAGAAAATGAAAATCCTATTTTACAAATTGATGTTAATTTAAAACATGGTTTAAAGAAAAAAGTATATGTTTATGAAGGGGATACTGCAGAAGAATTAGCAAATAATTTTTCTATTGAAAATGGTTTAGATGATAAAATGAAAAAAAAATTGAAAACTTTAATTCAACAAGAAATTGATAAATTATTAACTAGAATTGATGAAGAATCAAGATCAACTTTTAAATCAACTAATAATATGTAGTAAATATATTTTATTTTATTAATTAAATTTTAATATTTATTAATTTGAATCTAATAATATATTATTTATTGAATTAAAAATTAATTATAAAAAATAAGTTTATAAAATAAAGTAAAAATAAATTAAATATATAATATCATTTTTTACAATAAATATTATTTAAAAAAATTCTGAATCATCATATAAAGAAATTGGAGAATCTTTATTTTTATTATTATTAGTATCATTTAAATAATCTTCTTTAATATTATGATTTATAAAATTTTGAGAATCATTATTTATATAATAATCTTCATTTCCATTATTATTGATATTATTATGTTTATTATAGTTATTATTCTCAATAAATTCATTAAACCAATTTTTATTTTGCATTTTTCTTTTTTTCTTAATAAAAATATGATTTTCTTTAATAATATTTTCCAACTCAAAAATTTTATTTTCAATTTCTTGAATTTTTTTTTTATTTTCATTTTCATTTTCATTAATATAAATAAGTAATAATTCATTATGTTCTTCTAAAGCATCTTTCATATGTCTTTTAATTTCTTTTCTTATTCTTTTTGGATATCTACAACCAAATTTACAATAAGGACAATTTATAAAATAATTATCACAAAATTTTTTATAATGTTCATCTAAAAATTTTCTTTTAATTTTTTCACCACATTTTTTAGGACATAAAATTTCTTCTTCAATACAAAAATTATTTTTATGATTAATTATTTCTTTATATTTCATTGTTTTTTCACATTTTGGACATTTTATTAATCTATAATCACAAAGTGATTTATGATCTTCTAAATCACTTCTAAATATTTTTTCACTACAATTTTGAAAAGGACAATTTATCATTTCATTATTACAATAATTTAAAATATGATCTCTATATTCTTTTACATTTCCTTCAAATTCACATCCTAAATATTTATTTTTACAATTTAATTTTTGTTTTTCTATTATTCCAAATATTGTATTTACTGGAATAATATTTTTTTCTTTTGATTTATTATTTAAATTATATTTTTTAATTAAACAATTTTTACATGATACTTCACCGTCTTTTAATATTGAAGGATAATTTAATACTCCTTTACAAATTGGACAGATATAATTTTCTATTATTTCTTTTGATTTATCAATAAATAGATTTGGATCTAAAAAATTTGTATTAATTATATTTTCATTATTGGACATTTAAAAGAAATTAATTTTTTTATTTTTAAATTATATATTAACATTTACTAATAAATATTAATTTTTATTTTTAATTTTAAATTTTTAACTTTTAATATAATTAAATTTTATAATTTTATATTTAAAAATATATTTTTTACTGATCTTCCCCATAAATAAACAAATAATTCTTCATAAAATTATAAAATCTCTCAGCATAAAAATTAGGTTCAACAGAAGAAACATTAATAATATCATCACCATAAATAAATTTCTTATATTTATTTTCAATAATTTTCCTAATATTATATTCTTGTAAATAATCAATAATCCCAACAATATAAATATATTTCATATTTTTAGATTTAAAAACATGACCAAAATATTTAGAATCTCCTAAAAAATTTAATATTTGAAGATAATCAGGATCATTTTGTTTAGGAAAATCAATAATAATAAATAAAAGAGAATAATCCATTAAATTTAAATTTCTAAAAAAATTCAAATCATTTTCTAAAACATCTAATAAAACATTTCTTTGATCATAATTAAAATTAACTAAATTTTTATCTACTTTAATTAACCATTGATAATCACAATCTTTTAAAGTTTGAGTTTTTTTCCATTTTTCTACATTTGGTGTAGTTCTTTTAATTGTACTTCCTTTTAAATCAAATATTCTAATAATATGATTTGGATTACAATTAATTAAATTTTGCATTAAAATAAAATTTATTTTTGAAACATTAATTTCAATTGAGAATAAACCATAAATTTTTGTTATTAAAGTATCTTTATTTTTTGATATGTAATTTGAATATGAATCTAAAATTGTAATAAATGTATTTAATTCTTCATTTGTTATTGTTTTTACTAAATATTTTCTATCATGAGAATAAAAAAAGAAACTTCCACTTTTTCCTTCTGATTCATTCATTTTTTCAATTAAATGTTTATGTTTTTTTGGAGAAAAACTTTTTATTAAATTTGAATCTGAAATTTCATCATCATTTCTTATTTCTTTAAATATTTTTTGATAATATTCTATTAAAGTTGCTTCTCTTAAAATATTATTTTTTTTCTTTTTTTTTATTTTTTTATTATTGTCATTATTTATATTTAAATCATTATCTAAATTTGTTAATTGAATATCATTTTCTGAATCTATTTCTTCATTTTCTATTATATTTTGATATTTAATATTATGAGTTATTTTATTATTATTATTTGATATTTTATTTAATATCTCAGTTAAACCAAATAATATACTACAAGTTAATTCAACATTTAAATTTGATGTTATTACTGTTGTAATATTTTGTTCTATTTCTTTTTTCTATTTTTTTGTTTTTTAATTATATAAAAATATTCTTACAAATTTATCATTTGTTTGAAATTTTTTTGTTTTACTTAAAAATATTTCAGTTAATCTTGAAAGAAATAATATTAATCCTATTGATAATACGAATATTGTTGAAAGAGAATTAATTTTTTTTGACTCATTATCATTATAATATATTTCTAAAAAAAATAAAAAAGAATTTATTAAAACATATGAACATTGCCTAAAAACAAACATTTTTCTAAAAGTTCTAAATAATGGATTATTTAAACAAAATCTAATAAATAATAAAATTAAAGAAATACAACCTGCCAAAATTAAAATTAAATAAAGAATTTTTTCAATTAATAAAAAATAAATTTCTAATTTTTTAAAAAATATTGAATATATAATAAAATTAATAGTAATTAACATAAATCCAATTGTTTCATATGAAAATTTTCTTTTTTTAACTTGACTAAAAGGATTTTTTAATAATTGAATTGTTTCAATACTTAAAAAAATATTTAAAATTATACAAGATAATTTTGATGAAAAATAAAATTTTTCATTTATATTTGAAAAATGAATATAATCAATTTCTTTAAAAGTTAATTTTTTAAAAAAATTTTGAAATATTTGAAATATATTTTTATTAGTTATTGTAATGCAAAATAAAAATTTAGAAAAAATAAAAGCACTTTCTATAATAGTAATTGTTTTCAAAAGAATAATATAATTTGATTTTTTTTGACTAAATAAAAAAATAATCAAAGAATCACATCCTAAACTAATGACAGTAAAAAATAAAACTGATTTTAAATGTTCATCTTTAACATCCATAATGATTATCTTTCATAAACTTTAATACAATTTAATTAAAGGAAAAAAAAAAATAAATAAAAATAAAATATTATTTATTATATTCAAATAATTAATTATTCTTTATCAAAATTAATGGATTTAAAAATTTTTCCAAATCCATGTGAATATGTAAAACAAACTTGTTATAAAGTAATGTCAAAATCAGAAAATGTAAAAATAAATAAAGAAAAAATAAAAGAATTTACAAATGAAATAATAACAGGTAAAAAAAAATTAACATTTCCAAATTGGTCAGAATCACATTTTAATCCAATAAAAGTAGATTTTGAAATATTTTTAAGATATATATTTACAATAGATACATTAAATTTTTGTTTTTGGCCAAATCCACCTTTTGAATATAATAATTTAGCAAAAAATTTATATGAAACATTAATAAATAAAAAAAACTTTTTTGATTTAGAAAATTTAATAAATATTACAACAAATGATTTAAAAGAAAATATATTTAAAACAGATTTTAATTTATTAGAAGAAAGAAAAAGAATGATAAATGAAGTATTTACAATAATAAAAAATAATTATGGTTCATGTATAAATTTTATAAAAAAATGTAATAAAAATGCAGTTTTATTAATAAAACAAATACAAGATAATTTTTATTGTTTTAGAGATCAAAGTATTTATAAAGGAGAACAAATTTTTTTTTATAAAAGAGCTCAAATTTTAGTTTCAGATTTACATTTAGCTTATAGGGATTTATTAAGAGAAAAAGGAAAAAATGAAGAAAATGAAATATTAAATTTTGATATTAATTCACTTAAAGAAATTACTATGTTTGCTGATTATAGAGTTCCTCAAATTTTAAGAGAATTAAATATTTTAGAATATTCAAATGAACTTTCTTATATTGTTGATAATAAAAAAGAAATTTCTCATTCTTCAAATGAAGAAATTGAAATTAGAGCTTCTACTATTGTTTCTGTTGAAGAAATTAAAAAAGAATTAGTTAATAATGGTTTTAATGTTTTATCTTTGGAAATTGATACTTATTTATGGGAAGAGGGAGAAAAAATTAAAGATAAAATTAAACCTCATCATAGAACTTTATCAATTTTTTATTAATGGGTTTTTTATTTTAAAAAAGGTTTTTTATATATATTTTTTTTTTCTAATTTTTTTATAAGATTATTTTTATTTTTTATATTTTTTGTTTAAATTTTTTATATTTTTTTTTAATGTTAATAATTTGTTTTTTTAATTATGGGTACAATAAATAATTATACTACTGCAAATGAGGTTAATGCAAGATTAAATTATTTAGATAGAAAAGAAATTGAAATTAATAAAGAATTAAGAGATATTCAATTAAAATTAAATGAAATGTTACCTGAAAATGAAAGAGTAAAAGTTAAAAAAAATTATTTTGATGATTTAAATAAAGATGAAAATGAATTATACACTAATGATGATAAATTAAAAAATAAAAGTAATAATGAAAGAATAATAAAAATAAATAATGAAAATATGGGAAAAATAATGAATAAAAATGAAAGAGATAAATTATCAAATAAAACAATATCAGAAAGAAATTCTTCAAGTGAAATAAGTTCAACTTTACAAAGTAAAAATAAAAAAAAGAAAAAAAAATCTAAATTCAAATTAGAAAAAGAAAGAATTAATAATGAATTAAGAGAAAAAGAAAAAAAATTAGATAAAGAAATAAAAGAAAATATAATAAAACAAGATTTATATGAAGGAAATTTGATAAAAGAAAAAAAGGAAAAAAAAATAATGAATGAAGATTTATATAATGAAAAATTAAATAAAAAAATCGATTTTGAATCAAAAATAAAAGAAGAAGATTTAAAAATAATAAATTCAAAAAAAAAAAATCCATATGAAGAAAATGAAGATTATAAAATAATAAAAAATTTAAAAAAAGGAGAACCAAATGATTCAATATCAAGCTCAGATGAAGAACCAGATTTAGAATTTAATTTTTTCAAAGGAAAAAACGAGCCTGAAGAAACTTTCAGTGAAAAATCTCAAGATAGTGAAAATCCATATTTTATATAATAAAAAATAGTGAAATATTTTTTTAATACTTTATATTTTATTATAAATAAAATACGTAATTAATAAATATGTATATTTTAATTATTATAAATTTTTTTAAAAATACTTTTTTAACATTAATTTTACTTTATCAATATAATCAATTATTATCATACCAAAAGAACATTGTAATAATCCAAATATATATGTCATATTATAAGGATTTTTATATTTTTTAAAAAAATATACACCCATTAAATCATTTAATATTAATTCATAATATTTCAATGTTTTAATAATTCTAATTTTTTTATTTGAAAATGAAGTAAAAATTACTAATTGAATATATACAGCTCCTAAAATACCAAAATCAATTAATGCAAATGTAAATAATTTAATATTAAATAAATAACCAAAAAATAAAAATATATAACATTTTTTTTTATATAAACAATACAATGATAAAATAATTGAAGTTATTATTGTATAATTAAAGTAATTACTAAATATTAAATTAAAGGGTGATTCATCTTGAAATTTTTGATAAAAATAATTTTGATTTATTTTTTGTGAAAGAAATGATATAATTAATAAAATGATTAATATAGCAATAGAATAAATATTATGAATTGTAGTAAATAAAAAAAATATACCTAATAAAATTAATATAAATGAAAAAAATAAATATATTTTCTTTTTATCTTTAAAACTTTTTGAAATTAAATCTCCTGTAAAAAAAGGAATAATATTTGATAATGAATTAAATAAATAACATAGTCCAAAAGTATTATAAAAACAAGAAATCATTAAAATAAAAGATTGAAAAAATCCTAAAATTGAATAAATAAAATTTCCTTCAAATGATAATTCAATTGCTCGATATAAATTAGATGATTCTAAATAATAAGAAAAAAGTGAAACATTTAAAGAATCAATATTTTCATATTCTACTAATTGAGAAAATTCATTTTTATAAATAAAACCAAAATAAAAATAGTAAATCATAAAAAATAATAAAATAATTTGAAATTTCCATAATAAAATAGTTATTACTTTAATATAATAAGGTAATTTATTAAAAAATAAATTCTTATTATTTACAAAATCAAAATACCTTAAAAAAATCCCAAATTGAATTGCATTTAATATTATTAAAATAAAAAATAGAATTTTTTCAAAAGTTGTTAATTCAAGATTATTATTAAATTTATTTTTTTTTAATTTTCCATTAAAAAGAATAAAAAAAGGTATATTGTTATCATTACTTTTTTTATCATTTATATAAATTATTTGTTCATCTTTATTTGATGAAGAATTTGATTTATAAATATTATGATATGATGAATATGATTTATAACGAGAATGAGATTTTACAAATTTTGATTTTATATGAATATTTTTTTTTTCATCATTTAATGACATTAAAAAATAAGTTTTTAAAAATAAATAAAAAAAGTAATAAATAATTTTATTTTTTTTCTTTTTTTATTTTTTTTTCTTTATTAAAAAAAAAATTAAAAGTCAAATATCAAAAAAAATGGAAAATGGAACTAATAATTTTGGATTAAAAAATAATTCTCAAAGGCCAAAAACAACAATTAATAAAAATTTAAAATTTAGTAAAAATAGAGGATTTTCTTCTTCTTCTAATGATTTTTTTCCTTCCATATATAGACAAAAACTATTCATTCAATTTAATAATAATAAAAACAATAATAATAGTAATAATTTTTCAAATACAAATTATTATTTTTGGGATAAAGAAAAGTTATTTGATAAATGTATGAAATTACAAAATGAATTAAATTTTCTTAATCAACAATATAAATTCCAAAAAGTTGAAAATAAAAAACAGAATCAATTAATTAAAAAACAAAATGTTATTTTAAATAAATATAATAATATTTCAAATTATTTTTATTCCCCGAATATTTTAGAAAATGAAAAACACAATATAAAAAATAATAATGAAAATAATATTAATTATGAATTAAATGATAAAAATAATAATAAAGAAAATATTGAAATTGAAAATATAATTGATGATAAAATAAAAGAAATAAAAAAAAGTTCATCAAATATTAATAATAATTTAGAAAAAGAAAAAGAAAACTCAAATAAAAAAATAATGAAAAAGAGTAAAAGTGATTTTTATAATACAAATATTAAAAAAAATCAAATTAAAAAAAATCAAATATTAAAAATAAAAATTGCTGGAGAAACTTTAATTTCAAATTTAAAAATACGTTGTAAACAATTAACAAAAGAAAATAAAGAAAAAGATGATTTAATTAAAGATATGAAGAAAAATATGAAATTATCAAATATAAATGAATTACAAAAAGAAAATTCAATATATGAAAGTGAGATACAAAAAATGAAAAATAAATTATTTGAAGCTTATGATAAAATTTTTTATTATGAAAAAAAAGAAAGTCAAATGAAATTATTATTTGAACAATTAAAAAAGAAAGATAAAAAAATTAATATTTTAGAACAAGAAAATAATAAATTAGTAAATCAATATGAAAGTATATTAAATGAACTTCAAAGAGATAATGATTTAAAATATAAAAAAATTTTAAATCAAGAAAATATAATAAAAAAATTATATGTGAATGAAAAAAATAAAGAAAAAAATAGTAATTTAAATAGTAAAAGAGAATTATCAGAAAAAGAAGAAAAAGAAATAAAAGATATAATAAATAATAATAATAATACAAACCAAGATAAAAAAAAAGAAATCCAATTAAATAAAGAATTAAAAATAATAAGAGAAGGAAAAAAAAATGATAATAATAATAATAATAATATACTTAAAAGATTTAAAGGAATAGAAGAATTTTATCATTTATATATTGAAATGAAAAAAAAAGGAATTAACTCACCAGAAAATTTTTTCTCTTATTCAATTAATACTTTATCAGAAAATTTATCAATAGATGAAAATATTATTATTTATGCAGATGGAATTATTAAATTATTAGGAATTAAAACAAAAGAAGAAAGAAGTATTGTTTTAGATTATGCAAATAAATTTTTTAAAAATATAAAAAATGTAAATTTATTAAAAGAAAAACAAACTTATATTATGAATGAAATATTTAAAGAAGAAAAAAAATTAAAAGGAGAAAATGAAATTGATATTATTATATCTAAATTAGATCAAGATAAAGTAAAAGATATTTTTGATAAATATGATTTAAAAAGAAATGGAATTGTTAGTTTTGAAAATATGAGAAAAGCAATAAATGAATTAGATTTAAATGATATTGAAGAAGAAATTTTACTTTTAACTAAAGATAATGAAATTTTTAATTGTATGAAATATTTTGAAATTTTACATAGAATAAATAATGATAATTCAAAAGATGAATCACTTAATAAAACTTTTAAATTTTCTTCAAAAAAAAATGATGATGATAAAAAGACTATTAATAATAATAATAATAATAATAATAATAATAATAATAATAATAATAATAATAATAATAATAATAATAATAATAATAATAATAATAATAATAATAATAATAATAATAATAATAATAATAATAATAA
>Ga0310695_10011449_pt1 | contig 12668 bp, 7 predicted proteins | sample RumenRJG_04DNA_FD_203882 | JGI IMG/M metagenome (GOLD analysis project Ga0310695, IMG submission 203882) | Bovine rumen microbial communities from Lethbridge, Alberta, Canada - RJG_04 (v2) (version 2) | ecosystem: Host-associated > Mammals > Digestive system > Stomach > Rumen | place: Canada...
CTTATTTTTTTTTTTTTTTGGTTTTTTTGTCAAGTGTGTTTTATTTCAATTTTAATTTTATTTTTATTTTTTTATTTAATAATAAAACAATTTATTTTTTTAATACTAAATTATTTTTTTTTATTTTAAAAATAAAATATCATTTTTTGGGGTATATTTAATATAAAAAATTTGTGGAGTATTTTTTTTATAAATTATCATTCCATTTAAAAGGAAAATGTCTTTTATATCATATATATTATTATCTTTAAATATCATTATTGGCTTAAAATCAGTAGAAGAATAAATAATTATATTTGAATAATTATTCAAAATTAAATTTCCATTACTTAAAATTCCAATACAATGATCATTTAAAATTGATTCAATTTGCCATGTTAATAAATTAAAAATAATTTTATCATAAATAATCCTTTTTGAAGAAATAATAAAGAAATTTGAATATTTATTATTAAACATTTGTTTTTTAACATATTTTTTTAAATAAGTATTATATAAAACAATCATTGAAGAATCATAATAACTTTTACTCAGCAAAATTAAAATATTAATTTGATTTATAAATTTAATTTTATCAATATTATTATAATTAGAAAAATCATTATTCCAAATATTAAAATTTGATTTTAATATAGGATTATCATTTTCATTAATTTCATATATTTGAACATCAAAATTCTCTCTAAACAAAAATAGGTTATCATAATTAGTTTCAATTTGAGAGAGAAATAAAGATTTAAAATGAAAAAAAGTATGTTCATATTTACTATTATTAATTTTTAAAAAATAATTATATAATAACTTACCATAAAAATTATTAAAAACAATAATATTTCCATTTTTTATTTGATAAATTTTAACAATATTTTCTTGATGAGGAAAGACATAAATAATCTCAGAAAAGCTTTTTTTTCCTTTAATAATCTTTATATAATTTAAATTATAAACAATAATATTTCCATCATTAGAAGGAAAAATTCTATAATTTGAATCAAGATTATGTTTATTTGGATATTTATGAATAAAATTTTCATTATTTTCAATAAACATATTTTTTAATTTTAAAATATAATCATTAATCATATTCATTGTATCTTTCTTTTTGACTAAATATGGATTTGAAGAAATATTGAAATTTGTTAAATTAATTAAATTCATTTGTTTTTCATAATAATAATTTTCAAAAAAATTTTTATTAGAATCTATAATTGTTTCATATATTCCAAGAATTGAAAAATGATTTTCTTTAAATTCTTCAAATGATTGTTTTAAACGTTTAAGTAATGATTCTAATTGAAAACAAAATGAATTATAATATTTTTCTCTTGTGAAAAATAAATTTAAAAAATGTTGTTTTTTCTGTTTATATAAATTATTAATATTATCATAATGTCTAGATGTAATTTTCAAATCTTCATATTTTAAAACATTATGATACTTATGTAATTCAAAACATTTTATACAAATATTTTCTTTACAAATAACACAATAACCATTTGGTTTTAATCTAGGATGTTCTTTACATTTATTACAAATTTCATCTAATTTAATTGCTGAATGTAAATGTAAATTTTCTTTATCTTTTATAATATTTTTTTTATGATTTTTATAACATGAATCACAAAAAACTAAATTACATTTAATACATTTTATAAATTTTGAATAATGATAATTTATTGAACATTTTGAACATTTTGTATTATTAAAAGGAGCTTTTATTAAATTAATAAATTCAATTGGTGTTAAAATTTTATTCCCACAATTACAATTCCATTTAATTGAATATTCTGTTGAATTTAATTTTAATGATAATAATGGAGTATAAAAACAATTGTTACATATTATTTTATTTGATTTATTTGAATATGAATCTATTAATTTTTGATATTTTTTTATTTTGTTTTCTTTATCTAAATGATATTCTTTTTCTGATGATGAATTTAAATTTACTAATTCATCATAACTATCATCACCGGAAGAATTATTATCTTCAAATGAATCACTTCTAAGATTTAACATTTTTTATTTTATATGTAGAATAATGAAATAGTTAAATAATTAATTTTTAACTCTTTTTTTATATTAAAAATAAAATTTTATTAAATTTATTTCTTAAATTAAAGAATTTTTTAATATTTAAAAATTTAGAGAAAATTTTGAAAATGACAATAAAATATTTTTACTTATATATTAATTTATTTTTCTCTTTATACAAAATTATATCCCTCATTAGCATTTAAAAAATTAATATTAACATTATTTTAAAAAAATTTTCTTTTTTATTCTCCAATAGTATCATTATCATATTCACAAAATTTTAAAATAATTATTTCATAAAAAACTAATGATGCAAAAATAAATAAAAATTAAATTATTGGAATTATTATCATTCCTAATTGATATTCTATTGTTTTATCATTATTATTAATTATTTTGATTCATAAATTTTAATAATCATATTTTTATTATAATTTAAACTAAAAATATACAAAAGGAAATAGGAAAGGAAATAAATTTTTTATAATAATTAATTTACAAACATCTAAGAGAATTAAATTTAATATATATAATCTTGTAAATAAAATAACAATGATTATATTAGTATTATTATAAAATTCAAAGGAGTTAATGCTAATTTAATAAATATCTTTCAACACACCCTCTTAAATAAATAAATTCCATATTATTAAGATTAATAATCCCTTTATTCCAATTATATAATATAAATTAATAAATAATATATTCATTAAATATTTATTAATATAACAAAATATTCCATTTAACGAATAAAACATTTTTGATAATAATTTTTTTAATAATATTATCATTATTATATTTTTGTTACAATTTAAAGAAGAAATAATATCAATAATTCCTATAAATAAAATTTAAATAAAAGAAAAATAATAATGTTAATATAAAAAAAATAATTATATATGGGGTTGAATAATCCTGAAGCAATTAAAATTAAAAAAGAAAAATAATATTTTCAGTATATAAAAAAGACTGAATTAGAAAATCTTTAATAATAATGATAATATTAAAAATAAATAAGTATAAAAATTACATTTAAATATTTTTAAATGTAAAGACAATCCCCAATTCTTTATTTTTGTTTATTTTTGTTCTTTTATTATTTTTTAAGAATATTTATAAATAAATTCAGAATGAAAGATTCATCATCTTCATTTATATTTTTATCTTTTAATGAAATTTCTAAACATCTTTTCTTTTCTTTTTTCCTCATTTCTTATAAAAAAAGGAATAAAAATAAATATATATAGAAGATTTATAATAAAATAATATTTTATTTTATAAAAAATTTATATATAAAATAACATAAAATATAAATTAAAAAAACAATATATTAATATAAAAAAATAGATTAATAATTTATACAAGGACATCTTTCCTCAATATCATTTCCATATTCAACTTTATAATTATTACATTTTCTCTCTTTTCCATTAATTTCCTCAAAAATACTTTGTCCTTTAAAACTATATTCTTTCTTATCATTTTGTAAAATAAACATTAAAGTATTATAAATATCATAAGGCGTAATTAAAATTTGTTGATTATAATTTAAATTTTTAAAATTTGAATTAAAATCATCAGAAATAATAAGAAAAAAAGTTCCTAAATCTCTTTCATATCTAAAATCTTGTCCAGCTAAAAAATTAAATTCTCTACTTTGCATATTTCCACCATGATCACTAACAATAAAAATTGAAGTACTATTATTAAAATTATTAATTAAATATAAAATAAAATCACTTAATGAATCATCTAAATATTTTATTAATTCAAGAGAAGTTTCATGAGAGTCTATAAAACCTAATCTTAAAAATTTTCTTTGTTCTTTATATGCTTCTAAAAATTTTTTTCCATATTCAAAAACATATTCAAATGTATCTTTATTATATAAACATCTTCTATATTTTGAATATAATCCTAATTCAAATTGTTTATTATTATTTGGAGGATTGTAATTAGGATCACAAAATAAAGCAAAATTTTCATGATCAAATCCAACAAATTTATAATTTGTATTTTTATTTAATAAAAATAATTCTCTATGACATTGATTTGAAGTACCACATGTTATATAACCTTTTTTTTTAAATTCATTTACTATTGAATATTTATCTGCATTTCCTTTTGAATTACCATAAAACATTGGTATACAATTATTTTCTGTTATTCCTAGGAAATTTATATATTTTAAAAATTGAAATGAACTCATTTTTTCTTTTTTATCTTTATTATTATATAAGTAATCTTCTAATAATTTTGAACTTTTTGGTAATTTTCTTAAAAAATGTCTTCTACTTAAACCATCTAAATATATTATAATAACATTTTTATATATAACATTAGGATATTTTTCATATAATAAACTTCTTTCTTTTATTAAATCTTCTTTAGGTGTAATATTAATAATAATATTTCCAATATCATTCTTATTAAAATTAACAACAATTTCAGGATTTTTAATAATATCTGCATTAGATAATCTTGCCAAAACTCTATAATGAAATACACCTACTACACTTTCATTTAAAGTAAAATTTGTTGTATCTGGATATGAAATATTTGAATATGTTAATGGAATAGAATTTCTTCTATATTCAATTAATACTTTTTTATCATTTGATCTTCCATCACAAGAATTAAAATTTGTATAATCTTTTGATAATAATTCAATATAACATTTTTTTGGTGTTTTTATATAACATGAATCTCTTATTTGATTTGATTCTATTCTTATTTTATTTAAACCTAAAGTCCAATTATAACAATATTTTTCTCCATCTTTTGGTTTTATATTTATTCTATTTTCATATTCTGAATATAATTCATCATAAGGTTGATAATATTGACTTTTAAATAAATCATTATAGTTTATATTATTATATGGTTTTATAAATGGTAATATGGAATCTATATTTGTGTAATTGTTTGTTGTATTTGATGTATTTGAATTAATATTGAAATATGGAAATAAATTAAATTTATTTTCGTCTATTTCGAAATAAAATGGAATTAAAATTAATATAAAAACAAAGAAGCATGTTATTTTTAATATTTTTTTTTCTTTTAGGTTTTTTTTATAAAATGTTAATGATTCCAAAAATATTGAAATATAAATTGATTTTTTTAAGAAATAAATTGTTGGATAAAATGATTGTATAAAAATTAATTGTCTATAAATTAAATCAATTATCCATATTATTAATAATTCTAATATTAAAAATAAATAATTAATATATTTATTCCTGATAAGGTAAAAAATAAAAGATGTGATTAAAGAAGATAAGAATAGATAAAAACTTGAATTAAATTTGTTAGTGTTATTCCTAAGATTTGCTTTTCTATTATTTTCTAAAGAATATAAAAATAAGATTATTGAAAAAAAAATTAAAATTATTGATATTATTATTAAATTACGTTTTATCCATTTTTGAATTTTATTTTCCTTTTCCTTATTAATAATTCTAACTTTAATATTTACAGAATTAAATTTTAATTTCATTTTATCTTATTAAATTTTTCAAATATAAAAAAAAATAAAAATATTTTCCTGAAAAATAATTAATTAAAAGTAAATTAAATAATATAAATCAAACTCAAAAAAAACTAAAAAACCCAAAAATAAAATAAAAAAACCTACTCAAACATTAAAGAATTATTTCTTCTCCCAAAACTTTTCCTATTATAATCATCTATAACTCTAATTTCCTCTTGATAAAAATCTTCTTCACTAAAATTTCTTAAATGATTAAAATTTTCTTCAGGAATATCATCACTAATATTTTTATTAAGAGTTTCCTCTAAAAAAAAGCAAAAAAACGAATAAAAAAATCCAAAAAAAATGAAAAAAAAAGTAAAAAAATTATAAAAAACACTTTTAAAAATAGGAACAAAAGAAGGAGAAATCATACCAAAAAAATATAACATTCCACAAACAGTACTTCTAATTTTAGTAGGAATAATTTCTGGAGTATAAATATATAAACAATTTAAAGTTGAAGAAAAACCCATCATTGAAATTAATAAAAATATACTTTTTAAATTATAAATTGCAAATTGATTTCCTATAAAACCAATTGAACCAATTAAACCACCATATTTTAATATGGGAACTCTTCCTATTTTTTGAGATATAAATCCTGATGATAATTCACTTATTGATTCTCCTAAAAATGATAAGAGACTATTTATAAAAAAATTTCCTTTCATTGAACTTAGACTTAATATTATTCCATAGAAACAAAATGATGATGAAAAAAATGTTATTGATAATATGAAAATTACTTTTCTTTGTGATGGGAATTTTTGAAGGATTTCTATTATTGAATATGATATATTTTTATCATTTGGATTTTTTATATTTTTATTTTGGGAATTTTCTTTTATTTTAAAATTTTTTAATTCTATTTTTTCATATGTTAACCATTCATTTTCTTTATTATTAAAAGATGAAATTTTTCTAAGTGAATTAAGAGTTTCTTCAATTTTTCCTTGTGATAATAACCATTTAGGTGATTCAACTAAATAAAATAAAATAATATAAGTTGATAAAGTATGTAAAATTGAAGTTATTAAAAATAATATTCTCCAATTATTAATTGTCATAAAAAAAAAAGCTTCTAAAAAACCCATAGTAGGATAAATTGCATCAACAATACTCATAATAATACCTGAAATATCCTTTGAAATATATTCTGATACAATAACACTAAAATTACCATAAATTGATGAAATAAAACCTGATATTATACAAAATAAACTTAATAAAAAAGGATTAAAAGAAAATAAAATTAAATAATGAATTATACATGATATTGTTAAAGTAATTTGAAATATTATTTTTCTTCCATATTTATCTGGTAAAGGTGTTATTATTAAACAACCAAATATTCCTCCTATAAAAAAACCAGAACCTATTATTGGAATATAAATTGAATTATTACAATATAAATCAAATGAATATGCCCAATTAATTAAACTATTTGATGGATCTTTTATATATTCAAATGTTGGATTATTACAAAATTTTTCTTCGTTAAAATTACATTTTGTATAATTTTCATTTGGATTTGAACGACATAAAAATGAAGGTAATTTTGTTAAGTAACTATAAGATAATGATATTATTGCAACGAGAAATGAACAATTTATTAAAGAAAAAATTAAATATTTTTGAAATTTACCTATTCCTATAAATGAATATGATTTATCAATTATCATTTATTTTTTATTTATAAATCAGTTCTGATTTTTAAATATAATTTAATTAATAAATATTATTTTTTTAAATATGATTATTTTTTATTTATTTGATTTATGTTTTTGTGCTTTAAAATTAAAATTTCAAAGAGAATTTAATTATGATGATAATTTTACTATAGATGATTTTTTTATAAATAAAATATATACAAATATTACAATTGGAACTCCTTTTCAACAAATTAAATCTTATATTAATTTTAAGGAATTTTTTACTTTTTTATCAGGAAATCAAACTGATATTAAATTCAATTATAATAAATCAAATTCATTTATTTCAAATTATAAATTAGAATATTTTTCAATAAAATATTTTTCATATGGTTATAATTCATATGATAATTTTATTTTTAATGATGAGAATAATGAAATAAAATTTATTAATAATTTTTCATTTATTTTAGCAATGCAAGGAACTTTAAATGAAAATATATCATTACCAGGGTTAATTGGATTAAAAATATATGATAATACTTTAAAATATAAATATAATAATTTTATAAATCAATTAAAAGAAAAAAATATAATATTTTCTTATGCTTTTTCAATTAATTATAATAAAGATAGTGATTCTGAAGGTAATATTATTATTGGTGAATATGAAGATAATAATAAATTTCTTTTAGATTTTGAATTTTCAAGAAGTGAATATAATAATTATGAATATAGATTAATTTTAGAAAATATTACATATAGTAATTATACAATTGAAAAAGATTTAATTACTGAATTCGATTTAAATATTAATAATATTATTGGTTCAATTCAATTAAGAGATATATTAAAACAAAATTTTTTTGATGAATTAATTGAGAAAAAATTATGTAATGAATCTTTATATATGTCTTTTAGAATGCTTTATTTTAAATGTAATGATACTATTGATATTACAAAATTTAAAACTATTTATTTAAAATTTAGTGGATTGGGAAAAATATTTGAATTAAATTATAATGATTTATTTAAAAAACATGGTAATATATATTATTTTTTAATGACTTTTGATACTAAAATTCCATATAAGATTGGTTTAGGTGTTCCTTTTTTAAAAAAATATCAATTTATTTTTGATCAAGATAAAAAAATAATTGGATATTACAAAAATATTAAAAAAGAGAATAAATTTCATATATCATATATTTTAATATTTATTTTATTTATTATTTTAGTATTATTATGTTTATTATATTATAAAATTTTTATCAAAAGAAATAGAAAAACAAGATATAATGAATTAAAAGAAGATTATGATTATACACCTAAATTAATATTAAAAAATATATAATATAAATTAATAATAATTACTTTATAAAATATTTTTCAATAATATAAAATATTTAATTTATTATTTTTGGAATGTCATTATTTTATTTTGGACTTTGTTCAACAAAATTATTAGATATAATAATTACTTTTATTCTATTAGCAATTAGAAATCAAACACAAGAAAAATCAAAAGATATAATGTATAATATATACTTCAATTATTTTCTTGTATGTATTGGACAAATTTGTTCAATTTTTTTATTTATTATTCAAAAAAATCTTAGTAAATCTGTGTTAAGAAAAGAAGAGAAAAAAAAAACAAAGAAAGAAAAAATAAAAATATCAAGATTTGAAAATGAAAAATTATTAATTCAAAATAATTCTAATGAAATTAAATTTTTCCCATCACAAAATAGAAAAAAATATTGTTTTTTAATTTTTTTATCTTCTATTTTTGGTGTATTAACTTCACTTTTCTTATATTCAATAGGAGTTTCAATTGGAGAAATTCCTATTTTTTTTATATTAACTACATTAATATTATCAAATATAGTTTTTGGTGATATTTATTTTAGACATCATTATTGTTGTTTAATAGTGATTTTTATAAGTTGCTTAGTACATATTTTAAATGATATTTTTCATGGTACACTTGATGCTGAATTATATCATTTTATTGTACTTTTTTTTGTTTCTATAATATATGGATATCAAGTTATTATTCAAAAATATTTAATGGAAATTCAATTTATTTCTCCTTTTGCTTTATTAACTACTCAAGGTATAATTTCTATTATTTTATTAATTATATTGTGTTTTATATTATCTTTTTTCAATTGTAATGAAATATTAAATAATAAAAAATTTTGTTATATAAAAAATAAACCAATATTTAATCTTGAGGAAATGATAAATTATATAAAGAATATTGAGAATTATTGGATTGTAATTTATTTTATTATACCTATGTTTTATTATATAATGAAAACAATTGTTATTTTTTTTTGGTCACCATGTCATTTTGGTGTTGTTCTTACATTAACTGAATTAGGTAATATAATTATGAATACTATAGAACTTTTTACTAAAAAAGATAATGATAAAAAAACAATTGCTTATGTTATTATTGATTCTTCTACTCATATTATTTATATTATTGCTACTTTTATATTTTGTGAATTTATTATTATTAATATTTGTAATTGTCAATATAATACACAAATAGAAATACATAAAAGAAATATTAATGAAGTAAAAATTATGACTGTACCTGATGATGATGATGATGATGACTATGAACTTAATGATGGAAAAAATGGTAGTTAAAAAAATTATAATTGATTTAATGAAGAAATATTAGAAATAATATTTTTGATATTAGAAGTTATATTAAATTTTCTAAATTAAATAAAAATTCTTTTTATTATAATATCAAATAAAAATTAAATAATTATTAGTTATCATCTATATTAATTATCAATTTATATTAATTATATTAATTTTAAAAAATAATTTATTGAAAAATTGGTGGTTTATAAATATTTTGTCTTAATTTAAAACTATTAGAATATTCCATTTCATAAGTAGAACTGATTCTTTGAGGAAATTCATTTGAAAAATTAATATTTCCATTAATTATATAAATGACAATTGGTATTATTTCAAAAATTATAAAAGAAAAAAAATCACATACATTTTTTAAATTCTTAATATTAATTTTTTTAATGATTACATATATGGAAATTATTCCTTTTAATAAGAATAATCCTCCGAAAGAATTTGATATAATATATAATTTTTTTGATATTATATTAGAAGTATAATTGTATAAAGTTATATCTTTCACATAAAAATGTTTTGAAAGTTTTTTCCCATAAAAAAATATTATTAAACTAATAATAAAATATAATAAACCATCTAAAAATTCTATTATATAATAAAACATTTCATATGCTCCTGCAAATAAAGTAATTAAAGAAATAAAAAAAAAACAAATAAATTCAATTATTATAATAAATAATAAAATAGGTCTAATAATATTGTTATTATATTCTAAATTAATATAGTATATTTCAGATAAAAAAACTGATAAATAATAATAAGGAATTATGAAAATAAAAGATGGTAAAAAATGTAAAATTATATTAAACCATTTTAAAGGAGAATTTATAATTGGATTTTTTATTAAGATTATTAATATTAAAGATATTGTTCTTATTAAATTTGAATTAAATAACCAATAAATACTTTTTGGGATATAATTTTGTTGATCATCTTTTTTTTCTTTTATTTTCCTTGAATAATTATATGTTATATATGTCAAAAAACAATAAAATAATAAATCTATAACTAGAAGCCATAAATATTCATTTGTATTTATTTTATTTTCTATATTTTTATTATTATTATTATTTGATATTGTTTTATTATAATATGATTGAGAAAAAATTTTAATATCAAAAGAAAAGAAATTAAACATATAAAAAATACTTAAAATATAATTTATTTTATAAAAAATAATAATGAAAAAATAAAGTCTTTCAATAAATAAAAAATATAAAAAAATAAAATTAAAACAATGAAAGCAAAATTAATTATTACCTCTTTATCAATACTTATAATCATATCTGTTCAACCTGATAAGCCATTACCTTTAAATAATTTTGAAGAAAGTTTAAAAACATCAAATTTAAATTTATCTTATTTATCAAAAGATGATTCTTCTTTAGATAAAATTAATTATTCAAAATCATATATTTATAATTCAGAAGGCCATGAAGCTGAATATTATATATTTTTACATGCTCAAAATTTAGACAAAGGAGCATATTATTATTCTTATAATTTAGGACTTAATGGAAATGGTAATTTTTCAATTTTATATGTTAATTTTAAATTAAAAAATGCTACATATGAATTAAAAAAAAATATAATATATTTTAAATTTCAATTATTTAATAATGAGAAACTAGAAATTAATTTAAAATATAAAGTAGTTAATAAAGAATTAAATAAATTTCATAGATATGAAAATATATATCTTCCAAAAACAAATTATTATGGTGAAATAAAGGTATCAACAACAGATGATATGACAATAATAAATACAAATAATTACATATTACAAAAATTAAATAATAATAACTATATTTGGAAAGGAAATTTAAATGAAGAAATAAAAGAAAATTTAAGAATAGGATATATCTCAGGTAAATGGAATACAAATTTCAAAGCAACATTAACATCAATAAATCAAAATCAAATTAAAAATGCATATATTATAACCCCAAGATTATATAAAGGAGGAAATAATAAAATAAAATCATATTCATTTTCATCAAGTCTTTCAAATACTTTAGATGGAATAAACATAATAGATAATTTAACTCATTACAAATTTGAATTTAAAACTCTTAATAAAAAAGAAGCTTTTATTGAAATAAAAACAGAATTTACAAACATAGGAAATATAACATGGGATTATTACTTAGATAATTTCCCTTTATTTAAACCAAAATCATCTTCAACAGAATTAACAATAATAAAAGTAAAAGAAATATTAAATAATGACAAATCAACAGATCCAGATCATATAAAAATAGGAAAATGGGTATATAAAAATATGAAATATGACATATCACAAACAGGAAAAAAAAAAACAGTAGATGAGATATTAAATTCATTAATAGGAGTATGTGAACATTATACAATATTATATAATGCTTTATTAAATAGTATAAATATTGAAGCAATTTATGTTGGTGGTTTCGCATTTGATGAAGAAAGTATAAAAAAAAAAGAAAATATACGTCATGCTTGGACATTAGCAAAAATTAATAATAAATGGATTCCTTATGATTCAACTTGGAATATTTTTACTGGGATTTTACCAATTAGTCATATTTATGAAAGATTTAATTTAATGAATATTTATTATACTTCTAATTATGTTTATTCTGATAATTATGATATTCAATTTAAAGGATTTGATAATGATTATATTGAGGAAAATAAAGAGGGAGGAAAATTTTTTATTATTTTATTTGTTGTTGTTTTTATTATTTTTATTGTAGGGTTTATTGTTTATTTTAAGTTTTTTAAAGGTCCTA
>Ga0310695_10011450_pt1 | contig 12668 bp, 9 predicted proteins | sample RumenRJG_04DNA_FD_203882 | JGI IMG/M metagenome (GOLD analysis project Ga0310695, IMG submission 203882) | Bovine rumen microbial communities from Lethbridge, Alberta, Canada - RJG_04 (v2) (version 2) | ecosystem: Host-associated > Mammals > Digestive system > Stomach > Rumen | place: Canada...
GAAGGAACGTGTGGCGATAACTGTCGCAGGCGAACAGCTGCAGTTGGTGCGCAATAATATCTGCAAATACGTATCTATGGCAGTACGAAGTCAAATGCACGAGCGATTTGAGATAATGAAGTGCATGTGTCGGGATCTGATTGAGGCCATTGTCTCAATTATGCTGGAGAGTGCGGTCGAGAATGCCGAGCGATACGCATATAACCTTGTTGAAAGGCACAAGCTTCGCGGTACAGGGGTATTCTGGAATGATTGGGCGGTATACTTGTCAGGCGTGACCTGGGAATTTGATTTATCTGGAGATGAGAGACAGTCATTGACAAAGGAGCTTCACGAAGAATGCGTCAAGTGCGGCATACAGAACTATGGAGTGGTGTGTCGTCTCGTTGAGTTGCGAAAGAACGTCGCGATTCGCGTTGTTGACAAGTATCGCCCAAAGGATGTGGAGCAGTGCGCTAACTACGCAGAATATTTTCAGAAGGAGGCTCGCGAGCACGATAGATTTTGCAAGATATGCAGGTATGAGCGCGAATGTGGCAACTTGGAAAGCTCCATACGTGCAAACATTCTGAAAGTGTTCCCGTCCACTTTTGCCGAGCTGGCTACACCTGTCGTTCGGACAATAGTAGAATGCGAGCTGATCAACAATTATATGGGACCTGCAATTCGCGGGGGCTTCGAGTGCATGAAGTTGACTGACGATTTTGCCGCTTTGTGTGCCTTGGCTTTAAATAACAAAACAGACCGCGCTTCTTTTGCAGACGTAGTGCTGGAAGGGATGAGTGTGGTCGCTTCGTCAAGTGAAGGCTTTGTACGCTATAGTGTCTCGCCGGGTGATTCAGTCGGCAAAGGCAATGATGTTGCGAAAATATGCCGTGGAAATGCCGCTGCGGATATTGTTGTCAAATCGTCCGAAGCTGGTCGCATATATCCATTAGTCGAGGACGGGAAGATCGTTGCGCGGTTTTCGCCTTTGTTTATGATATTCACAGAATGCGACATGCTGGGACTGGTCAGCCAAAGGAATGTTGATCTGACTGGCTGTAAAGGTTCTGCGGAAGATGTTGTCAGCACCGTTGCAGGGGTCATTAATGATTTATGTGTCGAGGAGGGGGCGCGTGTGCAAAGATGTAATCGCATTGTGACGGTTGATATCGATGATCGGAACAGATTCTGGCCGATAATTGTGGATTGTGAAGGCATTGTGTCGTTTATGGTTCGAGAAGGTGATCGCGTGACACCAGGAACTGTGTTGGCAAAAGTGTACAATTAATACAGAAAGGAGTTCGCTATGGCGCTCAAAGAGGAAATCGAAAAGTACTGGAAGAAGGTTGACGAGGGGTTTGACAAGATTGTCGAATCGGGCGTCCTTCCCGTTGGCAATGAAGCCGACGGCACGTTGGTGACAAAGGAGTCGCTTCGGACTGAACTCGACGGATTGAGGAAGGGTGTCTATACCATCGCGGTATGCGGCGGTGTCAAGGCCGGTAAGTCGACGCTCCTCAACTCGCTGATCTTCGGAGACTCCGTGCTTCCGGCGTTTGATACGCCAATGACGGCAAAGCTGACCTTCATTCGGCATGCAAAGGGGGCGCCGAAGTTTGAGGCCGAGTTTTACGATAAGGACGAATGGAAGCAGATTGTCGATTCTTGCAGCGATGAAGAACGGAAGGAGCTAAGTGACCGCCTTGAAATATGCGCCGGCAAGGGGGTCTTAAAGAACGGCTACATCTGCTCTCCGAGAAGGCCACCAATTGTCGGGCATAAGCTTAAGGAAGAGCTGCCGAGCGTGATTTCCGATCCGATGAATGGACTTGGCAAGTACACCCCGTTCATCAAATCTGTCACGATTTCGATTGACCATCCGGCGCTTGAGGGTTTGCAAATCGTCGATACCCCCGGACTGAACGACTCCAACGAGATCAATTCTAATGAAACGGCAAAGTGGGTGCGTGAGGCACATGCTGTGGTTTATGTGCTTGAAACGCGAGGTGCAAGTGATTCAGACGTTGAATTTTTTCAATTGTACTTTCCGTCGACTGCAACTGAGGCGCGTGTTTTCGTTCAAAACAAGATTGACAGCGATCCGAATTATGCAAGTGCAAAGAGCGCAATCAGAAAATACGGTCAGGAGCAGAAATACAAGGATATAGGCTTGTTCGGTCCGCAGGAAACGATCTGCTCATATTCGTCCTTGGCTGTGCTTATTCAGAAGAAGCAGGACGCCGGTCTTGAATTGACGGAAGATGAGGTTTTTCAGATTGAAACCAACATCCCCGAGGACTTCGCTGGCAATCCAGACAATCTCGAGGTAAAACTTGCCGAAAAGTTGTTCTCAAAGGAAGGGTCGGTGCGCATTAACAAGGGATGCGGTCTGTTGATGAGCGTTTATCGGTCTGCCATTGTCAAAAATGAGGCAGACATCGCGTCCTATGAAAGACAGATTTCGGACTGCGACAAGTCTGCAGGAGAGATATCCAACGAGATTGAAAAGTACGAAAAATACGAGAAGAAGATCGATCAGACGTCCGAGGATAAGCGCGAAGAGTTTGATAATTATCTGGCAGAACGATTGGAGGAACTACAGGATATTTTGGATGACAAGGCGGATCAAATTCTCAAGATGGTAAGTTCGGAAGCCGAAAAGTGTGGTGGTTCTGATTTCTTCATTCGCGCTTGTGTGCCGACAGCATTGAGCACTGCTAAGAGGAAGGCTTTCAGTGATGTTCGTAAAAGGGCCTCCGCTATCAGGGGGGATATCAGGGAGAAGCTGAAGGCCATTCGCGAAGACCTCAACGATAGCGCGGTTGAGGCGGGAATTATGGATCGTGTCGTAATTAGGTCGGTTGCGGTCGACGTTCGCGACAAAGTTCAATCTGCGATTGACGGCATTGATGTGAATGGCGACGAATTGTATGACAAGGTGCCTGGACGTGTCAGAAGGTTCTTCTCTGGAATCTCGGTCAACGCTGTTCCCGGCATGGTAGTTAGTCTTGTAGAGCCGGTTGTTCGTGAGAACGTCGATATCTGTTATGACACACTTGCGGACACATTCACGCAGAATTTCGACACGGAGTTCGAGAGCTTGATCAAGGAGTTTAAGGCGCATTGCGATAAACGAAAGGTCGAGCTCGCAGAGGCGAAAAAGGAACTCTCGAAAGCCCGGGCGAGGAAAGTGGAGCTTGAGAGTGGGCTTGCGGCAGCCAAGTCGCAAAAGGTCGTACTCGAGAATTCGGAGCGCGAGATGAAGCACTTCTTGGGAGTGGCTGTATGAGTGCAGGTTGTATAGTTGTCGCGTGTGTAGTGTGCTGCGGAGTTGCGGCTGTCGCCATTTTTCTTCTCAAGAGAAGAGGTGACGATAAAGGTCGTTCAGTTTGCAATGCCGATGCGAAACTTGGTCTGTTGCTCGACAGTCAATCAGGCGGTGGGGTGCTTTCCGAGAATGCGCATGTTTTTAGCGGTTTTATCAAGCAGCACGAGAAACGGATTTTGGCCTTTCTTATTGAAAAGGAAGCGGAGCGCAGGTCTCTTGAACGCGACGTGATCCTTTCTTTGCGCGGCAAGTACGGAACTGAGCTGGTAAGACCTGCATATGATGCACAAGATCAACTCGGAAAGTACGGCATAAATCCGATGGACGTGACCCGTTTGCAGAAGGAGTGGATCAAGCAAAACGGAGGTAATCCGAATGCCCACCCTCCGTCGCGGGAGGTTGAGCGCATCTTGATTGAGCGAAATAAAGGTAATGCTGCATCGATTTGCGCAGCTGTGAACAGTTGAACAAAGGTTGTCGGATATTTTGCGATTAGACTTAATGTTGAATAGAGATGAGGGCGGGCCGCCCGGTGGTCGGCCCCTACCATAGCCCGGTGGTAAGGCCCTATCTGAGAATCGGACGGGAAAGATACTGAATGGCGGAAAGTCGCCTTGGCGGCTACCTTTTGAGAGGGGGATGGTGCTATACTCTGCGCCATCGTAAACCCTCGAAAAAGGAACAAGATGAACAAGCAGTATTTCGGTCCGGCTGCGCTGATGCTTGCGGCCGTTAGCGGGCTCGCCGCGATGGGGATTGTGTTCTGCTGGTGCTGTCCGGACAGGCTACATGATATAGGCGGCGTTGCCTCGCACTGGTGCTTCAAGCGTCAGATCGTGTGGAATATATCAGGCGTGTGTGCCGCGTTGTTGGCTGTGGCTGTAGGATGGAAACGATTGCTGAAGTCTGCACCGTTTCTCTTCGCCGGCTGGGTTGCGCTCTGGCTGTTTGCGTGCTCGCGGCCAGCGGTTGACGGCTCCTGCAGCTTCGTGCGAATCGGGCCGGTTGCGCTTGGCGTCTGGTCGCTTTTCCCTGTTGCGCTTGCCCTGCTTGCGGCATGGCTCCGCGAGCGGTATCTGGTCGGTGCAGGGAAATTCCTGTGCGGTGTTTGCGCGGGTGCCATTCTGGCAGTAGTGCTGAGTGTTGCTGCGAGTTCGGATCGGATCGCCAGAATCAATTCGTTCTTTAGGGGAGAACCCCGCCAGGAGATGTCCGCGTCCGAATGCATGAGCGGATTCGTCCAGCATCAGACATGCGAGGCGTTCGCGCAGGCCCAGTGGTTTTCGCCGTGCGAGACTGAAACACTGGACTCCCTGCCTGGGGCGATGTCGTATTCCATGCCCGCATCGTCCGCAGTCGTGTTCGGGAAGTGGTTCATTGCGCTCGCCTGGACGCTTGCTTCTGCACTCGTGTTCTCCCTCGCGTGGTTCTGGCGTGGAACGAACGATGTTGCGATGCGGACGTTCATCGTCTTTGCCGGACTGGGATTCGTCGTTTCATTCGCGCTTGGGCATTGTGCGAACCTTGGTCTTACGCCGATGGCGTTCACTGTCGTGCCGCTTGTTTCGTATGACGCCGCAGCGGTGCTGGCTTCGTGGTTCGGCGCGGGGATTCTTGTCGCGATCCATGCTGGCGGCAGCCGACATGCTGTCAGAAATTGATGCCCTGGTGAAACTCTGCGCGGCGGCAGAGTGGTTTTCTGGCGTTTTCGCATGAAAAAATCCTGGCACGGAAGTTGCAAGATTTTTCGAATCCGAGCGTTTAAGATTTCTGTAAGGAGGACAATACTTGAATGATATGATACTTGATAAGATGCGCGAAGGCGACTGAGGCGAGGTGCGACTCGTACATGCGAAAGGAACTATCTATAGAGACTTGCGCCGTTCCGTCGGAGATCGCGCGGAAGGAGAAACTGGCGTCCAAGCGGATGCCGGGATAAATGGCCCAACGTATGAATGCCGCGCCGATCGAATGAAATTTATGATATAATATTACCTTCATGGAGAAGGTAGACACAGCAATGGCCAAGGCGGCGGTTCTGACCGCGGCCCTGCCCTACATCATCGATTTCAAGGGGTCGGTCGTCCTCGTGAAGGTCGGCGGCAGCGTGATGGAGGTCGAGGCGAATCTCGATTCGCTCATGGACGACATCGCCTTCCTGCGCGCCGTCGGCATCAAGGTCGTGATCGTGCACGGCGGCGGCAAGGCGATCTCGAAGGCGATCCAGGCGTCCGGCCACGAGCCGCAGTTCGTCGAGGGCCAGCGTGTCACCGACGAGCCGACGATGGAGATCGTGCGCAGGACGCTGAACAACGTCGTCAACACCGACCTCATCAAGCGCCTGCTCGCCAAGGGCGTCAACGCGCGCACGCTCCACGGCAACTGGATGTTCACGGCGCGCAAGATCGTCCGGCCCGACCGCGGCTATGTCGGCGAGGTCGTGGCGGTGGACGCGCGCGCGGTCAACGAGATGCTGGACGCGGGGATCATCCCCGTCGTGACGCCGCTCGCGACCGGCGAGACGGACCACCACCTCTACAACGTCAACGCCGACATCGCGGCGGCGGCGCTCGCCCGGGAGCTGAAGGTGCGCAAGTTCGCGCTCGTCTCGGACGTGCCGGGGCTGCTGCGCGATCCGGCCGACCCCGCGACGCTCCTGTCGACGCTGAAGCTCGCGTCCGTCGCCAAGCTGAAGGCGGAAGGCGTCATCTCGGGCGGCATGCTCCCGAAGATCGACAGCTGCTGCGACGCCATCCGCGCCGGCGTCAAGAAGGTCCATCTGGTGGACGGCCGCATGGCGCACTCGCTGCTTTTGGAAATATTCACGCGTGAAGGCGTGGGAACGGAGATAACCGAATGAGCAAGACAACCGACATACTGGAAACCTATGGGAAGTCCCTGATGCCGACGTACGCGCCGAGCGTGGTCCTGGCGAGCGGCAAGGGCGTGACGGTGCGCGACGCCGACGGCCTGACGCTGTACGACTTCACCTCGGGCATCGGCGTGCACAACGTCGGCCACTGCCACAACAAGGTGGTCGAGGCGATCCAGCAGCAGGCGGCGAAGCTCACGCACGCGTCGAACCTCTACGCGAACGAGCCCGCGACGAAGCTCGCCGCGAAGCTGGTCGCGCTCTCGGGCCTCGGCGGCAAGGTGTTCTTCTGCAACTCGGGCGCGGAGGCGAACGAGGCGGCGATCAAACTCGCGCGCAAGTGGGGCGCGGCGAACGGCGGGCGCTACGAGATTGTGACGATGCGCCAGGGCTTCCACGGCCGCACGCTCGCGACGCTCGCGGCGACGGCGCAGGCGTGGTGCCAGGAAGGGTACGATCCGCTGCCCGTCGGCTTCGCCTACGCGGACTTCAACGACCTCGCGAGCGTCAAGGCGGCGGTGACCGACAAGACGGTCGCGATCCTCCTCGAACCCGTGCAGGGCGAGGGCGGCGTCACGCCGGCGACGGAGGAATTCATGGCGGGCGTGCGCGCGCTCTGCGACGAGAAGAACCTGCTGATGATCTGCGACGAGGTGCAGTCGGGCATGGGCCGCACGGGCACGTGGTTCGCGTGGCAGGGCTACAGCGTCCAGCCCGATCTCTTCACGCTCGCCAAGTCGCTCGCGGACGGCATTCCGATGGGCGCCTTGGTCTCGAACGCGAAGTGCGCGGACGTCTTCACGCCCGGCTCGCACGCCTCGACCTTCGGCGGCAACCCCGTCGCGGCGGCGGCGGCGCTCGCGGTGATCGAAGTGATCGAGGAGGAAGGGCTTCTGGCGCGCGCGACCGAGGTGGGCAATCTCTTCCGCGAGGCGCTCCAGGGTTTCGTCGACCAGTACGACCAGCTGCTGGAGGTGCGCGGCAAGGGCCTGATGCTCGGGCTCGTGGTGGACGGCGACCCGAAGGAAGTCGTCGAAGCGCTGAAGGCGCAGGGCCTTCTGGCGCTCACGGCGGGCGGCAACGTCGTCCGCTTCCTGCCGCCGCTCGTGCTGAAGGAAGAGGATCTCGAGGAGGCGGTCGACATGATCGCCGACGCGCTCGACTGCACGTTCGGCGGCGACGCCGAGTAGGCGGCCCGGCGACAGGGGCGGCGCGCGCGGACCTTCCGGTCGCCGCGCGGCGTGCGATCGCCGGGGCCGCGATGGTCCCTGCGCGCGTGGTCAACGAACACGGAAAGACGAAAGACATGGCTGAAACGAACGAATACCGCGAGCAGCGCCTCGCCTCGATGCGGACGCTGAAGGAGATGGGCTACGAGCCCTACGGCTGCAAGTACGATCACGTGGACCTGAAGGTCGCGCGCGAAACGTTCACGGAAGGCGGGGCGGTGCGCGTCGCCGGCCGCCTCCTGATGATCCGCCGCATGGGCAAGATGAACTTCTGCACGCTGAACGACGGCACCGACCGCTTCCAGCTCATCTTCAAGCGCGACGAGCTGTCCGAGACGGCGTTCGCGGCGTTCAAGCAGCTCAACCTCGGCGACATCATCGGCGCGGAAGGCGTCTTCTTCACGACGCAGAAGGGCGAAAAGTCCGTCGTCGTCAAGGAGTGGACGATGCTCGCCAAGGCGCTGGAGCAGCCGCCGGAGAAGTTCCACGGTCTCGCCGACCAGGAGGAGCGCTACCGCCGCCGCTACGTCGACCTGATGACGAACGACGAGAGCCGCGCGCGCTTCTTCACGCGCTCGCGGCTCATCATGGAAGTGCGCAAGTACCTCTGGGCGCGGGGATTCGTCGAAGTCGAAACGCCGATCCTCCAGGACCAGGCCGGCGGCGCGGCCGCCAAGCCGTTCGTCTCGCACTTCAACGCGCTCGACAAGGACTGCGTCATGCGCATCGCGCCGGAGCTCTACCTCAAGCGCCTGCTCGTCGGCGGCATGAACAAGGTGTTCGAGCTCGGCAAGGATTTCCGCAACGAGGGCATCGACCGCACGCACAACCCGGAGTTCACCGTCTGCGAGATCTACGAGGCGTACGGCGACCGCACGTCGATGGAGGCGATCATGGAAGGGCTGCTCCCCCACCTCTGCGACACCGTGATCGGCACGCGCCAGATCGCGTACGGCGAGAAGGGCGATGTCATCGACTTCAACCCGCCCTACCGCCGCGTCGCGTACAAGGACCTCGTCAAGGAGCTGATGGGCGACGACTGGTTCGAGCTTGACTTCGCGACGCAGCTCGCCAAGGCCAAGGCGAAGGGCGCCGAGACGGACACCAATCTGGAGCTCGACGGCGTGACGACCGAGCTCATGCTGACGCACGAGGTCTACGACAAGCTGATCGAGCGCAACCTGATGCAGCCGACGTTCGTCACGCGCCTGCCGCACGAGTTCGTGCCGCTCGCCAAGACGTGCACGGACGACCCCTCGCTCGTGGACGTCTTCGAGTTCGTCGTCGCGGGCCGCGAGCTCTGCCCGGGCTACACCGAGCAGAACGACCCGCTGGAGCAGCGCAAGGCGCTCGAACACCAGGCGGGCGAGGACACCGAGAAGATCGACGAGGACTTCATCTCGGCGCTGGAGTGCGGCATGCCGCCGACGGGCGGGCTCGGCTTCGGCGTCGACCGCCTCGTCATGTTCCTGACGGGCACGGACACGATCCGCGACGTCGTCCTCTTCCCGCAGATGAAAAAGGCGTAAGACGATGGAAGACGCCGTTCTGAAGGAATACTTCGAGCTCCTGAAGTTCGAGTCGGTGGGGGCCGACCCCGCGAAGCTGCGCGACACGTCGCAGTGCGCGCTGTGGCTCAAGCGCTGGCTGGAGGCGGTCGGCTTCACGGGCGAGCTGCTGATGCCGGAGATCAAGGACGGCAGGGCCGCGCCGCCGATCCTCTTCGCGGAGCGCACGGGCGACGAGGGCGCGCCGACGGCGCTCGTCTACGGCCACTACGACGTGCAGCCGGCCGATCCGCTTTCGGAATGGAAGACGCCGCCCTTCGAGCCGACGGTCGTGGGCGAACGCGTCTACTGCCGCGGCGCGCAGGACGACAAGGGCCAGCTCTTCGCGTTTCTGAACGGCGTGAAGGATTTTCTGGGCGCCGAAACGCACCGCGGCCTCAATCTCAAGGTCATCCTCGAAGGGCAGGAGGAGTCGGGCAGCGCGGCGCTGATGGCGCTGGCGCCGACGCTCCGCAAGAAGCTGGCGGCCGATGTGCTGCTCGTCTGCGACACCTCGGCGGCGGCGGATCTGCGCCCCGCCATCGTCGCGGGCCTGCGTGGCGTCGCGCACTTCACCGTGCGCCTGACGGGGCCGAACCGCGACCTGCATTCGGGCGAATACGGCGGCATCGCGCCGAACGCGGCGCAGGCGATCGCGGAGCTCGTCGCGAGCCTCCACAATCCCGACGGGTCGATCGCGGTCGCGGGCTTCCGCGACGGCATCGAGCCGCCGAGCGAGGCCGAGCGGCGCGCGGCGGAGGCGGCCGCGCAGAGCGAAAAGGCGTACTACGGCGACATCGGCTGCGCACCCGTCGGCGGGCAGCAGGGCAAGACGATCACGCAGCGCAACTCGTTCGAGCCGACGATCGAGGTCAACGGCATCCATGCGGGCTACGGCGGCGCGGGGGCGAAGACGGTCATTCCCGCCGAGGCGTTCGCGAAGCTGTCGATGCGCCTCGTGCCCGGCCAGACGCCGCGCGCCGCGCTCGCGGCGGTCAAGCGCCATCTGGAGGACAAGTGCCCGCGCGGCATGAAGCTGTCGATCGAGGAGGTGAACGAGGGCGCGGGCGGCTTCCGCCTGCCGCTCGCCTCGCCGATCTTCCGCCTGGCGACGGAGGTCCTCGGCGAGATGGATCCGCGCGGCGCGGTGTTCCAGTGGGACGGCGCGTCGATCCCGGTCGTCTCGGTCCTGCGCGAGGCGTCGGGCGCGGCGCCGCTCATCGTCGGCTGGGGACAGGCGGAGGACCGCATCCACAGCCCGAACGAAAGCTACTCCTTCGCGCAGTTCGACAGGGCGCGCGAATGGGCGGTCAAGATTCTTTCGGCCCTCTGACGCGGATTTTTGCTATAATATACTCCTTTACTGCACTGAGCGGGGAACGAACGGGAGGACCACCATGGGAATCAGAATCATCGGAACGGGGAGCTATCTGCCGCCGAAGGTCGTCACGAACGACGACATCGCCAAGTCGCTGGATACGACCGACGAGTGGATCTTCTCGCACACCGGCATCCATTCGCGCCACGTGGCCGAGGCGGGTGAATCCACCTCGACGATGGCGGCGAAGGCGGCCCAGCGCGCGATGGACGCGGCCGGCGTGAAGCCCGAGGAGATCGGCCTCATCGTGCTCGCGACCTCGACGCCCGACTACAATCCGTTCCCGTCCACGGCGTGCGTCGTGCAGGGGATCCTCGGCTGCACGAACGCGGGCGCGTTCGACCTGCAGGCGGCGTGCGCGGGCTTCATCTACGCGCTGGAGCAGGCGCGCGGCTTCGTCAATTTCTATCCCGACAAGAAGGCGCTCGTCATCGGCGCGGAGTCGCTGACGCGCATCCTCGACTGGTCCGACCGCGCCAGCTGCATCCTCTTCGGCGACGGCGCGGGCGCGGTGGTGCTCGCGAACGACGAGCCGCCGGGCGTCGCCTCGCTCAAGACGAAGGCGCACACGCTCCTGTGCGCGGACGGCAAGGGGGCCGGCTTCATCTCGCGCACGGGCGGCACGAAGGACGCGCTGCCGATCAACCCCGACACGGGCGTGCCGATGAAGGGGACGCCGCTCCTGCCCGAGCTGACGCTCCAGGGCCACGACGTCTTCGCGTTCGCGGTGCGCACGCTCTCGAAGGTCTCGCGCGACCTGTGCGAGCTCCTGGGCACGAAGCCGGAGGAGCTCGACCGCGTCTTCGCGCACCAGGCGAACGCGCGCATCATCGAGGCGACGGCGCGGCGCATGAAGCTGCCGCTCGAAAAGTTCTGGCTCAACCTCGACACGACGGCCAACACGTCGGCGGCGTCGATTCCGATCTCGCTCGACCAGGCGGTGCGCGCGGGCCAGCTCGTCGACGGCATGAAGATCGTGATGGTCGGCTTCGGCGCGGGGCTGACGTTCGGCGGCACGTACTGCGTGTGGCCGGAACTGTGATTTCAAGGAGAAAAGACAATGAAGAAAGTACTGATTACGGGAATCGGGATGGTCACGGCCGTCGGCAACGGCAAGGCCGCGACATGGGAGTCCGTCAAGGCGGGCAAGCCGGGCGTGGGACGGATCACGTCGTTCGATCCGTCGCGCTGCACGTCGCAGGTCGCCGCCGAGGTCAAGGGATTTGACGAGTACGCGCTCGCGTCGGGGCTCATCGACAAGAAGGCGATGCGCCATATGGCGCGCTTCTCGCAGTATGCGGTCGTCTCGGCGAACGAGGCGTGGAAGGACGCGGGCTTCACCGCGGAGAACAGGCCGGACATGGACCGCGTCGGCACCATCCTCGGCGTCGGCATCGGCGGGCTGGAGGTGACGGGCGAATCGTTCAAGACGCTCTTCGAGCGCGGGCCGGATCGCCTCTCGCCGCTGGCGATCCCGGAGCTCATCGCCAACGAGGGCGCGGGCAACGTCGCCATCGCGCTCGGCGCGAAGGGACCGTGCCAGGTCGTGACGACGGCGTGCGCGAGCTCGACCGACGCGCTCGGCGTCGCGCTGGACCTCATCCGCGCGGGCCGTGCCGACGTGGTGATCGCGGGCGGCGCGGAGGCGACGATCATGGAGTTCACGATCGGCGGCTTCATGAAGGAGAAGGCGCTGTCGACCAGGTTCAACGATACGCCCGAGCGCGCGTGCCGCCCGTTCAACGTCGACCGCGACGGCTTCGTGATGGGCGAGGGCGCGGCGGTGCTGATCCTCGAGTCGGAAGAGCACGCGCGGGCGCGCGGCGCGCAGGTCTACGCGGAGCTGGCGGGCTACGGCGCGAGCTGCGACGCGTACCACATCACGGCCCCCGATCCGTCGGGCGACGGCGCGGTGAAGGCGATCGAGATCGCGCTGAAGGACGCGGGCGTCACGGACAAGACGACGGTCGACTACATCAACGCGCACGGCACCTCGACGCCGCTCAACGACAAGATGGAGACGACGGCGTTCAAGCGCGTGTTCGGCGAGGAGCAGGCGAAGAAGATCAACATCTCCTCGACCAAGCCGTTCCACGGCCACTGCCTCGGCGCGACGGGCGCCATCGAGGCGGCGCTCACGGCGCTCGCGATCAAGGAGAGCTTCGTGCCCGCGACGCTCAACTACGAGAACCCCGATCCCGAGCTCGACCTGAACTACACGCCGAACGTGGGCGTCGCGCGCGACATCCGCGTGGCGGTCAGCTCCTCGCTCGGCTTCGGCGGCCACAACGGCATCCTGGTCTTCAAGAAGGCGTAAGGCGATGGCGAT
>Ga0310695_10011453_pt1 | contig 12663 bp, 7 predicted proteins | sample RumenRJG_04DNA_FD_203882 | JGI IMG/M metagenome (GOLD analysis project Ga0310695, IMG submission 203882) | Bovine rumen microbial communities from Lethbridge, Alberta, Canada - RJG_04 (v2) (version 2) | ecosystem: Host-associated > Mammals > Digestive system > Stomach > Rumen | place: Canada...
TGCCATGACCGGCAAACAGGGAATGAAGATGGACATCCCCGAGATTCCCGAACTGATGATCGATAACACCGACCGCAACCGTACCTCACCTTTCGCCTTCACCGGAAACCGTTTCGAGTTCCGTGCCGTAGGTAGCGAGGCCAACTGTGCATCGGCGATGATCGCCCTCAATAGTGCCGTGGCAGAAGCACTCTTCAATTTCAAGGCCCGTGTGGACAAGCGCATCGAGGAGATAGCAGGACGTCCTGAATTTGCCGAGGGCACAGGTCATACGGCTAAGTTCCATGCCATCCTTGATGTCGTACGCGAGGACATCACCGCCTGCCGTCCTATCCGTTTCGACGGCAACGGTTACAGCGATGAATGGGTTGTGGAGGCTGAGAAGCGCGGACTCGATATCGAGAAGTCATGTCCCAAGATTTTCGAGCGCTATCTCGATCCCGAGAGCATCAAGATGTTTGAGGACCTGAAGGTGATGACCGCCAAGGAACTCGAAGCCCGCAACGAGGTGAAATGGGAAACCTACACGAAGAAGATTCAGATTGAGGCCCGTGTGTTGGGCGACCTCTCCATGAACCACATCATCCCCGTGGCCACCCGTTATCAGAGTCAGTTGCTGAATAATGTGGAGAACATGAACGATGTCTTCTCCGCTGAAAAAGCCAAGAAGCTCTCTGTCCGCAACGTCAAGATTATCGAGGAAATCGCTGAGCGTACCCTCGTCATCGAGCGACAGGTTGACGAACTGGTCAACGCCCGCAAGGTGGCCAATAAGATTACCGACGAGCATGAGAAGGCCATTGCCTATCACGACACCGTGGCTCCCAAGATGGAAGACATCCGTTATCAGATCGACAAACTGGAGCTCATCGTGGACGACAGCTGCTGGCCGTTGCCGAAATATCGCGAACTATTGTTTATTCGATAAATTCTGAGAGAGTATTATTTGTGGGTGGGGCATCAGTCGTCAGGCTGGTGCCCCATTTTTCAAAACGCACAAATAAATAGTTTCCCCGCCAATGGGTGGGCTTTATTACTTCATCATCTTTTTCACGGCTTTCACGGCCTTCTTCGAGGGAACTTCTCCGTTGTAGGGAGATAGGTGCCATTTCACGGTCCATGTGAGCCGCTCTCCGGGAGCCAAGGTCATATAGGCGCCCTGACTCTCCAGTTCGATATAGGTCTTGCCTCTATTCACATAAACCTGTATCTCGGCCTCTCCAGGCGCGGGGGCATCAGCTGATAAATCCTCAAACTGCTTCACCAGGAGCAGCCCGTCATTCAGATAGGCCAGCCAGCCTTTGCCGTCGGCGTTTACCTTACGGTTCTCGTTGGTGGTTTCAGTCTGATACCAGGCCACACCCTCTGCAGCCTTAAACGGCATCAATCCTGCAGGGGTGATACCCTCCACGGGCGACTCGAAGAAAATCCAGCCGCCGTTGTTAGGCACGCGCGAAATCTCCCAGGGAGCCACCTTGCAGGCTTGCTTTCCCGAGTTGATGATAGAATAGCGTACCGTGAGCGACTGATCCCGCTTATTCGTATAGAAGCTTTTGCTCACCCGCAGGCCCAGTCGTGCCGATTCACTACTGGTGATGGTGAGTGTGTCGCCATCCTGATCAATCGTGTAGCGGTACTTATCGAACTCAGGCACGGGCGGCCAGTTCCATTCCTTCTGCGGACTTGTCCAGAACGTGCTTCCGAACGACTCAGGCATCCTGGATTGCGACAACACCTCCTTGCCATTGTAGCTGAAAGAGAGAATTTTACCACCGGCGCCGGTATCCACCGTAGCCGATACAGGACCCGTGGTGAACTTTCGTACCGATGGCGGGAAGATCACACGGTAATGTCCGCTCAGGTGCATGAAGGCGAAGAGCCGCAGCAGTCCGTCATAATAGGCATCGAAGTATCCGTCCTCGAAAGGCTCGTGCTTGGCCTCCCAGAGTGCCTTGATGAATTCGCGGCGCTTGTCGTGGCTGCACATCACGGAAGCAGCCGCCGACGTGGCCACCAGTCCGATGCTATGGCGCAGTTTGCGGAAACCGCCAGCCTGCAGAATCTCGTTTTCCTCGGGCAAGGAACCGTCCACACGGTATTGGTCAACAAAAGTATCGATACCTTGGGAGTAAAGGAAGTTCTGGATGGTCTCTCCATATTGGCGCTGCCACTCTTTATCAGCACAGCTCCACTCATAGTCGAGCGCAATGTTCATGGGTACGCGCCATGAGTCGTAGCGGAAATTGCTGCTGCCGTTCCGGCGCGGGGCTCCCTGAGGACGCTGCTGCCTGCCTGGGAAACGGGGCATCTGCAACTCACTGCCGTCATACTGGCTCATGTCGGGGTTTAGGCCCGTCTGGGGATTGATCGCTTTGTGCAGGTACTCACGGCTCTTGGCAGCACATTGCATCCAGTAGTCACTACGGCCGTCGTCGGCCCATTTCGCCCACACCTCATAGAAAGCGGGGATGTGATAACTGGGGTCGGTGTAGCGTTGTCCGAAGCCGTCGGGGGTAAAGGTGATGAGTTGCGTCTCAGGGTCTATGAGATACATCTTCTGCGGTCCTGTCTGCTGGGGTCCGAATCCCGGGAAACCGCCCTGTCTGGGTGCCGGCTCATATTCCTTCGGCTGTACGCAGTTGAGGATATGCTGTGCCTCAGCCTTATAGTTGATGCCTGTGTCATTACCCCATTGGTTTGAGGCGAAGAGAAGGGCCGTGATGAAATACAGTTCTCCGTCAGAGGCGGCTCCATCAGAGTTGCGCTGACCGTCGGTCTTGCAACTCCATGCGAAATAGCCCTCACGGATGCCGCTCTGGTGCTGCATGTATTTCTTCGCCCAGCGCCACAGACGGTCGAAGATGTCCTTCTCACCAAACTGTACAGCAATCATCATACCGTAGGACATGCCCTCCGTGCGGGCGTCGTGGTTCTTGATATCACTAATGTAACCCATGGAGTCGCCCACCTCGAAATACACTTTGTTGGGACCACGGAACACATCGTTGAACACCTCGCGCAACTTCTGTTCCACCTCATTGGGCCTGTAACCCATCTCCACGAAAAGGTTACGATACTGACCGGTCTCGAATGCACCCTTTTCCAATGGAGCCTGAAGACCTCTGGACCATTGGGCACTGGCCATTAGGCACCAAGTGAGCATGGCCAACACAATAAGACATTTATTTCTTTTCATTTTGCCGATTATTTTTCGTGCAAAATTAGTAATAATTCTCTTTCCTCAGTTGTTTTTCTGTTGCAGATGATATTTGAAATGTAACATAATTCATTTTTTGCTTACTTGTCCTTGAATGTTAGGAGAACGTATGATGCGGCATGGAGTTATGCTGGATATGCTCAGCAGTGTATAAACGCTTTTAACGAAAGGGACGAAAACAAATTAGCCTGTTTTTGCGATTCTTTCGAAGTTGTCCGAGAAAGCGTGTTCTCGCTTCTTGGTTCGATAATGTTGTCTAATTTGTTTCGAATCCCCATATTGTAAATATTGCTTGCAAAAATACGCAAAAAAGGCCAAGTCGTGTGGAAAATATCAAAATTCTGTAAAAGCAAAGGCATTTTAATTGGATTCCGTATTAAAATGAGTACCTTTGCGGAATGAAGAAGTATTGGTTATCTATCGTTGTCCTACTATTCCTCGCAATAGTTACATGCTTTAACATCAATGGCAAAACGTCCAAAGATGTTAAAGATTTGCCAATATCTTCATTTGTTTCAACGACCAATGATTGCGAAGTTACCTCACTGCATAGAACATTCCTAACAGGAACAATTGATATACCATCACCCCTTAAAGGACTCTCTGAGCAAATCCTTTATCGAAAGGCATACATCGTATCATACAATAAGGATTCAAGAATACCTAATTGGGTGGCTTGGTACCTTACTGACGATCATACATACGGTGATGTAAAACGTCCTGGTAATGCATGGCATGAGGATTTGGACGTTCCTTCCCCCAGAGCTTCTATTGCGGACTATAAAGGTAGCGGATGGACACGTGGACACATGTGTCCTGCGGGTGATAATAAATGGGATAGCGATGCCATGTACGAATCGTTTTTGCTTACCAATTGTTGCCCTCAAAATGCTAATTTGAACAGTGGCACATGGAACCAGATTGAAATCTCATGCCGCAGATGGGCTGAAATGTATGGAGTTATATACATTGTTTGTGGCCCAATTCTTTTCCGGCAAGAGCATGAATTGATTGGAAGAAACAAAGTAATAGTACCAGAAGCTTTCTTTAAAGTGATTGTGTGTTTGAATAAAGGTCATGAAAAGGGTATTGGTTTTATATGCAGGAATACCGATGGCAATCGGAAGAAGGACTTGTATGTTAATAGCATCAGACAAGTCGAAAGAATTACAGGTATGACTTTTTTCCCTCACTTATCTGCGACTGTTGTAGATAAAGTGAAAAATGAAGCAGATATAAATGATTGGGAGTAATCAATCGTTGTCAATTTCTGAAAGTACGTTCTTATATCGTTTATTAGCAACGATTACTGAGGAACGGTTGGATTTGGCTTCCTTTACAGCTTGCTTTAAATCGTCTGTGCCGTCAAGAATCTTGATAATCTTCTCAGCTTCATTTACCGACAGTACAATGAGATCTGGATTTTGAGACAACAATTCAGATACTTTTATCGCATCTTTAATACGCTTTCTGAAATCGGATTCAGATATAAGTTCGATGGAAGATTTCGTATAATCTATCACATTGGGATGGCTAAAGAAATCTTGCAAAGGATATAGCGAAGCGAATGAGAGCGTTGAGAACGACTTCCTTTCAAACTCGACCCAGTAATAAGCAGAAAAACCTGTCACTACGGATAGGCGCACTACTGACACATTCACAGACAAGTTAAATAAGTGACCAGCTAGATAATATGACAATCCCAACAACGTGTTAGCCGTATCAGCATCAAGTTCTCTTTTTAGCTTGTCTTTGATGCTGATTTTACCAGAAGCAAGTGGTACCGCTTTTTTGTCTGGGATGGTAATCAAGGATGGTAAGGATGCTGTCGCGTCAATAATTCCATCGACTTTATTGTAATCGACATCTAATGTAATGTCAAACGGAATTTTGAAATTTAGCTTGGAGTTGGCTTCAAACAATTGTTGGCTTATATAGGCATCATCACCATATAATTCGTCCTCTATTGTCTTCTTGCACTCATTGTATTCCTTCTGGAACTCTGCATTTGCCTGAGATTCTACGCATGACTGAATTGTCTCGTGATACTGCTTGAGTTCCTCCCAGTTTGACATCCGATCATTGTACTCCTCTTCAAGTTTGTCAGAAACAAATTCACTTTTTGGGAATGAATTGGCACTCCATACAGAGAAGAATTTGTGGTTTGCTTCTTCCTGCAAATCTGCCTCTACTTCAGCTTTACTCGGCATTGGAAGAGAGAACTTTACTTTTTCGTACTGCTTCAGAGTCAATTTATTCAGTTTGTTTTCGACTGTAGCTCGACGTTTAAGACGTGGTGTTTTCCTTGATAAACGTATATAGACATCATCGCACCCCTCCATTGCTCGCAACATCTCGTTAGAAACCTTAACGATGGCATCCTTATACAACGGGCTTCGCTTAGCTGCTGCATCATGTATAGAATACGCGTATGAACCGTCAATCGTCATGCTGTACTCGCCATCTTTTGTAAGTACTACTTCCGCCTTATGTGAGCCATAACTGCGAGTGTTAAAGCTAAATGACTGTCGAATGACCATTGGCACTCCGAAGTTACCTTTATTAATCTTTATCTTCATAGGACACTCTTCTTTATAATATGCAAAGATATTACTAAATCTGCGTTAAACTTAAATTGATAACGTGATTTTATGTTTTCTTATGACTAAAATGCAATTTATCTAGCATTTACCACATTCTGTCTAAAGTCGTTTGAATAGATTTTCCTGTTATCCAGTTTGCACTTGGCTTCTTAAAAAATAGCCGGTATGGGAGTATTATTACAAAATATACTGCCGTTAATATGATGTTGATGATAATCATATTGATGAACCGAATAATTTGTTTTATCTTTTTCATTTAAGTTAAAATAGAGAGTATATGAATGGAGCGACAGCGGAGTCTGCAAATAGAACTAACAGGCTCACAATGAGTAAGACCGTAATAATTGGGGCAAGCCACCATTTCTTGGTTTCAATAATGAACGATATGATTTCTTTCAAGAATTTCATTGCTTACGTATTATGAAGTTATTCATGACTAATATATCAATTCTGGATTCATTAAATGTTCTTATGGCATCCGATGGTGAACATACTATTGGCTCACCCATCACATTGAAACTGGTATTTAGTACCAGTGGACACCTTGTTAGTTCATAAAAGGCATTCAGTAACTTGTAGAACCTGCCATTTTGCGATGACGATACTGTTTGAATTCGAGAGGTGTTGTCCACATGAGTTATCGCAGGGAATTCTGTCTGCTTATGTTTAAGTTTAAATGTTGTAGACATATAGGGCGATTCTACACCGCACTCAAAGATCTCATTAGCATGTTCTGCTAAAACTGCAGGAGCAAATGGCCTAAAGGATTCTCTGAATTTAATTATAGCATTCACCTTATCTTTCATATATGTTTGTCGTGGGTCTGCCAAAATGCTTCTGTTTCCCAATGCTCGTGGACCAAATTCCATCCGTTCCTGAAACCATCCTATAATGAGTGAATTAGCCAATTCTTTTGCAACAATTTGGCATAGTTCCTTGAAGTCGGCAATGTATTCATACCGAAGATTGGATGCAACCAACGTATTTCTGACTTCATTATCGGAATAAGAGGGTCCCCAATATGGAATTTTATTTGATGCCTTTCTGGCTTTAGTGTCGCTTGCGATAAGAGCACAGCCGATAGCTGCTCCATCATCGCCTGGAGCATAAGGAACATAAACGCTTCCCTGTTCTGACGAAAGATGTAGTTTTCCGATGGCTGCACAGTTAAGCGCACAACCTCCAACTACACATAGGTCTTCCTCGCCTGTAATGTCTTTGGCATAACTGGCCATCTTCAGCATTATCTCTTCTGCAACATCCTGTATAGCCAAAGCAAGGTTGGCGTGGGTAGGTGTCAGAGGTTCGTTGGGATTCCTCTTTGGAATGCCAAACAGACGCTGCCAACGATTATCCTTGACCATCCTGTCAGCATACATGAATGTAAAGTTCTGGTCCTTTAATTCAATATTCCCTTTATCGTTTATGGCAACAATATTATTAACGATAGTCTCTCTGAAGGTTTTATACTCTTCGGAGTTTTTGTCTCCATAAGGAGCCAATCCCATTACTTTGTACTCATCAGAGTTGACTTTAAAACCAAGATAGTAAGTAAATGCAGAATACAGAAGACCCAAAGAATGAGGAAATACTTGGTTCTCCACTATTTCAAAGCCGTTTCTCGAAGTCTTGATGATGGATGTGGTTGCATCTTCGCCTACTGCATCAATGACAAGTATAGCGCAGTTTTCATATGGTGAAGTATAATATGCCAAAGCGGCATGAGAAAGATGGTGATGACAAAATTCAACAGACGGAGAAGAGCCAAACACGTCCTTCAACTCTCGCATAATGGTTGACCGCATATTAAGTTTGTCCTTCAACCATGTTGGCATTGCCTTAAGGAAAGTCCTTAATCCTTTTGGCGCATAGTTGATGTGTGTTCTGATAATACGTTCAAATTTCAAAAACGGTTTCTCGTAGAAGATTACTTTGTCAACATCATTAATAGTCACGCCAGACTGTTCAAGACAAAACTTACAAGCTATTGTGGGGAATCCGTTGTAATGCTTTATTCTATTGAAGCGCTCCTCTTCCGCCGCAGCGATTATAGCACCATCTTTAACTAATGCTGCTGCGCTATCATGGAAATATGCCGAGATACCTAATACTGTCATGTTCAGAACTTGAAATAGAAGAAATTAAGACTTGGTGGACGCATGAAAAGCATTGTGAGAACGAACAGCAAGCAAATAGCACTTACCTCGTAACATATACCTTTGGTAGTCTCTGGAATATCGAATACCAAAAGTTGAAGTTTGCGGTTGTCAATCATTGGCACAATTAAGATTGCACACAATGTTGAAATGACAATGCTACTATCTATGGATGCAGATAATAATAACACATTTCCGAACTGGGTCAATTCCGAAATAGAAGAGAATCGGAAAAGTTGCCATAACAGGAACACAGATACCAAGACGAAAGTTTGATAACAGTATGTAAAAAACTTGTTCTTGTTGCTAATGTGAGTTAACAAACCTTTCTCTATGATGAGCAAAAATCCATGCAATACACCCCAAACAATAAATGGTAGTGAAGCCCCGTGCCATAAGCCACTGACAAAGAATGTCAGTAAAATGTTTTGTTTCGTCCTAAAAGCCGACTTTCTGTTTCCTCCAAGCCCTATGTAAACATAGTCTTTCAGCCATTGCGATACTGTAATGTTCCATCTCCTCCAGAATTCGGTGAATGTTTGGGACGAATAAGGTGCTACAAAACTGGTAGGTAGATTGATACCGCAAATGATAGAGAAAGCAATGGCGAAGTTTGAGTATGCAAAGAAATCGAGATAGAGTTGAACGGAAAAAATAATGATGGACATCCAGGCGTTCAATCCTGCAAGAGGACAGGATATTGTCTGTGCAAGCATATCAGCAACAACAAATTTGCAAAATGCTGCATACACGAAGATTTTAAATGCTTTATACAGGGTCGTTGATGTGGGAACTGAAGCTTTGTTTAGCTGTGACGAAAAGTCAGAAAATCTTACCAGAGGTCCACACAACATCTTCGGGAAGAAAAAAAGGTAGCAAAGAACGTCTAACGTGTTTTGGCTGCGTTTATCTGCCTTTGAACTATCAACGATGAATGATATGCCACTAAAGGCAAAAACAGAATAACCTATTGGTAGTTTTATGTCAGAATCAAGATAGGCATACTTCATGAGAATATATCCCAAAACAAGTGAGGTTATTGGAAGCGTCAACCTTAACCAATTCTTCAGAGAATTAGATGCAATGATAACAATAGACAAGAACAGAAGTGCGAACACGTACCATCCGACAAACCAAGCATATAACGCAAGGCTTGATGCCAGAATGAGGTATTTGTACGTCCGTCTCATTGTGCTATTTTTAATAATCTATATATTCCGTTGTTAATACCAAATTCACCTGCAAAGAATAATTCATCATCACCATGTCCAAAGGAAGGGTCCCATTCGTTCCCGATGGTTTTAGTTAACTGTGCAACCTGTTGTGTTTCCATGTTAAACAAGAACAAATCCCAATTTCCGTCCTTATTACCTGCATAAGCCATGTATTTACCTGATGGCGATAATGCGATGTCCCATATGTCGTATGGCATTTTGAGAATCATAGTTTTTGCTCCATTCTTTAGGCTATACGCTTTTATAGCGAACTTGCTGCTTTCTGTTGTCTTACTAATATAATAGACTATGCTGTCCCCTTTTGAAAAAATCGGTCGCCAACATTCTATACCATCACTAAATCTTGCAAACTCCTTATGCTCAATTACATCATACAACTTGATATAAGGTTTGGTATTGCCTTGTCCCCATTGTGGAAAAGTAATTATACTTCCACCGTGGTTAAACATGGGAATAGAGGCACTGCATCCAGCATCATTCAATGTTTCTTGCTTACCATTTGCCATGTATAACAGAACAACTTCCGTTTGCAACTTATCTTGATTGCCGACAGTAAAGAGCAGCGCATCTTGTGATGGGCTATAAGATGGATGTATCAGTTCTCGAAAATTATTCAAAAGAGTTTCTGTTGTATTACTATTGATTTGTCTTCTGCAAATAGAGTATTTTCTATTTTGATGAGACTGGTATAGCAGAGAAACAGAATCTGCAAGTAATGTCGGATAGCGTTCACCATAGTTTCCTAAACTCAGGTAATCGTATGGGTGAGAAATATTCTCGTACTCAGCAACCAACCTTGCTGCAATGAGTTCGTGCCCCAGAACATTCAGATGTTCATCGATAAGAAAGAATGGCAGCGATGAAGTTCTGAAATCGTCAAACATATCAATAAGTGCCAATCCTTCTTTTTGAGCGACTTCCGCACACAAACGATTAGCTGCTTGCAGGTCTACATCACTTTCTTTTAACTTACAGATTTTAAGGGTCTCTTTGAACATCCGCGGGGAAACCTGCTCCTTAGAGGGGATGAGTATCAAGACAAGCTCTGCACCATTTGCTTCAACCAGGCGCCTGAATTCGGATATGCATGTCGCAAAATGTTCCTTGTCCTTTTCTTTTTTAGCAGACGTTGGCTTGTATAAGATGTTCGAATCAATATTGTCTTGCTGGTTCAAGAAGAACGGTTCCATCCATCTGCCAAGCGGCGTTTCATCCTGTGGGCTCAATTGGTATGACAAATATCTGTAAAGAGAGGATTTCTCCGCGATATAATCTTGAAGCGATGCATGATGTTCTTTAATGTCTTTGAAATCATTGAACACACCTATCTGGAGAAAGACTTTCTTCGGATGCAACTTCTGTCCTATTTCCTTATAGAAGTTCAATTCTTCATACAATCCGGCACCACTGATACCTGCATTGATGATTGTCTTGTCTGGAAAACTCTTGTAGATGAGAGATGTGAATAGGTATTCGTAGTCAACTTGAGCCCCTTGTGTAAAAGAGTCACCAATAAAGAGCCAATCACATTTTTTAATGCTATCATCCGCATTGGTCTGTTCATCTATTCGAAAGCCCTGACAGTTAGTTCGATAGAGGCTGTTATATTCATCCGTCCCAAACTTCTGGTCTAAGTATGGCTTATTGAAGTAGAATCTGTTATGCAGTTCGTAGAGATTGGGGATTTCGTTATCAGCACCGAACACCCGAAACAACAGTTCTGCATGGTAGCAAATACTTAGAATGGCCGCGATATTAAAAGCCCAGACTTTTACACGTAATGACTTAATGTTGGTAACAGCAACTCCAATAATCCACACGAACAAGCAAATGGCAACACCCCATCCAATACTATGCAGTAGAATTGAAAGGGTTATCGGATTCCAGAGAAGAACAAGTATTGGTAATGTATGTTTGGGCATATATTAGTTTTGTTGAGACAATTCTACCGTAATAGTTCTATTATCAGATTGATATTGCTTTACGGGGTTATTAATCACATCGGTATATATCTCATATATTGCTGTTAATGCAAGTTTACATCCACCAATTGTAAAGTTAGGCTGTCTTATGATATTGACCATTTTAGAATAATTGTCAACCATATATGTTGATGTGATAATATCGACTACTTTTTGCAATTCCCAAAAGGCCTTCTCATATTCAGAGAACTGGATAAGTGTGTCAAAACAATTTAATGAATGAATAATGAAATCTTTTGTCGTTTCATTTTTCTCATGATTACTGACAAAGAATGAAAAATTATAACACAAGGACATTGCCTGTTTTTGACCCTTCGTGCACTCTTCTATTGCAGGACCAGCAATACCATTAAAACTTCTCAAACGAGTCAAGAAATTGAATATCGAGTCATCGGTAATAATATCACTATAGGTAATCGGTTTAGTCAAAAATAAACCTTGCAATGACTTTGCCCTACTTAAAGCTACGTATAGCTGACCAGGAGCAAAGATATGACTATTCAAATCAATGATAACCTTTTCATAGGTTTGGCCTTGTGCTTTATGGATGGTAAAAGCATAAGCAAGTTTTATGGGAAATTGTTTTGTCTTTTGAATGAATGGGGATTTCCTAACAATATGATGTTTCACAGGGTCATATTCCATTTCGTATCGATACTCATTCATTTGCTGAAATTTATACCGATCTCGTGGATTAGGACATTTAATCTGATTGCCACTATCAAGTCTAATTGAGAAATATTCTCCATTATAGTTTTCAATAACACCGAAGTCACCATTAATATATCCCCAGTATTTACTACTTTTGCATAAGACAACACGAGCCCCTACCTTGAAGGTAAGTTGTGCGTCATATGCTGAGGGAACAATTATCTCGTGAATATCTTCATTGCTTGGTAATTGACTGTGTTTTATTATTACATTTCCAGTCCCATCCCGTTTCTGAATAGTATATTCTGCATCTATGATTGTTGGAGTTCCTGGCAGTTCTGAAAGCTTATTTGTATTAACTTGTCGTACTTCCTCGTTTGATGAGGCAACATATATCGCATCAGAAGGGAGAATGCTTGTTACACGACTATTTAAAGCATTCATTATTTCAACTTTCTTTTGGGGACTCATAGGTTGCCTAAAAGCATCCAAGATAGAAACGAAAGAAGGGTCGTTCGCTTGGCGATATGATTTCGTTAGTTCAAAAAGTTTGATGCTTTGTAAGTTGTTCTGGATTACATGACTATTAAAGAAGTAGATCCCCCCATACTCTTTCTTCAGATACTCATGTACGGCATCTTCGCTAACAATAGGAGGAAGTTGAAACAAGTCACCAACAAGAACAAGAGGTATGCCACCAAATGGTTTGTTGTTACCCAAGGCTTTTTGGCAAATTTGGTGCATCATTTCAAACATATCGGAACGCACCATTGAGATTTCATCTATAACAAGTAATCTTATGCTCTTTAGTTTTAGACT
>Ga0310695_10011455_pt1 | contig 12659 bp, 8 predicted proteins | sample RumenRJG_04DNA_FD_203882 | JGI IMG/M metagenome (GOLD analysis project Ga0310695, IMG submission 203882) | Bovine rumen microbial communities from Lethbridge, Alberta, Canada - RJG_04 (v2) (version 2) | ecosystem: Host-associated > Mammals > Digestive system > Stomach > Rumen | place: Canada...
CCTTCCCTTAGGCAGAGGCTCGCTGTAACATAACGCAGAACAGAAAGCCGCTACAACATCATTGCAGCGGCCTCTGTAGTCGGATTAAGGAAACCCTAACCCTTAAGCATTAACCCTTAACCCTGATTTACCAGGCGAACATGGGGTAGTCCTTCATGATGTCGTTGACCTTGGCACGGACGGTAGCGATGACCTTCTCGTCCTCGGGCGCGTGCAGCACGGTGTCGATGAGTTCGGCGATTTCGCCCATGAGCGGCTCCTTGGCACCACGGGTGGTGATGGCGGGAGTGCCCAGGCGCAGACCTGAGGTCTGGAAGGCCGAACGGTCGTCGAACGGAACCATGTTCTTGTTGGCAGTGATGTCGGCGGCAACCAGTGCCTGCTCGGCCAACTTACCGGTCAGTTCGGGGAACTTGGTGCGCAGGTCAACCAGCATGCTGTGGTTGTCGGTGCCACCGGTGCAGATCTTGTAACCCTTGTCGACCAGTGCCTGGGCCAGTGCCTGTGCGTTCTTCTTGACCTGGATCTGATAGTCCTTGAAGGCCGGGGTCAGAGCCTCGCCGAAGGCAACTGCCTTGGCGGCAATCACGTGCTCGAGCGGGCCGCCCTGCACACCGGGGAACACGGCGCTGTCGAGCAGCGACGACATCTTGCGAATCACGCCCTTCTTGGTGGTCTTGCCCCAGGGGTTGTCAAAGTCCTTGCCCAGCAGGATGATGCCACCACGAGGACCGCGCAGGGTCTTGTGGGTGGTCGAGGTCACGATGTGGGCATACTTCAACGGGTTGTTGAGCAGACCGGCGGCGATGAGGCCGGCGGGGTGAGCCATGTCGATCATGAGCAAGGCACCCACCTTGTCGGCGATGGCGCGCATGCGGGCATAGTCCCACTCGCGGCTATAGGCGCTAGCGCCACCCACGATCAACTTGGGGTGCTCGCGCAGTGCCACCTCTTCCATCATGTCATAGTCTACCTCGTTGGTGTCGGGGCGGACGTTGTATTCGCACTGCTGGAACACAAGACCAGAGAAATTCACTGGGCTCCCGTGTGACAGGTGACCACCGTGAGCCAGGTTCAGGCCCATGAACTTGTCGCCGGGCTTGAGGCATGCCATGAACACGGCCATGTTGGCCTGTGCGCCCGAGTGGGGCTGCACGTTGGCATACTCGGCACCGAACAGTTGCTTGATGCGATCGATGGCCAGATTCTCGGCCTCGTCAACGCACTGGCAACCACCATAGTAGCGGTGGCCGGGATAGCCCTCGGCGTATTTGTTAGTCAGACAACTGCCCATAGCCTGCATCACCTGCTCGCTCACGAAGTTCTCGCTGGCGATCAACTCGATGCCATGCAATTGGCGCTGATGCTCTTTCTCAATGATGTCAAACAATACTTTGTCTCTTTCCATGTCTTGTGATTATGTTATTAAAAGGTTGAATTCCAAAATCCGCTGCAAAGGTACAAATTAATTGAGAATTAAGAATTAAGAATTAAGAATTATTTATTCCATTTACTTCTCTTTTCTTTTCCGCACGGTCCACCCGAAGTGCCCCAGCGCTTCGCCCAGAGTGTAGTACTGGCCGTGGCAGTAGGTGATGAGGTCGGCGCGCTTGAGGTCCAGACGACCCGTGTCGGGGTCGAGATACTCGTCATCGACGATGACATTCGTCACCTGGGCAATGAACATGTCGTGGCTGCCCAGGCGCATGATGTCTTGCACCTGACATTCCAGGCTCACAGGGGCCTCTTTAATATAAGGTGTACACACGGTGACCCCCTTGACGGGCGTGAGTCCCATCTCCTGCCACTTGTTGCAGTCGCGACCGCTGCGCACACCGCACCAGTCGGTGGCTCGTGCCAGCGCACGATTGGTCAAATTGAGCGTGAACGCCATGTCGCGCTCAATCAGGTGATGACTGTGCCGCTCGGGGCGGATGGACACATAGCACATCACAGGGTCGCTGCACAGGGTGCCCGTCCACGCAGCGGTGAGCATATTGTAATCTTGGGGCGACGAACCGCAACTCACCAGCAACGCCGGCAGCGGGTAAATCATGTTGCCCGGTCTCCAGTTCTGTTTCATATCGGCAAAGGTACTAAAAATAATTGAGAATTGTTCTTTTAATTGAGAATTGAGAATTGTGAATTGTTCTTTTAATTGTGAATTGAGAATTGAGCCCCTCTTTTTTGCCGCGAATTGAAAAAAATTGTTCTTTTATTGCTCATATTTCGGCTTTTAGTCGTAATTTTGCACTTTATTACCTGTAATAGGTATTTACATTAACGAAAAATAAAAACTCGACTATGGGTACAAAGAATATGAAGAAGGCTGAGCGGGCTCGGCACAATGCCAAGATTGTGAAACGAATGTGGATGATTTTTGGCGGTGTAGCGGCATTTGTGTTGTTGCTCTTCATCCTTATTTATAATGGAATCATTGGCTATATGCCTGAGATTGACCAACTCAAGAACCCGACCGACAAGTTTGCGTCCACCATCTATGCCGCTGGAGGCGAGGAGATGGGTCGCTATTATCGCAGCAAGGGCAACCGTGTCTATGTTGACTTCGATCAACTGTCGCCGCATCTGCATGACGCTCTGGTGGCAACCGAGGACGCACGATTTGAGGATCACTCGGGCATCGATGTCAAGGCTATCGCCCGCGCCATCGTCAAGCGCGTCATCATGGGGCAGAAGAGTGCCGGTGGCGGCTCGACCATCACCCAGCAGCTGGCCAAGCAACTCTATTCGCCCGAGTCGAGCAGCATCTTTGAGCGTGCCTTGCAGAAGCCCATCGAGTGGGTCATTGCCGTCAAACTCGAGCGCTACTACACCAAGGACGAGATTATCAAGATGTACTTCAACCAGTTTGACTTTCTCAACAATGCTGTGGGCATCAAGACGGCTGCCATGGTCTACTTCGGCAAGGATCCCTCGCAACTCAATCTGCAGGAGGCGGCCACACTGGTGGGCATGTGCAAGAACCCCAGTTACTACAACCCCCTGCGCCATGCCGAGCGCACCCGTGAGCGCCGCAATGTGGTGCTTGACCAGATGGTCAAGGAGGGGTATCTGAGCGCAGCCGATGGCGAGGCGGTCAAGCAGACTCCGCTCATTCTCAATTACCACAAGGTGGACCACAACGACGGTCTGGCACCCTACTTCCGCGAGGAACTGCGGCGCGTGATGACCGCCAAGAAGCCCGATCCCAAGAACTACCCGTCGTGGAACCATCAGGCCTATGTCGACGACTCGACGGCCTGGGAGGTCAACCCCCTGTACGGCTGGTGCAACAAGAACACCAAGGCCGACGGCTCGCACTATGACATCTACAGCGACGGACTCAAGATTTACACCACCATCGACGAGCGCATGCAGGGCTATGCCGAGAAGGCCGTCAAGCAGCACATGAGCAAGACACTGCAGCCCGCATTCTTGCGCGAGCGTGGAGGCACCAAGAATCCTTATACCAATAACCGTGCCGAACTTAGTGCTGCCGCCAAGCAGGCGCTCATCAACAATGCCATCAAGCGTAGTGAGCGTTATCGTGTGCTCAAGAAGCAGGGCATGAGCGAGAACGAAATCATGAGCAACTTCCGCCAGCCGGTGCAGATGAAGTTGTTCAGTTATGACGGAGACTACGAGACAACGATGACACCCTACGACTCGTTGCTCTACACCAAGTCGTTCTTGCGTTGCGCCATGATGTCGATGGATCCTGTCACGGGCCATGTCAAGGCATACGTTGGCGGTCCTGACTTCCGTTTCTTCAAGTACGACATGGTGTCGACCGGACGCCGACAGATTGGCTCGACGGTCAAGCCGTTTGTCTACTCCAAGGCCATCAACGACTTTGGTCTCACTCCATGCTCAATGCGCCCTGGCGGTGCTCCCAACATTCATTGGTACAACGAGTTGTGGAACCCCAAGGGCGTGGGCGGCACGATGACACTGAAGCAGGCACTGACCCACTCGACCAACTCGATTTCGGCTGGCTTCATGCGCGGCACGCGCCCCAACTGGATTGAGGAGCGCGGTTATCCTGTCTATTCGCCCTCGGAATTGGCCAAGTGGATGCACAGTTTCGGCATCACCAGTTATCTGGATCCAGTTCCTTCGCTCAGCCTGGGCATCAGCGAGATCACCGTGCGTGAGATGGTTGCCGCTTACTCGGCGTTTGCTAACGGTGGCATGCGCGTCGAGCCCATCTACGTGACTCGCATCACCGACAATAAGGGTAATGTCGTGGCAGAGTTCAATGCCCAGCAGACCGAGATCATGAGCGAGGACACATACCTCAAGATGCTCTCGATGCTCATGAGCGTTGTCGACCATGGTACAGGCGCGCGGCTGCGTTCACAGTATGGCATCAAGGCCGAGATGGGTGGCAAGACAGGTACGACCAACTTCAATAGCGACGGTTGGTTCATGGGCTTCACTCCCGAACTGGTGACCGGTGTGTGGGTAGGCGGTGAGGAGCGCTACATCCACTTTGTGAGCACTGCCATGGGACAGGGTGCCGAGGCGGCACTACCCATCCTGGGCTTGTTCATGAAGAGTGTCTATGCCGATAGTCAGTTGCCTTACAACCAGTCGACTAAATTTGTATTCCCGAAGGACTTCCGCGAGTGTGGCGACGAGTTGGGCCCAATCAGTTTTGGCGGTGGCCGTCGTAGCGGTGGCGGTGGCGACAGCGGTGGCGGTCATGATGATGTTGTAGAGGGCATCTTCGACTGACATGCTATCACTATCTTCTCTAGATAAAAGTGTTGGCACGAAAAGGCTCTTGTTCAGTGCCTTACTCACTTGTTGCCTGGTGCTGAACGTTCTGTGCCAGACGGTTGACTATGATGTCTGCATGGCTAGGGCCGGTTTGGTTGACCTGTCCACCCTGGGTCCTGGCATCAAGATTGATCTCAAGTACGCCACGACTGACAATTTCACAGGTAAAAACATGTATGGGAATTTCCGCCGAGCCTATCTTGTCAAGCCTGCTGCGCAGGCGTTGCTCAAGGCGCTCAAGCAACTACAGTCGGTTGACCCAAATTATGGTTTCATTGTCTATGACGCTGCGCGTCCTATCAGTGTGCAGCGCACGATGTGGAACGCAGTTCGGGGCACAGCGGGTCGGCGTTACGTTGCGTCGCCCAGACGTGGCGGGCCGCACAACTATGGAGTGGCTGTTGACATCAGTCTCACCTACAAGGGCGTGCCCGTCGACATGGGTACACCATTTGACACGTTCACTGCCGATGCTCACATCACTGCCGAGCAGTATCTGGTCAAGAAAGGACGCATCTCGCAACAAGCCATGAAGAACCGTCAGTTGTTGCGCAAGGTGCTCACTGAGAATGGCTTCCTGACTTATAGTCGTGAGTGGTGGCACTATGAATTCATGCGTGCCAGTAAAGCCCGGCGTCACTATAGTCTCCTCAATTTCTGATGGGGCTTACATAGGGTCAACATCGTAGTATAGGCGTACCGACTTCATGCGGCCGTCCAATTCCAACATCTGCTCATACAATTGCCGCAAGATGGCTTTCACCTTTGACATTGAGGCTTGGGTCTCTACCTTCATTACCACTTGGCGGATGTAGAGGTTCTGCACGCGAGCCACCATGGGGCGCTCAGGCCCCAGCACACGGCTGCCGAATGTCTGACGCAGCAGCGTGGCATAGCGCACTGCCACCTCGCCCAGCAAGGCGTCATCGCGGTGCTTGAGATAGATGTTGATGAGGCGCACGAAGGGTGGATAGTGAAACCGCTCGCGTTCGGCGAGTTCGTGCCGATAGAATCCCTCGTAGTCATGCCGCTCAACAAAACCGATGACAGGGTGTGTCGGGTCGTTGGTCTGCAAGATGACCTGACCTTGCTTGTGTGCACGCCCAGCTCGTCCCGCAACCTGCTCGAGCATGTCAAAGGCGCGCTCGTGTGAACGGAAGTCGGGAAAACTGATCATGGTGTCGGCATTGAGCACGCCAACGATGCTCACGCGGTCGAAGTCCAGCCCTTTGGTCACCATCTGCGTGCCCACCAAGATGTTGGTCTTGTGGGCCGAGAACTCGTCGATAATTCGGTCGTAACTCGACTTGCTGCGTGTGGTGTCCAGGTCCATGCGTGAGATTTTCTCATCGGGGAACACTTGATCCACCTCATCCTCGATGCGCTCGGTGCCATAGCCCACAATCTCGATGCCGGGCATTTGGCATGCTGGACAGATGTTGGGCAGGCTCAGCGTGTAGCCGCAATAGTGGCAAGTGAGCGCGTGGGTGTGTTTGTGATAGGTGAGCGACACATCGCAGTTTTCGCATTTAGGTATCCAGCCGCACTCCTTGCAGCGCACCATCGGGGCATAGCCACGGCGGTTCTGAAACAGGATGACTTGCTCGTCGGCCTTGAGCGCATGGCGGCAGTCGTCAATCAGTTCCTGCGAGAACATGCCGCGCATCTCGCGCTTGCGACGTGCCTGCTTGGTGTCAATGACCTTGACTCGAGGCATCTCGATGCCCTCGTAGCGTGTGAGCAGTTGCACCAGGCCATACTGGCCGTTCAGTGCACGATAGTACACGCCGATGTCGGGTGTCGCGCTGCCCAGCAATGTCTTGGCGCCATGCATCTGTGCCAGCATGATGGCTGCGTTGCGGCCATTGTAGCGTGGTGCAGGATCTTGCTGCTTGTAACTGGTGTCGTGCTCCTCGTCGACGATGACCAGTCCCAATTGGGCATACGGGAGGAATATTGCCGAACGAACGCCAATCACCACGCATGGGTCATTGCTGGTCAGTAGTTTGCGCCAGATGTCGACACGCTCATTGTCACTGAATTTGCTGTGGTAGATGAGCAGACGGTCGCCGAAGACTGCTTTCAGACGTCGGGTCAGTTGAGTGGTCAGTGCAATTTCAGGCACCAAGTAAAGCACTTGCTTGCCCACATTGAGGGCATCCTGAATCAGATGCATGTAGATACTTGTCTTGCCACTGCTGGTCACCCCATGCAGCAGGGTGATGGCCTTCTGGCGGAAGCACTCGTGTACTTCGCTGTAGGCTCGGCGTTGCTCGGCCGAGAGGGTGGGCGGGTCCGACAGTTTATTGCCCAGTACGGCAAACCGGTTGATGGCCTTCTTGTAGGTTTCGAATATGCCTCGCTGTATGGCGGCACTGAGTACGGCCTGACTCACATCAGCACGCTTGAGTAGTGTGTCTTTGCTCACTTCTTGTGGCTCGTCGCGCCCCATCCAGTGCGATAGGTCGAGATAGGCCATAAGCAGTTGCTCCTGTTTGCGGGCGCGTTTCACCATGTCGAAGAACTCGTGCATCCTGGCCTCGTTGCCGTGCTTGCAGGTGAGGCGTACGCAAGTTTCGGTCTTTGGGCGGTAGTTGTCCACGACCCGTTCGCTCACACGGATGGCTTCGCGCTCGATGAGGCGGCTCACGGTGTACTCTACATTTTTGAAGCCTGTAGCACTGGCCAGTTCGGTGATTTGCAGGCGGTCGCGCTGTGATGCAAAGTCCAGCACAACCTTCTCGCGATCGCTTAATGACCCGGGTGTCTCTTCCTCAAAGTCAGGATTGACGCTGATATAGGTCTCGCTCTCGACCTTCAGTCCGCTGGGCAGCGCGGCTTTGTAGACCTCGCCCATCGAGCACAGGTAGTAGTCGGCAATCCACTCCCAGAACTTGAGTTGCGGGTGGCGCACAATGGGTGTGTCATCCAGTACGCTCATGATATCTTTGACCTCATAGCCTTGTGGGGCGCGGTCGTGCAGCATCACCACGATGGCGGTGTAAATCTTCTTGCGCCCGAACGGCACCAGCACGCGGCTGCCCACCTGCGGCGACAGGTGTGGCGGGATGCGGTAGGTGTAGGTACCGGGTATCGACAATGGCAACAGGGCCTCGGCAAATTGCGACATCTATTTCTTACTGAATAAAGTGGATAATGAATAATAGTGGAGTCAGGCGTTAAACTAGGTCGGGCCTATCAGGCTTCTGTTGCCGACTCGTAAATTCCCAGTTCGCGCTGAGCGGTAGTCTCCCAGTTCATGTCGGGTGGCACCGCCTGCACAATGTTGCCGGTCAGCATCTCGACTGCGCGGCTCGCCATGTTCTCGACTAGGTTCTCGTCAAGGGAGAAGGCATTGTCTGAACCAATCACCTCTGGGAGTCCTTGGGCATCCGAACCGACTACATGCGTACCACATTGCAAGGCTTCAATGGCAACGAGGCCGAAGCCCTCCAGGCGACTGGGAACAACCAGCACGTCGATGCAATTCATCCAATCGGGCATCTGCATGTGCGGCACATTGCCAGGCGTCAGGCAGTTGATGCCCCGCTCGTGCATGAGTGTCTGCACCTGGCGGCGCAGCGGGCCATCGCCCAATGCGACAAACCGCAGTGGATGGTCGTAGTGGCAGCGTATCTCATCGAAAATGTCGTCAAGCAGCGTCACATTCTTCACGGCTTCCATACGGCCGACAAAGCCGACCACTCTTTCGTCATCGGCAATGCCACGCTGTGCTCGCAGTCGATGCCGTGTGGCCTCGTCGTAGCGATAGAAGTTGGCCGATGCGCCGTTGTACAGAACCTTGCTTGTGAAATCATCGGTCAGCGCATGACGCGTATAGCGTTCCAAACCATGGCTCACGAAGAAGTTGCATCGGGCATGTTTCAGCAGTTCGATGGTTGTTTGGCGATAAACAGGGTCGCGTGGCGGGTCGGTATAAATGCTGGCTCCATGCCAGGTGATGAAGTGCGGCATGCCATAGCGCTCCGAGGCCATTGCTGCTGCTGTGCCGGCAATACGGTCGTGTGCACTGAGCAGATCGTAGCCACTTAATGTGTCGGCCAGGCACGATAGCCACTGGCGGTAGGCCTTGGCGGGCTGGTGTAACAACTTGTGGCGCACTGTGTCCATCAGGTTGTGGCAGAACCAGTGCATCTGGATGTTGATGTCGTCGACAGTGACTTGGCTGGGACGTTCGGTGATGCGCTGTGTGCCGTGCAGCCAGCGGTTGAGACCGCGGTCATAGCCCTCGATCATGTGCACATCAATGTCGAATGGAGCGATGTCGCGCAGGTGTTTCACTCGCTGCATCACCGCATTGAACACGCCTTTCTGGTCGTGTAGCCGTCCTTCGAATATGACTGCCATCCGTTTCATTGATGCAAAGGTAATATTTTTAATCGAGAATTGAGAATCAAGAGACGATATTTTGCTGTCCTTGTCCAACAGTGGGCAACAAAAAAGGCTGAACCATGCGATTCAGCCTCGTCTTGTGGCGGAGGCAGGACTCGAACCTGCGACCTTTGGGTTATGAGCCCAACGAGCTACCACTGCTCCACTCCGCGATTTGCGAGTGCAAAGGTACTGCTTTTTGCTGGACTGACCAAATTTTACACCCAAAAAATCCAAATATTTAACAATTGGCGGAATGGGGACGGTTCTTTTTCGCCAATTGTTAAAGGAAATGTTAAAAGTGGCGGAAAGAGAACCGTCCCCAATGCGTCAATAGAGAATTGCTGTGTTTACTTCATCGGGCAGCCAGTGGCAATCTTCTGGAAGAAGTCGTTGCCCTTGTCATCGACCAGGATGAAGGCGGGGAAGTCCTCGACTTCAATTTTCCAGATGGCTTCCATGCCCAACTCAGGATACTCGACACACTCAATGCTCTTGATGTTGTTCTGTGCCAGGATGGCTGCGGGACCACCGATAGAACCGAGGTAGAAGCCGCCATGCTTCTTGCAAGCGTCGGTCACAGCCTGGCTGCGATTGCCCTTGGCCAGCATGATCATGCTGCCGCCATGGTCTTGGAACTCATCAACGTATGGGTCCATGCGGCCGGCTGTGGTTGGTCCCATCGAGCCACATGCCATGCCAGCCGGTGTCTTGGCGGGGCCGGCATAGTAGATGGGATGATCTTTGAGGTATTGTGGCATGCCTTCACCGGCATCCAGACGTGCCTTGATCTTGGCATGAGCGATGTCACGACCCACGATGATGGTGCCGTTCAGGCTCAGGCGTGTGCTCACAGGATACTGACTCAGAATCTTGCACACCTCGCTCATGGGTTGGTTGAGGTCAATCTTCACGGCCTCGCCCTCGCCGGCATTGCGCAGTTCCTCGGGAATCAACTCATAGGGTTTATCATCGAGTTTCTCGATCCAGATACCATCTTTGTTAATCTTAGCCTTGATGTTGCGGTCGGCCGAACAACTGACACCCAGACCGATGGGGCAAGATGCACCATGACGGGGCAGACGCACCACGCGCACGTCGTGTGCCATGCACTTGCCGCCGAATTGTGCGCCCAGACCGATGTTGCGGGTCTCCTCGAGCAGTTGCTTCTCTAGTTCGATATCACGGAAGGCACGACCAGTCTCGTCGCCGGTAGTGGGCAGACTGTCGTAGTAGTGTGTGCTGGCCAACTTGACGGTGAGTAGGTTCTTCTCAGCACTGGTGCCGCCGATGACGATGGCGATGTGATAGGGCGGACATGCTGCCGTGCCCAGCGACTTCATCTTCTCGACCAGGAAGGGAATGAGGGTGCCAGGGTTCTGGATGCGAGCCTTGGTCTCTTGATAGAGGTAGGTCTTGTTGGCACTTCCGCCACCCTTGGTCACACACAGGAAGCGGTATTCCATGCCCTCGGTAGCCTCCAGGTCAATCTGGGCGGGCAAGTTGCAACGAGTGTTCACCTCGTCAAACATGTTGAGCGGTGCGTTCTGTGAGTAGCGTAGGTTTTCCTGGGTGTAGGTGTTGAACACGCCACGCGACAAGGCCTCCTCGTCACAGAATCCGGTCCACACTTGCTGACCCTTCTCGCCGTGGATGATGGCGGTACCGGTATCTTGGCACAGGGGCAATTTGCCCTTGACGCTCACCTCGGCGTTGCGCAAGAAAGTCAGAGCAACATATTTGTCATTCTCGCTAGCCTCGGGGTCGCGCAAAATCTTGGCTACCTGCTCGTTGTGAGCGCGGCGCAGCATGAACGACACGTCGCGGAATGCGTGCTGAGCCAGCAGTGTCAATGCCTCGGGTTCAACTTTCAGCATCGGCTTGCCCTCAAACTCGCCGACCGACACATAGTCCTTGGTCAACAGATAGTATTCGGTTTTGTCCTCGCCCAGTTGAAACATGGGTGCATACTTAAACTCGGGAATATTTGCCATATCGTTATATATAAAATAAGGTGTAAATAATGTTTTGACTTAAATCAGTGTGCAAAGTTACGACAAAAATCTTAATTTTTAATTCTTAATCTTTAATTAAGCTCGCTAGGGCCTGCCACAATGTGTCGTTGGGCAGGGGGGCGGTGATGTCGATTTCTTTGCCCGAGACCGGGTGGATGAACTGGATGCGATGGCTCTGCAGCGAGATGCCACCGTCAGGGTTGCTACGTTCGGCACCATACTTCAGGTCGCCCTTGATGGGGCAACCGATGGCTGCGAGTTGGCTGCGAATCTGGTGCTTGCGGCCCGTGATCAGGTCGATTTCCAGCAGGTGGTATCGGTCGGTGCTTGCCAGCAACCGGTAGTTGAGCACTGCCTTGGTGCTGCCTGGTTTCTGCGTGAGCGACGCATATGTCTTGTTGTTGCGTTCGACGCTTGTAAGCCAGTGCGTGAGTGTCCCGGCAGGCTTGGGTGGGCGGTTCTTGACGATGGCCCAGTAAGTCTTGTGCACATCACCGCGACGGAACAATTCGTTCATCCTCGACAGCCCCTTGCTAGTGCGGGCAAACACCACAATCCCCATCGTGGGGCGGTCAATGCGGTGAGTCACTCCACAGAAAACATTGCCGGGCTTGTCGTATTTCTCCTTGATCCATCGCTTTAGCGTCTCGACCATAGGCTCGTCGCCTGTGCGGTCGCCCTGCACTATCTCGCCGGCAGCCTTGTTGACGATGATGATGTGATTATCCTCGTAAATGACTTCCATAATATAATAAGGTGTAAATCGCATGCAAAATTACGACATTGTTGGCATATTTTGTCACTTTTTGGCGAGAAATATCAGAATGTGGTGAAAAATATGTTTTGCAACATGATTTGGCTTATAGCATGCCAAAAATGCAGCATTTGTATCAGATTTAACATTTCAAGTTGTCATTTTGAGAAAATTTTACTAACTTTGCCCCTTGAAAAACCGTGGACTGACCACAATAATGCTTGAAGGGCTATAGGTAATTTACTGGTATTCAGCATGATTTGATGCTCAAGTCGTGCCAGTTTATTGCCCGAATTAGTCTTTTCTCTGTTGTGAGATTTCTGCTGCAAAATTGTCGAATATAACTAACAAAAAATAATTATCTTAATTTAGTGCTTATGAGTCTCAGAAAATTACTTTTACTCATTGTAGCCTCGCTGGTGACCTTTGCCATCAACGCCCAAGTGACGGCGTCGGGTACGGTCTATGACGAGAACAATGAAGAGGTGATCGGTGCGACTGTCATTCAGAAGGGGAAACCCGCTAATGGCACATCGACCGATTTTGACGGCAAGTTCACGCTGAGTGTGCCCGCAGGTGCACACATCATCGTCACTTACATGGGTTATGAGCCCTATGAGGTGGCTGCAGGCAGTGGCTTGAAGATTACACTTAAACCAAGCAGTGACGCTAACGTCCTTGAGGAGGTCGTCGTTACCGGTTATCAGAAGGTCGAC
>Ga0310695_10011461_pt1 | contig 12657 bp, 10 predicted proteins | sample RumenRJG_04DNA_FD_203882 | JGI IMG/M metagenome (GOLD analysis project Ga0310695, IMG submission 203882) | Bovine rumen microbial communities from Lethbridge, Alberta, Canada - RJG_04 (v2) (version 2) | ecosystem: Host-associated > Mammals > Digestive system > Stomach > Rumen | place: Canada...
CTGGATATTTCTCCCTCATTTCGTCTGTAACACTGGGTCCATCTTCTGATATGATTATCTCAAAGTTCTTTCCAGCAGTCTCTTCTTTCACCCTCTTCATACAATTAGAGAAATAGGGTTCAGGAGTGTATGCCGTTGGAATAATTAGAGTTATTTTCTTATTGCTTTCCATAGTGTTTGTCAGCTCCACATTTATTAGTTGTAATATAATAGTCAGCATATCTCAATGCATCTAGAGCATCTGGGTGGAAGACATCATCATCTATTTCATAGACAACTTTCTTATTGTCTTCATCATACTTCCAGACTGTTCTAGCACATTCCCAGTCAATGTGTCCATCTTTCTCAATTTGGATTGTTCCATTTGATAGGTGCTCTTTCAATTTAGACCACTGTAGACGTTCATCAACTTTGTATGCATTGACAATTTTGATTCCCTGTTTCCAAATGTCCTGTGATATTGATTGGTCATTGGTGTCAGCAACAAATAGTATTTTGGGTATTTTCAATGATTGTGCCCATTCGGTCAATTCCTTAGCTTTGCCAACTATTTCAGATGCGGCCATATGATTTCCCTTAAATACATTTGCAACAAAACGTCTTCCACTATTGTCAACCAATATTGGAACAAATGCATTGCAATCTTCAAATCCATAGTCCAATCCAATGATGCACTGTTCCCATACTTTGTCTTTCAATTCAACTGAGTCATAGTATTTTCTATTTGGAATGACTGTTCTAGTTGAGTCATAGCTGTTTTGTCCCAAATATTCACGAACATATTCTGGGTCATCAGCAGTCCATCCTTTATCCTCAAGAACCTGTTGCAATACATTTTCAGGGTCAGCAACTGTTGGATTGTCTTTCATTGTTACATGATAATGTCTCCATTTAGCTGCTTTCTCACCGTCTGTTATCTCTTGCCAATATGAGCCCAATATCAAAGCTCCTGTACCAGACAATATAATCTGTGAGTCTCTAGCATAAGCAATGGGCTCAAATATAGAGTCCATCATATATCTCAATCCCTGTTGTGACTGAGCCTCATCTATGATAATGAGAGAATATTCATCACCTCTCAATTTCTCTCTTTCTGCTTTAGAGTTGTTTCCTGACAGTCTGAGAGTAGCTCCAGATGAGAATGTTATAGTCAATGCTGAGTTGTCCATTTTCTCAGTGTTAATGTGGCATTCAGTTATTGTGTCTTTGATTAGGTTCCAATACTGTTCCTGTGTCTTCTCTTTGGTTAGCCCGACAATGACAGCTTTCCTTGGCTTCTGAACTCCACCAATAACGTCAAATCCCTCTAGACAATGCTTTATAGCTTTAAGAGCATTTCCATAGGTCTTTCCTGAACGTCTACCAGATTGGTTAGCAATTCGTTTAGCAGGGTCTGAGAAGTATTCTTTCTGCCAAGGAGTGCATTTTCTGTTAATCAAATATTCAGTATAGTCAACATCAGTTTTGTTCTTGCTATTGAGATAGTCTTGAGTTTCTTTGACTAATTTGTCCATCATAACAAGAGCTCTTTCTGATGTTGCATAGGCATCAGCTTTCTTCATCAATGAATTGAAATTCTTCTCAACCAAAGTGCTGACTGGCATTTTCAACGATGTCTTTCCTTTGGTCAAGATGTTTGCCAATTCAGTATAATATGCATCTACTAGGTTAACTTGCTTAATTGCCATACTTACCTACCTTGTCTTGTAGCTGCACCAGTTCCAATTGGCTGAACTTCCCATCCGTGATATGAAATAGCTATATTATTGTCTGACTCTAGTCCAACTGAGAATGAATTTCCAACTCCATTTCTGGGGCTATAACGCAATCTATAGCTACGGCCTTTCCATTGGTCTGGATTGATTGTTATTTCTTTGGTTTCAGTGCTACGTTCAATTCCATTCAATGTTTCAGTTGTCAATTTTACAGTTATTGGCTTATCAGATATTTTATACAACAAGAAGTCATAGTTTGCTAACTTAGACAAATTGCTATCTGAACCCATAAATTCAGTCTTTAGTTTGAATGGCAATGTTTCGCCTAAATCTCTAAATGGACTGAACAACTGATAGCCAGTCTTTCCAACTACAGCACATCCTAATTCAGTTCCTTCTAGGTGTCCATCAATGACATTTTCAATTGATGCTAAGTCAGCTTCTGACAACATCAACAATCTATTTTCATTGGTCAATAGATACAATATTTGTTCCTGTGATGAGAACAAACTATCTATGATGTCGCCTTCATTTGACAAACTAACCATTCTCTGTAAAGTGTTGGAACCAGTAAAGATATACAATTGTTTGTCAAATGGTGAATAGAAATATGCTTCTGAACCAGAGTTAGCAATGTATTTCATACCTAAAACATAACAAACAAATTGGTTAGCAGTGTAAGTAGCAGATGTTCCAATGAAGTAAATTCCTTGTCTATCATAGTAGTAGTTTCTACCATAGATAGTGAACACATTGGTTCCATTATATATTCTGTTTGCATACTGATAGCCACCATACACTCTGTTATTGTTTGTGTAGAGACGAACAGCATACTCATCTTCCAACTCAACTGTTGGAGTGACATAGTTTATTCCTGACAATACTGAGCCAACTCCCAATGGGAAGAACTGTGTTGAAGCAGCTACTGAATAAGTTGTTCCATTCATGTCAATGTCAAATGTTTCTTTACCATAGATGTCATATTTGTCTTCATTTATGTCAGACACTTTGACAACATTGGACGTTTTGTAATACAATGTAGATGTTACAGTAGCAAGTGTGTAGAACACATCAACTTTGTCATATTCATCAAACAATCCTTTCAACATTGGCTTAATTATAGAGCCTCTTTGTTCCAATGCTTCTGTTTGGAATTGCTCCAATTGAGTTGAGTCAACATACAATGGCAATGAAATAGCTGGCAAGATATAGCTTGAATTTGTTCCTTTAGTAAAGAATGGATTATAGCAAGCAGCCCAGAACCAGGTGTCATTTGTCACTAATTGGTTAGATGGAGGAATAGTCAATGACAAATCCTCAATGTCCAAAACACATTCTTCAGCATATGGAATATTTCCTCTTTCAATGTTGATGTTTCCATTTCTATCTTCAATGATTGTATTGTCATCAGAAAGAATGTTTGATTGGAAATAGTAGTCAGCTACTTTCCATATCTTGAAATCCTCAATGTTAGATGTCTTCTTAATTGTGTAAATCATTGATAATGAGCTCAATATTATAGTGTCATCATGGCATTGAACCTGATAGCTTCCAGAGTGGTCTTCACCATTGGAAACAAGTGATGTGTTATAGCTGAATGACAATGGCTGTAGTCCATAATATGTGCATCTAAGAGCCGGAATATGTCCACTCTTGGTTGAGCTGGTTTCTTCAGGCAATATGTTTACTGAGAATGGCAATACAGCTAACAATGAGTCATCAGCTTTATTTGTTCCACCAACAGTGTAAATTCTCTTATTTAGATTATTGGTGTCATAGGTCCAAACCTTTGTCTTTCCTTTGGCCATTACTGACTCTTTCTGATATGGCAAGTTATTTTCTGAAACCATACCATAGGTGTAAATGTAGCAGTCTAATATTTGGTTAGAGCCAGGATTAATCTTTCTGATGTAGGCCTTCAACCAACCTGGTCCATAGTCATAATAAACGCCTTTACTGTCAGCATAGTTAGACACAAAATAGCGAATTGGATTCGGCTTGTTGTCAGCTTGTTCTTGTTCAGTCAATGTGTCATTAGCTGACATGTTGACTCTAACTGATTGTCCTTCAGTCCATTCGTCTATTATAATCTCTTCAAACTTAGATTGTGTTTGATTGAATGAATAGCCACCTAACAATTTTCCAGCCTTTCTAGTGGAGCCATTTACCTGCATATCCCATCTATAGGTTCCATTCATTTGTCTGGTTCTTTCAGTGAATACAGTTGGGTCTGGAATGGGTTCCCCTGTGATAACACCTTTAACGTCAACACAACCAAACCATTTAATAGCTACAACTTTCTTGTCATCTTCATTCCAATACAAAATTCTGGAACGGTCTTTGTCATCATCATCAAATCCAATTGCAATCCATTTGAATGAGTTGTTGTCTCTGAAGATGGTTCCTGAATTAGCATTTCCCAATGGAACGCCATCATCTGATTCCCAATCAAATATTGAGCTAAGAGTAGTGTAGACCACATTTCCATCAGGGTCAATTTTCTCTATTTTGGTGAATGTTTCCAAACGCAGTGCTGCTCGTGTTCGTTGATTGTAATAATTCTCATAGTCTCCAGTCAATACTTTCAACTCTTCTTTCTTTGAGTTCAATGAAATGAGAATAGCAGACAATTCCTCAACCAATTCATTGTATTGAGCCTGAAGAATGTCTAATTTCGCTTCATCTTCTTTCAATACAGCAACTGCAGTTTCATATGCTTTGACAAATGCCATATAGTTTGCAAGCTCAACATTGGAAGACATAACTTCATTGTATGCTGCTTTAGCAACAGTGTATTCGCCTTCTCTTTCTTGCATTGTTTTATATTTTGCAACTACTTGAGCATAATTTGATATGGTGTTGTAGTTGAAGCCATAATCTGTTGTTGAGTATTTAGACAAATAGGCTGTTCCACCTGATGTAGTGTAGGTGAATCCGTTGCCATTCTTTGATGACACTTTGACTAAGTTTTGGTCAACTGTTCCATAACCAGAAATAGTTCCGACAGCTGGGAATGACAAGTCAACATCAACTCCAGTTGAGATGTATCTACCCAATGTGTCAATGCTTCTGGGCAAAACGCCTAACATTTTGCTACCATAGATAGTTACTGATGAGCTTCTACTAGCTGTAGATGAAATAGACCAAGACCAGCCAAATCCACCAGACCATTTGTCTAAGAGGTCACGATATTTGATTACTTCATTATACCAATCAAAATAAGCTTCATCATATCTAGCTTTGACAGCATTCAATGTTTCATCAGCAACTCTCTTTATTTCTTGAGCTTCAGGTGACAATTCAGGAGCTTTGCTATTATAGATTTCATCTTTCTCTTTGGCAATATGTGATTCCAAATTAGAAATGTTTTCTTCTAGCTGTTCTTTCTTAGCCAAAGAAGCTGTATTTTCTGCTTCAATTTCAGCAATTTCTCTCTTTGTTTTAGATATTTTGTCATCTAACTGTGACACTCTTTCATCACACCATTTGATTTCTTCTCTGGGGTCATAGTCAAATAATGCTGCTAAATACTCTTTCTCTGCTTCTTGAGCTGCATTTTCAGCAGTCAATAAATTGTTGTAAGCTTCATTTGCATTCTCTTTGTCTTCAGCAGTATGAGTGTATAGGTATCTGTCATATGATAATTCATAAACTCTCAATTTGTCAGCTCTTGTCTCAACTGCTGACTCATAGTTAGACTTTAGAATTTCAATGTTTGTTTTCTTTGAAGGGTCTAAAACATATTCCCATTCTGGTTCAGAAACAAAGTCAAAATAGTCTGTCAATTTATAGACACTAACATTATTAATGAAGTTTGTCAATGAATACTTTGTTTTCTGATTGATGAATATTAATGGCTCTTCATTTATATTGTAAACAGATGTTATCATAGCTGAAACGCCATCACCTGTTGAATCTTCTACTTTCTTGAAGGATACTTCATTGCCATCTTTGTCTGTCTCTACTAATGTGTATTCCTGTTGATTGTTGCGATACAATGTGAATATTCTATTGTTCCATATTGCATGAGCAATCTGTTTTCCAGCAGCTTTATTCTGTATCTTTATGTAGTCTGCTAATACTGAGGTAAATGGCATCAATAATTCTTTGCCACCAACTGTCAATTTAGCTCCTTTGTGAGCATTGTTGACAATATATGGTCCAACTGATATAGTCTTTCCTGATGTTGAAACAAATCCATCAGCATTTCTGATGTGTGTGTTTCTCAATGTGCCATTCCAAAATAATTGATTCTTGATTGAAAATTTGACCTCACCTTCTGAGTGAGTGATGGGCTCGCTATCTGTTGATAGCTTTGAGTTTAATGGTAGTTCTTGCATTTTATAAATGGGCTCCTTTCCCAATATAAAGAAAGCCGGTCAAACACTTTCTGCATCGTGCTCCAGTGTTTGCCGGCTAATATATAACCAATCGGCTTGTTACAGCGGTATAGTGCTATTTCAATACTGCAACACCAGAAGAAGCAGTCTTGCGAAGAGCAAACTGTCCGAAGATGTTAGCAGCAATTGTAAACTCAGGACCGTAATCGCCATTGCTATCAGGTGTGATAGTGAACAATTTGTCCATATTGAGTTTAGCATCAACAGTGTCACCAAATCCTTGGTCTCCAACATTTCCAACTTCAGGGTTGTTTCCAGCTGTAGGCTGAATAACCTTTGAAACATTTCCGAGGTCATAGAACTTGAGGTCATCTTTGTCAAGCATATAAGCTCTATCAACTGGGCAGAATGGGTCAATTACTGTTCTTCCAACGAAAGCGTCTCCGAAAGCAGTAGCCAATTCATTCAAGCCAAGAGTAACACCCTGTTTTGCAGGAGTATTGTTAGTAGCTTGCCACAAGTTTCTCTGGATTCCGAGTTCCTGTCCAATTGCATCCCAAGTTTCGTCATTAACGATAACCATATTCTGCAATCCATTAGCTCTCTTAGTCTTCTTAAGAAGAGCGACCAAAGCGTCTGACAAGCGAGTTGCGCCTGTAGCAGCAGCCTTTACAAACTGACCAGCAAGGCGGTTAACAGCTTTGCTTCTGTCAAATCCACGGAAAGATGTTCCGATATATGTGTTCCAAGCAGCTCCTGAGCGGTCATCAGCAACAACAGGAAGAATGTCAGCCAATCCTTCAATTCCTCTGAAAGTTCCGTCTGATGCGAAAGCTGTATAAAGATGGATAACATCACCTACAGCAATTGCGCCACCTGTAGCAGAAGCATCAAATGTGATTGTGTTGTCATCAATAGCAGTAACAGTAAAGTAAACGTTTGAAAGTCCAGCAACTGTGAAGCGGCTGTCAACATCCAACTTCAATGCACAGCTTGAATCAACTGTAGCAACGTTGTTTGATGATGCAATTGAAGCAACAGCAGCAGTAAACTTACCAAGACCATCTTTAGAGCCACCATACATATAGCTAGCGATTACTTTAGAAAGTCCATCAAAGCAAGCTTCCATCTTGTTAGCCAAGATTTTCATATAAGCGCCACGTTCTTCTCCACTTGAGAGGATTTCAGGCTGGTCAATGTTGAATAAGCCAAAGGCATATCCAGGAGTCATTGTCCATTCCATATTCTTAGCGCCACCAGCTCTGTTGTTAGCAACTGTGCTATATACAGAACCGAAGTTTCCACCATTGCCATACTGACAAGGATATTTCATTTCTTTACCAGCAAACTTCTCTTTGCCGATAGCAGCCAATACAGGGCTGTTCTGCCATTTTGCATTGTAAACGCCACTGAGATAAGCTGTCTTCAACATTGCCTGCATCTCAGGATTAGATACGATTTGAGCCATTTATTTAATTCTCCTAATAATAATAGTTTTATTCAGCTTCAGCCAATTCTTTGGCTAATTGAGCTTCATCAATAACAACAGGCTGTTCTTTCTCTTCTGCTTCTGGAGCAGCTGGAGCATTAACAGCAGCCAACCTATTCTTTACGTCTTCGATTTGTCCGTTAACGTAAGCACCTTCATCAAAACCTTCATCATTGATATGTGACTGCATTGTGTCATAGAGGTCTCCATAAACATCATAATCGTCACCATACAAAGCTTTAAGAGGTGCTGATAGTTCAGCAACAGCTGGATAATTTGCTGTGAACTGCTCAATAGCTGCCTTTCTTGCTTCAGCTTCTAAACGAGCTTTCTCTGCAGCGGCTTCTTCTTCAGCTGCCTCTTTCCAAGAAGAAATTATAACATCATTTAATGTGTGCTCCAATTTCTCTACTCTGTCATTCAATGAAAACAAGATTTGTTTGAGTTCAAGTAAGAACTGTTCATCCATATCTACATTTTCTCCTATACAATATAATAGTCTATATGTTATTTGTGGGCTGCATCAAACTGTGCTCTAAAGCTCTGTGTTGCAGCTTGCTTTACATAAGGCTCTATCTCAATTGTGTTTCCACCCTCAATCTTTACAGTTATTTTCTTGTTTCCATATTTGTTTACAAGATATTCCAATGCTTCAAAATTGAATGGCATTTTAACCAATTGAGCTCTTGCTTTCTCTTCTTCTTTCTTCTCTTTAATAGTTGCTCTCAATTCTCTGATGACATCTAACAATATCATTTTGTCTCCTTTGTCTAATTAGTTCATAAATGGTTGTTGTGCTGTAACAGCTAATCCTGAGTCAGAAATAGCATTGTTTACAGTTGGCTGTTGTTCAGCAGTTTGTTCAGGAGTCATATCAATTATTCCTAATTCAACCATTTTGTCAGCAACTATTGTGTCTAACTTATTCAATCTATTCAATGATTCAGCTATTGAGCCATCTTTGTCTGATGCCAATGACAAGAACAATTGGTTCTGCTCAAGTGTTATTTCTTTAGCAAGAGCCTCAAGTGAAATATAGTCTGGAACTGAATACAAGTCCTGTTCAATAGCATTGTCAATTACAGCTGAAACAGCCATCTGCATTGCTTCTGCATCTGAATAAGCATCTGTTAGGTCTGGCATATCCATTAATTCAGCAGCTTTAGATGGATTGATTAAGCCAATCTGTGACATTTGAATAATTTGCTTTGCTCTTTCAGCTGGATCCTTAGATAGAGCTGTAGCAGCAGAGAATTGAACTCTAAAGAGATTGTTCTGTTCCTTTAATTCAGCCCAAGTCAATCCAACATTATATTTGTTAGATGGCAATATTTCAGCTGTTTCAGGAACAATTTCAATATATTTATTTGTTATGTTTATGAAAGCATTGATGTAGTGTGTTATCTGTGTTTCAAATCTATCAGACTCTATGTCTTCCATAGTTTGTAGAGCAACGCCTGAGTCTAATCCAGATGGCTTTCTAGATTGAGCTGACAATTGGCTAATTCCAACCATATCATATGCTTTATTGATGTAGTAGTCCAACATAGTAGACCAAGTTGGGTCAAATGGAACTGGAGTCACAACATTTACAGGATTAGATGTGTTTCCAGGCTGTATTCCAACTGGATATATTTGGCAATCCTTATTGTTGACATCAGAAGATTTCAATCCAGAGTTTTCATCAATGAAAACAAGATTAGCTGGAGTCAATTGAGATGTAGCAGCAATTTTAGCATTAATCAAGTCAATCTGTGTTTGGATTCCTTCCAATTCATCTACAATTGAAACTGTTTTGCCATTGTTTACTGGCTTGTTATAGTAAACATTAATAATGGGATATCCAGATGTTGAGATTGTTTTCTTTGGCTGCTCATCAACATATAACACAACTTCATTTTCCTTTACAAGAAACTCTATATTTACATATTGAGAGTTTGTTTTGAGCCCATATCTATCAAGCTCAAGTGAAGGAATATGTCTCAATTTAATTAAAGCAGTTGTTGATTTTCCATTAACGTCTAATTCTTCAATGCACCAAGATGGGATACGTTCAATGTCAAAGGTGAATGGATTGACCCATATATAGCCAATGTCAAAGATACAAGCATCTTTGAATGCATTAATAACAATGTCATTTAACTGAATTTTGTCATAATACAAATCAAAGAATTGCTGTGCTTGTCTGATTGTTCGTTTTGTCTTAAATGTTCCATCTACTGGAGTAAAGAATGGACGAACTTTGTTGTTTGCTATTTTAGAAACCAATGAGTCAATTACTGACTTTATTACATTTGTAGATGGAGCTCTCAATAGGTCACCATCTTGCATCAAATTGATTGGAGCTTCATAATAATAGTTGTAATTGTAATTCCTCAAATCAACATCAGCTCTGTTAAGATAGCGAGCTAATTTATAGTTATAGAAGTCTAATTTGCTTTCAATTCTGGAACTAAGTGTTGAAACATAGTCCACATTCTTCCAATTGCTCATTTTACTGTGCTCCTGCTTGTACCGGACTCATTATTGATGATGCTATTCCCTGTTTATAGAGCCCAACTTTCTTCTGAATATTTTCAGGAGAAACTGTTTGTTGAGCTATTACAGGAGCAGCTTGTGTTACAGCTTGTTCAGCAGATTGAGTAGCTGCATCTGCAACATCTTCTTCTGTAAAGAGTCCTTTATCTTTCATTTTCTGCAATACTGCTGAATTCATAATTATTCTCCTGATGGCATCTGCTCTTTAATAGCATTGCCTTCTGCCAATGTCTTCTCAATTGGCTCTAATTCAATTCCTGAAACTTTACGACAAATAGCTGCTACATATCCAAGAGTAGCAAGAGCTATGAAATTAGTGTCAATCTTTAGAGTTCCATTCTCATCTTTGTGAACAGCATCTTTCAATCCAGGACACAACAATAATGCTTGAGCTATGGGGCCATCATGTAATTTATTGTCACCATCATATGACCATTCATAGCTTCCAATGTGCTTTGCTATGTCAACTAACTGAGCCATTTCTGTCTCATATTGCTGTTGCTTTGAGATGTCTATTGCATTGTCTATAAATCCTAAATCCATTATTTGAACACCTTCCTATGAGCAAATTTCTTGCAATTCTCATCTGACTTCTGTCCAGGAATAAATCCTTGAATTGTTCCAAGAGCTCCTAATCCCAATTGGCCCCATCCCATCATCATTTGATAACGGCCATATGGATTATGAACCTTAGCCAATTTCTCAATCTGGCTGTCAGACAATCCCATTAAGTATTCATTTTCATTCTTTAGCTGCTTCAATTGTTCAGCATTTCCAGTCAACATCAATTCTTTGGCTGAATTAGTAGACAAATCAGAAGCAAATTTAGCAAAGTCTTTGTCAGCCTTTCTCTTCTCTTCAATGTCAAGCTTCTCTTTAGCTTTATTTACAACTTCATCTCTCTTATTGATTTCCTGAGAGAGCATAGAGTTTGACATATCTGGAGCACCCTTTCCAGCAGCGCCAGCACCAGCTCCTGCTAAACCAGCCATTAGAGCATTCAATATTTGAAATCCAATCTTTGATTTATGTAGCTTCTTATAGTCAACTGTTCCATCTTCTTTAATGTATTTGTCTAAGCCATTCATTTTAGCTATTTTAGCTTCATAGCTTTCTTGTGGCTTTGTTGGCTCAACTTTAGCAGTTGTTGCTGGTATAGAATTAGTAGTATTTTCAACAGGCTTCTCAATTTTGTCTTCACCAGTTGCAGCTACTTTCTTATTATTCTCTTCTATTTTCTCATTGGCTTTCTTGCCTTCTTCAGCAGCAGCATTTGCAAGAGCACCAGCACCCATAGCAATAGCAGCTTTGCCCTGCAATCCAGGAACCAACATAGTTCCTAAAGCTCCACCCATATAAGCTAATCCTTCAGCTTGTTTAGCCATTTTAGCTTTGAGAACATCTCTTTCTTTCTCTCTTTGTTCCTTTCTCTGTGCTGCAACTTCTGGTGTGTCATCAGCTGTCAATTCACTCCAAGCTTCTTTAGTTTTGCTCCAACCATCTTTAACTTTGTCTTTCCAACTCTTCTTTACTTGTTTTGGAGCTAAATCAGCAGATGTTCCACTATTAGATGCTTTATTTACAGTAGATTGATTGAATGCAGCTCTAGTAGCTGGATTATTCGCCAATTTCTCTTTAGATTCAGCAGCACTTGTAGGCAAAACTGTATTCTTATTCTTATCAGCCATTATTTAAACACCTTCCTTGCAGCAAACTTCTTGCATTTCTCATCAGAGAACATACTGAATACACCAGCAGCAGCTGTTCCAGCAATATTAGCAATTCTGTCCTTCTTCCTCTGCTTGTTCTCATTTTCCATTTGCTCTTTCTGAGCATCTAATTGTGCCTGCTGTGTAGCCATTTGCTGTTCCATCTGGTTTTGAGCAGCTGCTTGTGAGGCAGCTTTGTCAATTCCTTCATTGTAGGCTTGTGTAGCAGCATCTGTTCTTGCTTGAGCTGATTGAAGAGCAGCAGCCAATTTTCCTTGGCCACCTTCCATCATTGCAGCTCTAGCTTCTTTAGCAGCCATACCAGCAGCATTATTTGCATTTCCTGCTGCAATCTGCTGTCCTTCTTTGTATAATTCTTTGGATGATTTTACTTTATTTGAAACTGTTGCCATACTATTTGTTCCTTCTTATTTAATATAATAGTCCGAATTACATGCCACTTTCTAGTATAACTGCAATTACAGCAATTACTATTGTTAAGTAAATAAGGACTATGTCTGACATTCGCTAAACCAACTGATATGGATTGTATCTATTGCTATTTATGCTTCTAATAGCAAATTCTTTCAATTCTTCATCAGAGACTGTTATAGCTCTATTCTCATCTTTCTTTCTGCTAACATATGAAGATGTCACAGCAGGTGAGCTCAATTTAATTTGTTTTGTTTTCTTCATAAAGTTCTTAACAGCATTGTCTTGATTATTAGTTGTGTCAGAAAGAGCTACTGTTTCAGGAACTATTGTTGGTGTAGAGCCAGTAGTAGTAGCAACAGCAGTATTAGCCTTTCCATTGCTATTCTTTCCAACTTCTGCTAATGACCTACCCAATTGAGCAGCTAAGCTAT
>Ga0310695_10011463_pt1 | contig 12655 bp, 14 predicted proteins | sample RumenRJG_04DNA_FD_203882 | JGI IMG/M metagenome (GOLD analysis project Ga0310695, IMG submission 203882) | Bovine rumen microbial communities from Lethbridge, Alberta, Canada - RJG_04 (v2) (version 2) | ecosystem: Host-associated > Mammals > Digestive system > Stomach > Rumen | place: Canada...
GAAAATATATGATAGTTCCAATTATAAAATTACTTCGCCCTCAGCAGTGGCTTAAAAATGCTTTTATTTTCTTACCATTATTCTTTGATGGTAAGATGCTAGATATAAACTATCTCATACCAAGTATTGTGATGTTTTTTGCATATAGCTTTGCTGCTAGTGGAATCTATTGCTTTAACGATATCTATGATGTAGAAGCAGATAGGTTACATCCTAAGAAGTGTAAACGGCCAATTGCAAGTGGCGATATCAGTAAGGGTTTCAGTTATGTCTTAATGGGTATTTGTATTCTTGTATCATTACTTATTGTTTGGTACAACCCATGGAAAGTCGGGGGGGGCAGGTTTTGTATTGGCAGTATAATTGTATTTTACGTTTTAATAAACATTGCTTATTGTGTGAAACTCAAGCAACTTGCAATAGTTGATGTGTTTATTATTGCAATTGGATTTGTACTTAGAGTATTTGCAGGAGGCTTCGCAACTGGAATTTATTTATCTCATTGGATTATTCTTATGACTTTTCTTCTTGCGTTGTTCCTTGCATTTGCTAAACGTAGAGATGATGTCCTGATGTATGAAAATACAGGTGTGAAAGCCAGAAGGAATGTTAATCGCTATAATTTGGAATTTATGAACCAAGCGATAACAATTATTGCAAGTATTACTATGGTCTGTTATCTCATGTATACTGTATCACCTGAGGTAATAGTTAGGTTTCGCAGTTCTTATGTTTATATGACCGCAATCTTTGTTTTGGCTGGCATCATCCGATATATGCAGATAACAATAGTAGATGTTAAGAGCGGAAGTCCTACCAAAGTATTAATGAAAGATAGGTTTATTCAGTATTGTATAGGGGGATGGTTACTTTTGTTTGCATTTATTATTTACGTATAAATCAATAAAAGAATATGAATAATATTTTAATGATTTTAGGAAGTGTACTGCTTAATGCTGTCGCTCAGTTGTTGATAAGAAAAGGAATGCTTTGTATAGGAGCAGTAGGTGTTACTAATTTTGTTCAGAATATATGGGCTATGGCTACTAATTTGTGGCTGTGGGGAGCCATGGCAAGCTATGCAGTTAGTATATTAATGTGGATGTCTGTTCTGTCAAAGGTTGAAGTTAGTTTTGCCTACCCTTTTTTGAGCATTGGATATATCTTTGCAGCCGTTTTTGGCTATATGCTTTTTAATGAGGATCTATCAATGGTACGAATCCTTGGTATTATTGTTATTTGTATAGGTGTTGTCTTAATATCTCGTAGTTGATATGAAATTTTATATTTTCGGAGGCAATGGCTTTGTTGGCAGATATTTAGCCAACAAGATGATAGATCAGGGTAAGGATGTTGTAGTTATTGATATTCTGCCAGAACTTGATAAGAGAATTGATAAGAAATGTTCTTTCATTTCATTAGATATTCGAGATAAGGCAAAACTGGAGACACTTGATATTCAAAATAATGATATTTTAATTAATTTGGCAGCAAACCAGTATCATACAAAGGTACCACGTGACAGGTATAATTATTTCTTTGAAACAAATACAACAGCTACAAAAAATATCCTTGAAACAGCATTAGAGAAAGGATGTATGAACTATATCATGTTTACAACAGATATGACTTATGGTAAACCACAGTATTTACCTGTTGATACAATGCATCCCCAGAATCCTTTCGGTCCCTATGGACTAAGCAAAAAAGTTTGTGAGGAAATATGTAGGGAATATCGAGAGAAAGGTATGAATATTACCATCTTCCGTCCTCGTATGATTAATGGCCCAGGTAGATTAGGAATCTTGGTTAAATTGTTTAAATTAATAGACTGGAATCTCCCTGTACCAACTATAGGTAATGGCAAGAATCATTATCAGATGATATCTGTCTTTGATTGTGTGGATGCTATTCTTTGTGCAATAGATAAGGGAATTCCGAATAAAGAATATAACCTTGGTTCAAAGAATTCGCCAAACATTACCACGTTATTGAAAGGGGTAGTGAAATCTGCAGGATCCCATTCTATTGTAATTCACACGCCTGGTAAAATGGTGAAGTGGGTTCTTGGGCTGTTGGATAATGTCGGTCTGACCATTATGTATCCGGAACAATTTATGATTGCTGATGAGGAGTATGTACTTGACATATCGGAAACAGAGGAGGACTTAGGATGGAATCCGAAATATAATGATGAAGATATGCTTAAAGAGGCATATCGTATGTATAAAGATCGATAAAATAACATGAGAAGTATTGCTGTATTTGACTTTGATGGAACTTTAACGACGAAGGATACATTGTTGGAGTTCATCAAATTTGCATGCGGTACTTGGAATTTCTATATTGTTTTTCTTCTCTATTCGCCCATCCTTATTCTTATGAAGTTGCACATATTTCCTAACTGGAAGGCCAAACAAATGATTTTTAGTCATTTATTTAAAGGGATGGAATATAAGCGATTCCAAGATTTGGGTAGGCAGTTCGCTAATATTATCGAATCATTTCGTAGAGAAGAAATAATAGAAAAACTCAGGGAACATATTAAAAAAGGAGATACGGTATATGTAATTAGTGCCAGCATTGACGAATGGGTACGACCTTGGTGTGAACAATTTAATGTTGCTGATGTTATGTGTACAAAAATCGAAGTGTCATTAAATGGTTTAATTACAGGGAGATTTCTTACTAAGAATTGTTATGGCCAAGAGAAGGTAAATAGACTTTTGCAAAAAGAGCCTAATCGTAGGTCTTATTACCTTTTTGCATATGGCGATAGTCGTGGAGATAAAGAAATATTTGATTTTTCAGACAAAATCTTTCATATACGTTAAATAAATTAAATATGAAATTAGAGTTCATCAATAATTGGTCTGAAAGAAAATTTCTACTTATAACCCTTTCTTCCATATTTGTTGTTTTCTCTTTGCTTGGATTGCAAGGATTTGACATGTGCGACGAAGGATGGGTTCTAACAGGTTATCAACAGATTTTCAATGACCCTGTGTCTGTTGAATATTTAATGATGTATTATTTAGCACAAATAATTGGCGGTTGTTGGAATCTTATCTTTGGCGTATTTGGAATATATTCTTTCCGAATATTGAGTGCTATTGTGTTGACTAGTGTAGTGCTAATTGTATATTTGTTTTTAAGAAGAGTAAATAGAAGCGTATTCTTGATAGGGGTTTTAGTTACTATTTTAACTCAGTCTTTTGGCATAATAGTATTCCATCATAATTATCTTACGACTTTACTATCATGTTTAGTCGCTGTATTCTTAATGAAGGGACTTCTGGATAATTCTTCACTATTTGTAGGTATGGCAGGACTAGGTGTCGGACTAGCTGTCTTTGCAAGAATACCAAACTTATCTATGATGTCACTGATGGCGGTTATGGCAGTTTATGCATATTATGAAAACATGAAACGTGCCTTCTTGTTCATGACCGTTTTTTTATTTGGATTTTGCAGCGGAATTGCAATAGTCATATTTTTAATGAATCTGTTAGGACATGCAGATATATTCCAAAATGCTATATTATCTGGTTTTTCAGCCGCAGAATCATCAGGAAGTACACATAATTTAAAATATATGATGGGGGTGTATATCTCAAATTATATTAATGTCATTAAGTGTGCATTGGCAATTTTCATTCCACTGTTCTTAATTTATAAAATTGGTAATATTAATAGAATTAAATTTCCTGTCATATCTTGGCTCTTAGTGTTGATTGTAATTATTGTTTATATATCTATTTTGATATATAAATATACAGTTCTTTTTGTAGTTTATGGACTTTGTACCCCATTGCTTTTCTATGAACTATATAGTGGAAGAAAAAATAAAAATCGTTCTATACCTACATTAATTGTCTTAGTTCTGTTATATTGTATTCCTTTAGGTAGTGATTTTGGAATTGGTAATATGGGTTATTGGTCTGTATGGTTAGCAATACCCTATTGTGTCCATATATTATTTTCTTTGTTCAGACAATCGCATAGTAAATACATTTTGTTTTTTGGGAGAGCATTTTTTATTTCATTAGTGATAAGTGGGGTTTATCAAATTAGTTCATGTTGCTATTTTGACAAAGGATGGCGATGGAATAAAACAAGTTCGATAGATTCACCTTTAGCAACTACATTCACAACAAAAATAAGTGCATCTCAGGTTGACGAGATATTATTAGAACTAAAAGAATATGTCAAAAGGGATGATAGTGTTCTTTATTTTCAACACTTTGCATCTTTATATTATCTAACAGAAACCAAACCTTATCTTTATAATCCGTGGCCTTGGACATACGATCCCGACAATCTGGAGAAACAGATAAGGAGAGCTGAACGTGAACACAATTCCCTTCCAGTTCTTGTTAGAGATAAATCATGTACGGGAGAATGGCCAGAACCTGATGATGGATGGGATAATACAGATATGAAGGATAGTTATATGCATAAAAATAAACGTATAATTATTATACAAGACTTTATAAAAAGGAATAAATACAGTGTGGTTTGGGAGAATTCTCTTTTCCAAATCATGTTACCATCAGAAAACAAGTAGAATATGAAAATTTCATTTTTATCATTAAAAGATGTCACGGCATTACATGGTGCAGAGATAAATGAAGTTGTTACAAGAGTTGTAAATAGTGGCTGGTACCTTCAGGGTAAGGAGAACGAGAAGTTTGAGGCAGATTATGCCAAGTTTATAGGGAGCAAGTATTGCATTGGTTGTGCCAACGGACTGGATGCTCTCATCTGGATTTTCCGTGCATACATTGAGATGGGAGTAATGAAGACTGGTGATGAGGTGATTGTGCCAGCAAACACCTACATTGCCACCATCCTTGCTATTACAGAGAATGGCTTGAAGCCTGTTCTTGTGGAACCAAAGCTTAATACACTGGAGATTGATGATGACCTCATTGAAGCAGCCATTACTCCTAAGACAAAGGCTATAGCCATTGTTCACCTGTATGGCCGCAATGCCTATACAGATAAGATAGGTGCCTTGTGTAAGAAGTACAATCTGAAGCTTGTTGAGGACAATGCTCAAGCACATGGATGCAAAGCACCGGTACAGGGTTCAGGGTTAATGGTTACTGGTTCAATTGGTGATGCTGCAGGTCATAGCTTCTATCCGGGTAAGAACCTTGGCGCACTTGGTGATGGTGGTGCTATCACAACCAATGATCCTGAACTGGCTGCAGCAGTTCGTGCTTTGGCAAACTATGGTTCACAGAAGAAGTATGTGTTTAAATACACAGGACGTAATAGTCGCTTGGATGAGATCCAAGCAGCTGTGCTGGATGTCAAGCTGAAGTATCTGGTTGAAGATAATGCCCACCGCAAGGAGGTGGCTCATTATTATTATGAGCATATCAACAATCCGTTGATTACACTGCCTGATTTGCTACCTGATGAACAGAACGCATATCATCTATTCCCAATCATGGTAGCTGATGGCAAACGTGATGCACTTCATGACTATTTAGAGCAGAATGGAGTGGGAACTGTTTGCCATTATCCTATTGCACCACACAAACAGGAATGCTATGCTAAAGAAGAATGGAATATCCCCCTGTTAAGCCTGCCTGTTACGGAGAAGATAGCAGATGAAGAGCTGAGTCTCCCTATTGGACCTGCAATAAAGATAGAGGAAGTGTCAGAGGTTTTACGCCTAATAAACTTATTTCAATAGGGCGAAATAGTATATAGGGTTTTATCGGTTGACTTTCTGATTTTTCATAATGTAATATTCTTTATAGCATGAATGAAGAAATAAAAATATATTCTAGTGTTGAGTGCAATGTTTATACTCAAGCAACAGAAGGTTTTAAGCTTGAAGATAAACCGATTGTCACAGTGTCTGTTATCACTTATAATTCTTCTAAAACTATTTTAGAGACTTTAAATAGCATAAAATGTCAGACATATCATAATCTCATCCTTCAAATATCTGATGACTGCTCAAGTGATGACACCGTCAAAATATGTAGAAATTGGATAGAAGATAACCAACTCCGTTTTATTAGGACTAAGATTATGGTTTCAAGCATTAATACTGGTGTATCTGCAAATTTTAATAGGGGTTGGGATGAATGTGAGACAGAGTGGCTTAAGGATATTGCTGGGGATGATTTATTACTATCGGATTGTGTTGAGACATTTATGAATTATGTCAAGGCACATCCAGAATCAGTCTTAATATTTGGGAAAGCATTAGCTTTTTCTACGGTAAAAGGTGTGCGCGTATATAGGGGGTATGTTCATGATTATAGTTATTTTAATCTTTCCCCACAAGAACTACATCATAAATTGATTTGGAATGGTAATAGTATACCTGCTGCTTCAGTTTTTTATAATCTAAAAGCATTGAAGCAGTTAGGTGTTCGTAATGATACTAGAATTAGAAATATTGAAGACTATCCTAAATGGATGAAAATTAGCAACATGGGGGTTGTATTTCATTTTTTAGATAAAGATGTGGTATTATACAGACGTGAAGAGACATCATTAAGTGTAGGATTATTTAGTCCTAACTATTTCAACCAAGAAATTCTTCTTTGCCTGTATTATTATCTGGATGAGATTAAAAATGAAGAAGATAAAGACAAGGTATTCAAATTAATTGCGGATCATTGTACATATTTTTATAAAAATACATATAATAGAGCTTCTACCTCTAAAGATTATAAGATTGGAAAGGTGATTTTGGCCCCGTTGAGATTAATAAAGACTGTTTTAAGAAATCTAGGTTTAGTAAAATGAAATACGCTTACCTCATAGTAGGCTCTGGCCTTTTTGGCGCGACCTTTGCGCACAAGGCCACGAAGGAAGGAAAGAAATGCCTTGTGATAGACAAACGCCCCCACCTGGGCGGTAATATTTATTGTGAAAAAGTGGAGGGCATTAACGTTCATAAGTATGGTGCACACATCTTCCATACTAACAATAAAGAGGTCTGGGATTTCGTGAACAGCATTGTGCCGTTCAATAGATATACCAACTGTCCTGTGGCAAATTATAGGGGAAAGTTATATAACCTTCCTTTTAACATGAATACCTTCTATCAGATGTGGGACGTGACGACCCCGCAAGCAGCTATTGATAAAATTAATAAGCAGCGTGCGGAGGCAAGTGAAGAGTTAAGAGTTAAAAGTGAAAAAATGGGCATTCCTTGTGAACCACAGAACCTTGAGGAGCAGGCTCTTACTTTGGTCGGCAAGGATATTTTTGAGAAGCTTATAAAGGAGTATACCGAAAAGCAATGGGGTAGGAAGTGTACTGAATTGCCCACCTTCATCATAAAGCGTCTCCCTGTTCGCATGATTTTCGACAATAACTATTTCAATGATAAGTACCAGGGAATACCTATAGGAGGATATAACAAACTTATAGAAGGACTTCTGGAAGGCATAGAATGCAAGATTAATACAGACTTCTTTAATTCTGAGTACAGAGATTGGAAGAAATATGCTGATAAACTCGTTTACTGTGGTCCTTTGGATCAATATTTCGATTATCAGTATGGCAAACTAAATTGGCGTACAGTTCGCTTTGAGACAGAGACTATGGATTGTCCAAATTATCAGGGTAATGCCGTTGTCAACTATACATCTCATGATGAACCATATACTCGTATCATAGAACACAAGCATTTTGAGATGTTCGGCCAGGAAGTCTATGACTGCCCAAAGACTGTTATTTCCAAAGAGTTCAGCACAGAGTATAAGGAAGGTATGGAACCATATTATCCTGTAAACGACGATCAAAACAATCAATTGGCAGAAAAGTATCGTCAGTTGGTTCAACTCGAGGAGAATGTAATCTTTGGTGGTCGTCTTGCAGAATATAAGTACTATGACATGGCACCTATAATAGAAAAAGTGATTAATTTCATAATATGATTAGATATGGATTTAACGAAAGAAAGTTTTGATAAACGTATAGCATGCGTTATCGTTACTTATAATAGAAAACAACTTTTAAAACGATGTTTGGATGCTGTGTCTTCACAAACATTTAAACCTTCAGTTGTTTATATCACAGATAATGCTAGTACAGATGGAACAATAGATTCTGTAAAAGAATGGGGCTATTATGAATGCATGAAAGAAGGCATTCAATTTAAATACATCCTTAACTCAAAGAATGAGGGGGGAGCTGGCGGCTTTTATCTGGGAATGAAAACAGCTTATGAAGATAACTCATATGATGGTATTTGGGTTATGGATGATGATGGTGAACCAGAGAAAAATTGTTTACATGAGTTGCAAAAACACATTGATAAAAATGATTATATCGCTCCATTTGTAATAGCGGAAGAGGATAATAATATTTGTGCATTTATTGAAGAAGAAAGTGTAGAATCTTTTTCCGGTAAGGCCCAAAATGGTATCGTTTATGGTATTGCATGTCCATTCAATGGCATATTATATTCTTCTAGACTTGTTCAAAAAATTGGTTTTCCTAAACGTGAAATGTTTATATGGGGTGATGAGCTAAATTATCATATCAGGGCATGTAAAGCAGGTTATACTCCGATTACGGTTATTAATGCAATTCATTATCATCCAAAAGATAGACAAAAAAGAATAAAAGGCATATTTGGAAGTAAAGTGACAGTTATTGAACAACGGTGGAAATGGTACTGCTTTTGTAGGAATTTAGCATACAATAAAGTCGCTCAATATGGCCATTTCTTATCTCTCTTATATATTTTTATTCAGTATTTCAAATATTCTATTTATCTAATTAGTAATAACAATTTTGATTTTTTCCTACTTATGCATAGAGCATTCTTTCATGGTTATGTTGGCAATTTCTCTAGATTGGATTACTTTATGTCAAATAGATAATGATTATTTATGCAGTAATGAATGCCCAATAAAGAATCCACTATGCCCTTTGTCTTATTATTGTATATTATTTCTACAATATACATTATTTTTAATTTTTACATAATTAGGATGATTCCGTTGCTGGACGAAGTAGTGGTTACTTTTCTTGCGATATATGGAATTTATTATACTAAATTATTAAAGAATAGAGAGGTAAGGATTGTATTTGCTGTTTTTAGCGGATATTTAATCTATTCTTCTTTTTTACATATCAATGTTCCTGTAGCTGTAGTATATGATTTCATAATATTTCTTAAACCCTTTATTTGTTTTTATGTCGCTTTTACGATGTCCTTGTCTTTAAGTGACCAAATGAAAAAGAACCTAAGGAAAATATATTTGTTTTTTGGATTGCTGTTATCGTTCTTTCTTCCATTTATTGATGAATTATATGATAATACATCTGGCTACTATCATGGATGTATTTTTTGTGCCACATCTTATTTGATTTTTTCTAATTATAGAAAAAAAGATTGGATAATAGCTTTATTGATACTTACACCAGGATTATTATCGATTAGAGCTAAGTTTTTTACTATTTATATTTTATATATATATATCGCATTTTTTTTAAAATCGAAAACAAAATTTAACGTTAAATGGATTATTATTAGTGCTATATTACTATTTTTAGCAATTTATGTGAATCGAGAAAAATTCCTTAGCTATTTTGTGTATGGAATAGAAGATGGACAAGCGCGTAGCTTTCAGTATTATTATGCACTTGAAATTTTGAAAGATTATTTTCCATTTGGTTCTGGTTTTGGAACTTATGCAACAGAGGGAGCAGCTAAATACTATTCTCCATTATACTCTATTCTTGGCATTGACAATGTATGGGGGATGAGAGAAGTTGATTATAATACAGATGCAGACTTCTTAAAAGATACATTTTATCCGGCTTTAGCACAATTTGGAATTGTAGGAGTATGTCTTTTTTTCTTATTTTGGTTAAAGCGTTGGAAAGAAGGGAAGCTTCTGACACTTCAGAAATATAAGTTATTTCTTTTTATATTTTGGGTTGAGATGGTTCAAAATATAGCAGACAATTCATTTACTGGTCCTTTTGGCGTTCCGTTAATGATGCTCCTTGGTTTTTTACTGCATGAATGTAAAAGCGATATTATTAATAATAAAATAAATAAGCATGAATGTTTTAATAGTAACCAACGTCTATCTTCCAAAGTGGTTAAATCCTAAACAAAGTAGTTTTGTAAGGGACCAAATTGCATTGATTAATAAATATCATCCAAATGTAGAGTTTACATTATATACTATACGTGGAAATGAAAATAAATTTAGTTATATAAAGTCTATATGGGAAGTATATAAGTTAACAAGATCTGGAAAGTTCGATTTAGTGCATATTCATTATGGAATTTCTGGTTTGTTTTTGTTGTTTACTCCTAAGCCATCTATTCCTGTAATTATAACTCTACATGGCGGTGATATTCAGATTGAACAAGGGAAAAAGGGGCAGGTTGCACTAACGAAAAGAATCATTAAAAAATGTGATTATGTAATATCTCTAAGCGAAAGAATGAAATCAATTGTCAAAGAGTATAATTACAGAACCAGTATTATACCAATTTCGGTTGATACAGAGTTCTTTCAACCTAAACCTCACAAAAGGGAAGATGTAGTTAACATTATATTCCCAGGCTCGTTAGATCGTACTATAAAGAATCATCCTTTGTTTTTGAAAACAGTCGATATACTTCAGAAGGAATATGGTTATATAGTTAATGAAATAGACTTTGATAACATATCACGAGAAGAGGTTCGGGACAATTATAGAATGGCTGATTTGGTGCTGCTTACTTCAACTTCGGAAGGATCTCCTGGCGTAATAAAAGAAGGTATGTCATGCAACCTCCCAATCGTGAGTACAAATGTAGGAGATGTTGCATCAAATCTTGAAGGGGTTGCAAATTGCGCTGTAGCTCAGGATATGGACGCAGAAGAACTTGCTCTGTTATGTGATAAGTGTTTGAAAAATGAAATTCCAGGAATAACAGGAAGGGAAAAGTTGGCACAATTAGGTTTTGATGACAAAACTATATGTGACAAAATATACAGTTTGTACAAAGATCTGACAAAATGAGAATAGCAATAGACCTGACTCCATTGTATGGACGTAAGATAACAGGCGTAGAAATATATGGGATTGATCTGTATAAAATACTCAGAAGAACGGAGCATACAATAATCCCAATATTCCTATGTAAGAATGAGCTAGATGACAATTTGGACGCTCATATTATTAAACCGTGTAATAGGCTTTGGTTGGAAAACATAGCACTGCCAAGGACAGTCAGAAAGATTGGGGCTGATGTTACATTGTTCCCCATTTTTCCACCACCATTAACTGTTTATTATGGTACAAAAACCAAGATTATACCTACGCTTCATGATTGTGCTTTCTTGAAATATCGGCAAACACTAAATCTGGGCGCAAAATACTATCTAACTCCCAAGTTTTTGTGGGCTTTTAAAAAGGCAGATGCCATTATAACTATTTCAGAGACTATAAAGAAGGAACTTAGAAAATATACCAGTAAACCTATATATAATTGTGGAAATATTATAGCTCCAGAATATAGGAATTGCATGAGTAAGGCATCACTTAAGTATATTGAAGAGCTGGGGCTTGCTGAGAACAAATATTTCATATCTGTCTCAACGATTGAACCACGTAAAAACTTCAAATACCTGGTTAAAGTCTTGAAGCCTGTCTTAGAGCAAAGGGGAATGAAACTGGTATTGGTTGGGAGAAAAGGTTGGGGTAATGACAAAGAATTGCAACAATTAATAGAAGAAATAAGGGATTTGCTATTTTTCCCTGGTTTTGTTGAATTTGACCAGCTTGTTTCTTTTTATCATTATGCATATGCATTTGCACTGTTATCATTGGATGAAGGTTTTGGTCGCACCCCATATGAGGCGGTGGCATGCGGATGCAAACGGGTAATACTGAGTGATATTGAGATATTTCATGAAACGTTTGGAGAAAACGCTCTATTTTTGCCATTAGACAATGAGACGCATGCTAGAAGGGTCTTAGAAGAAGAAAACCTGCCAACTGTTGATGAAAAGATGAAAGTTCCATTTGATGTCTTGGAAGAAAGAATTGTAAAGGAGTTTATTCCTTCAATTGGGAATTTATGACTAAGGAATTTGTTGGAGGTCAGAAAGTGAAACGAATAAACTTGATAGATTTTTTAAGAGGAATCAGTATTTTTACGATTGTGCTGATGCATTTATGTCAGGGGACTGTAATGGTACCTTGAGTAAGGCATTTGCATTTGGCGGTGCTGGTGTACATGTGTTTATTCTCTGCTCTGGATTGGGACTGTATCTGTCATATCTGCGCAAACCTCTGGGATATAAGGTCTTTTTGCAGAAGAGATTTACGAAGGTGTATGTGCCATATGTTATTGCTGTCGCACTATGGGGTGCGTGGCTAATGATAAGCAAAGGTGCATTCCCGATGAAAGAGGTGATGAGCCATTTACTGCTCTATAAAATGTTCTCTGTAGAGTTAGATACCTCGCTATGTTATCCCTATTGGTTTATATCAACTATCATTCAGTTCTATCGTAAGCGTCCGAACCTTGGGCCTGGCCTAATTTGGTTGAGATAAAATATTTTTCTAATTTTGCGCAATATTTTATTCATTAAAGTTAAGCGCAATATGGAAATTAAAGATTATGTGAAGCAATTTCGTGACTTGCAGAAGAGTCACA
>Ga0310695_10011466_pt1 | contig 12654 bp, 16 predicted proteins | sample RumenRJG_04DNA_FD_203882 | JGI IMG/M metagenome (GOLD analysis project Ga0310695, IMG submission 203882) | Bovine rumen microbial communities from Lethbridge, Alberta, Canada - RJG_04 (v2) (version 2) | ecosystem: Host-associated > Mammals > Digestive system > Stomach > Rumen | place: Canada...
GGAAGAAATTTCTGCTAAAGGTTTCTTTAATAAAGTTCCTCAAGCAGAAGGAAGAGAAGTTATAGATTTAACCATAACACAGCTAAATTTGTTTCATATTAATGAATTACGCTATGGCAAATTTAATCATGTTCCCTATAATTTGGGTTGGGGCCACCACTTTTGCAATATAGTAGTAAAAGATTCAGGAATTGACAACACAATAAAATGGATGATTGAAGTCTTAAAAAGAAACTCTTTTAAGGTCAATTAGCAACCTGTAACTCTTGAGAATATTGATAATTTGTTGAAATCTGATCAAAATCGAACAGGGATCTATCAAAGAAAAATTTTTCTTCAATTTCTTGGCACCATTTTTCTTCAATCTCTATCATAATCGCTTTTCTATTAAGCTCAATTGCGGCCAATCCTGTATTCCCAGAGCCAGCAAAACAATCTAGTACGATATCACCTTCAAAAGTTGTTGAAGAAATCGCATGTTTTAACATTTCTATAGGTTTTTCTGCAGGATGCTTGCCTTTATACGGCCTAACGGACGGAAATGACCAAATATCCGTAAACTCAACATTCGAGTTTACCATAAACGGTCTTATTACATCTTCATAATCAGGCAAAATTGTCAAACCGTTTTCTTTTAGCACAGAAACAATTTTTGAATACTGTTCTCTGCTAGGAATATTTCTTCCCGTTTCCCAATTAGAAACACTACCGCCATGATTTACTTTTCCAAAAGCGCCTATCTTTTCAGCTAGATAATGCGCAGAAATTCCAGTTTTTTTTCTCGCTTCTCGTAGATAATTTGCAAAATAAGAGCGGCTCATATTTCCTTCAAATGCTGGTTCTGCAAAAATTATACGCTCTGACTGTGGATACCATTGGCGCAGAGCTTCTTTTTTCATTTTTTGCTTCCAGCCATCAAAACCAGGTTCATTTGGTTTTGTCCAAACAATATTCGACAGAATATTAAATTCTTCCTCCATCTTAGTCTGCAACTTTGATTCCATTGCTGATGAACAAAACATAAACAAAGAACCATTAGGACGTAAAATTCTTTTCCATTCCTTAAAAAATAAAGACATCCATTCTATATATTCTTCATCAGAAGAAAACGCAGTATCATTTCTAATATTATCTTTTTTTGTAGAATGATACGGAGGATCAGTTAAAATTAGACCTATTGACTTTGAAGGAATTTTTGAGAGAATTTGCAATGAATCGTCATTTATTAATAACAAATTATCCGAAATATTTAATTTCTTTTCATTAAAGAGGGAATTTGAAATCTTAAAAAAATCATTACTTCTGTCCATTCCTTTTCTCCTTTAAATAATTGTCAATTGACTCCCTAACTACCCAAGCAAGTGATACTTTTTTTTCTACAGATATTTTTTCTAATTCTAAATAAATATCCTTTGGAATAGATATGCTTATTCTTACAGTTTGCTCTGAATCTGATAACGGGCGCTGTGACATATTCATATTATGCACCACTTTGCACCATTTTGTCAATAACAAAATCAACCTATCAGAGAAATGTTATATTAAGAAAACTCCGACTTTCTCGACATAAAGAGCCAAGACATCAGCAACTTAGATGTCGGCGTCTTAAGCACCAACAAGGACTTTGTAAAAGCCGCCGCCGAGCAATTTGACCAAGTCTGGATGGACACTTTTTTTTGCAAGGTACGCAGAAGGAAGAAGTTCTGCGGAGGCTCGATTATGAGGTAGTACAATTTAAAAATTAAATGCCCTTCTCGATGTACAAGATATCAAAAATGTTAAAATAAATTAACTGTCCATTAGAAAATATAAACCTAAATATCGTTTCCTGCTTTCCAAGATTCTCTCTTATGTTTCAGAAACCAGATCTTTTATCCTTATTTCCGTTGCTATACGTTTATAAGTTCTAGTCTGAACACCTTTTGTACTTTTAATATTTGATGGAGAATATACACCAAGAAATTTTACCCTATCTATTCCAAAACTGTCTTTTATATGCATAAAAACAACTCGATTAACACCAGCCCAATTCCCATCTGATAAATTTTTTGTATCACAGTTATTCATATTACCAACAACTTCATAAATTAATGATTTATCCTCACTTAATGTATTTTCCCACCCATTTTTAGTTTTCACTGTTCCATCCTCAAGTTTTATTGCTAAATACGGAACCCATAATTTATAAGATGAATTAAGCGTCTTCAAACACCGTTGTGCATTTTTTTCATTATGACCAAGCAAATTATAGATTTCTGTTACACCTTTATAATCAACATCATCTGATGTTGAAAAAATACCTTTTTCTAAAATTGTTTTTTTTCTCTGTTCATTATTTTCCCAAAAAATCCTTTTTCCATCTTTTTTTTCTTTGATAGATATCAACTTTTTTACATAGCTTACTTGCTCACATATTTGAGCATTTACTTCATCGTAAGTTTTTTGAGTGCCATCTACATTGAAAATTGCAATTCTTCCTTCTTGACATTGAATCGCTGACAGAATATCCTCAGCTCTTATTTCATCTACAATAATATTCTCTTTTGATAAATGATGGCTCTCGTCAACTTCAATTCCATATTTTAGCTGAGGAAAATACAAATCAAGCAAATAATACCTCTTTCTATTTTCATTTGAATAATTTGGATTTTTTACATACTGTTGTGTAATTGGAATTAGATTTGGATTTGCAATTTTTGTATAAATTGAATTGATAATGAAATTCTCGTATTTTTTCCCTTTGGTTCTTTTATTAAGCATTAGAGCAAGATATTCTAACTTTTCCATATTTTTCCTTTTTCACCTCACAATAAGCGTCAAAATGACTTGTTATTTTACCATAATTTTTGCAAAAAATGGAAGAACTATATATTATTCAGATGCATAGGCACCTCCTCTACCCAGGTTTTTGCTCAAGCACAACAGTGTCAGCAACCTTTTCATTACGGCAAATTGGTTTCTTTAAGAGTTTAAGTTGATTTTCAAAGAACTTGACTTGCAAAATGGCGACCATAATATATTTATGAAAAAACATCAATAGTTTTCAAAAGCGAAGAATCATTATAAAAATGTATGGAACATTTCACTTTTGGGAAAAGCCCTTTTACTTTTTTTTTCGTCTTTTCTTCATCAAATGTTTCTGAATCAACATATTGCCAATATATTATTCTTGGAGTTATAGCAGTGTTCAATTTTTCAAAATACCGCTTGTCTACATTTCCTAAAGAATGACCAATTATCTGTATTTCATCATAATTGTTAAGTTTTCCTATAAACCTTTCAAATTCGTATATTTCCAATTGCTTGGTCAATGATTCACGTATTTTTTTCTTTAAGTATTCTGGTTCATTATTATCGTAATAGAGAGTTTGCACATTTGAGTTATCTAGCACATCGCCTGAATGTCCAAAAATTATATTATTATCCTCATTCTCCTTCCTGAAAGGAAGAAAAACTCCATGAATATAACAAATATTTTTGTCATTGATTCCATACACACTTTCTAGCGTAAGAGAATAATTAAATGTAATAAATCTATCACAAGAAGCAAAACGCGATATAAATAGTTTATTCATAGGTTTTAATTCTTTTGTTGCATCTTCAATAAAATCTGAAAAAGCATTTCCAATTATTTTATAAAGTTTTTCAAGAACTGCATTCAAATTATCAATTATATATTTGTTTTTTCTCGACTGTTTTTCTTTGCACTCATATCCAAATGTCAAGGTTGTCAATGGCATAGTCGCTAGATTTTCTTCAAAATCTTTCCAGAATTCATAATTATCACTTGGTAAAATATCTAAAAGTGGAAATCCAGAAAGGCAATATTTTGATCTATTTTTACTTAAATATTCCTTAAAGTGCTCATATTTTGTCTTATACCCTGTAGAAAGATCAAATCCATTTCCTATAATAAAAAGTGTCATAAATGTCTCCTACCTATAATATTAGAATTTTCTTTTTTCTACCCCAACACGAGCTTTCAAAGCAGTTTTTCACTTCCATCCTTCCCAAGTCTTTTGAGCGAGGCCGACTATCGCCGCTGTCTTTACGTCAAAGTTTTTTAACGTTCCAAATATCTGAATCATTTTTCCACCTATTCGCTTAATAATAGAGCAAAAATCAGCCTTTTGTACCCCCAATCCGTCCATTCATCAAATTAGCAATCCAAAACACGGCGTTTTTTGGTATAATTCTCGGTGCGAATTTATAAAAACTCGGTATACTTTTTATAATTTTCGGCGTGGTTTGACCAATTTTTATAAATATATGTGAATTTGCTTGACATTTTAGGTAAGTTATAGTAATATTAGGTTGAGAGTAAAAAAGCGGAGGTTCCAAGATGCATGAAGACCTTATAAGAAGAATTGATGAGATACTTGAAGCAAAAAAAATATCTCAACATGAATTGGCAAAAAAAATTGGCGTTACCGATGTGACAGTCAGCCGCTGGCTTACAGGCGATCGCGACCCGTCCATTGAAACATTGAATAGAATTGCCGAGGCTCTTGGAACAACAACTTCGGCTTTCTTTATAAAAGATAACTGGAAGGACAAGCCAAAGCCTGCGGAAGAGAAAGAAAGCTCCGTAAACTGGGGCTCGATTCTTGCTGGAACTGCTCTCACCGCCACCGCCGTAATCGGAATAGTGGCCCTTGCAAAAGCGATGGGCAAACTTAACGACAAGGACAAGGAGCAGATTGAGAGCATCCTAAATAGAGAATGATGCGGAAAAATCCGCAAGGAGTAAAGCGAATTGAGCGTTAAAAAAAGACCTTTCAACTGATTGCAGTCAGCCAAAAGGTCTCTAAACAGCCGTGGAAAACCACAGATGCGTTAGCAAAAATCATCATAGTTGGTTTTCCAAAAATTTTCAAGCCCTTGGAGCGCTTCGTTGAAGATAATCCAAGGCATCCTTTGTCGCAAAGGATAACAAAAATATGGAGATTGCTTATGAATTTAGCAAATTTCCTTAAGGGAAAGTGTTTCCCGAACAAATGGAGAATTAATTATGAAATACAGAATTGTAAAGAGGATGAATCCCCTTAATAACGAAGAATCAAAATTTTACGCCGCTCCCCAGTACATGGAAGAGCTTACCGTCCGTGATTTGGCCAAGGACATTTCCGACGCCTGTACCCTTAACGTGACTGACGTTGAGGCCGTTCTCACATCGCTTGTGCGCAAGCTCCCGATGTATTTAAAGAACGGTTTTAAAGTCCAGCTTGGAACATTTGGAAGAGTGAAGCTTTCATTTTCTTCCAAGGGCTCGGAAGAAGCCGACAAAGTTGACGCTTCTTACATCACGAACAAAAGGATTTTGTTCACGCCAAGCTCCGAACTGAAAAACGAAATCGAGACAACTTCGTTTTCAAAGATTTAAGCGGTTGAAATAAGCTAGCGTATGCCCTGCTTAGGATTTTCTTAGGCAGGGCTTTTTGTTGTCTGTAAAGTAATGTGGGAAATCCACTTTTCTCATTATATGAGAAAAACTTACACTATACTTCAATATGTCATAATTAATACTGACAGGAGCGGCAAAATATGGAAAATTACGACAAGCTCGTTAACGAAATTAAAAGTTGTGACCTAATTGTTTACAAAGAAATTAAACAGGGGCACAGATATCAATACATCGGTTTTCATTATGACAAAAACACAATGTATGCCCCTTCTGTAGTTTGCAAATATTCACATAAAGATTGCATTTCAATGATCCTATTCTGGATTATTTTTGCAAAAGAAGAACCGTACACCGTCGAGGATGAGGGGTTGACAGAGGAACTGTTTGAAAAGCTTTCTCCTGGCGATTGTATTCCCAAGGAGTATTTTGATACATTTGGAAAACTCTATGGAGAAATAAAAAACAGAAGAAAGAACAGGGAAAATTGGGATTTGCGCGCTCGCAAGTATAGTGATATTTTAAAACAAGTAAATCTTATGAAAATAGAAAAATATAAGAGAGCTGAGAAAAGTTTCATAAAGAAAACAGATATTAGTAAAAAGAAATGCATTAGAAATCCAATAAAAAAATTTGAGAATGGAACGCGCTCTCTTTCAGACAAATACAATCTAGAGCTTTTTGTTGGAGGATTTTTTTTCGATGTCTGGACAGGAGGTCTTGCGCAATGGCCTTCCAAAGAAGATGATTATAGATTAACTGGATGTTTCATAGAGCTTAATCTTCATATTTTGATTTCTCCAAATGAGAAAAAAATCTATGTTTATGATAATAGTTTGTTAAGATCATTTGATTTTTCTGAAACGCAAATTGCTTTTGGTTATTTTGAAACATTAGTCAGAGCAGCCTCTACCAATGTAAGAAAGACCGCCATAAAGTATTGCAATGAGCATATTAAACAATTCCCGCCTTTCACCAGCATAAAAAACCTTTCTTCTTCTATTGACTTAGATTGAGGTTGCGCAATATGAACGGATATTTTGGCACAAGCGGAATGTGGTATAAAAGCGGAAAATTCTACGAACTGCAAACCACCCATGTAAATTTCTTTTTGAACAAACCATGGCTCTTGGGATTCTCGCAAACAGAAAAACAAAAACTCTGCGTCGCAAACGGTTTGGCGCCGGACGCAACTCAGTGCGCTGAATCTTCGCCCGCTCGAGCGGGTTTGGTAACGCAAGCCCTAATGCGTGGCGCAATTCGCATTCGCTTTTATCGCGGGCAAACAAGCGTTCAGTGTTATGACAAAGACGACCCCAAGATTTTTCGCCAGCTTCTAAATTGCGTCATCGACGGACGCGACAATTGCTTTGGCCAAATTCTCACTGTGATGGACACAAAAGGCTGGCAACAACTCTTGTCTGATTTTCCTAACGCAGCATCCGCACAAAGTCTGTCTTCCTTTGTCGCGCGTTCAAAACACAAAGCCGTCTATCGATATGTTCCTTATGAGAGTGGAAATATATGATTTCATCTCCAAAGGCACTTTTAATTGAACAGTTGTCATTTCCATAATTTTGCCTCCATACAATTTATTATAGCTCATAAAAATTTTTTTTGTGTAGGAAAAATAAAAAGTCACACCTCAGACCATAGCCTAATTTTGCCCCCAACCTCAAGACATAGTTCAAGCTTTGAAACGCTTTGCGCAAGGTTCATGAATTTTTCAATATTGCGGCCGCAAAGTTTATAGCTATTCCAAAAGCGGTAAAGCGAGCCGCATACTGGAATATCTCCAATAAAACATTCCGGTTTTGCTTTTTCATTTTTATCCGAATCTTCATCAGGCAAAGTTTTAATATAAAGCCAAATGCCATCGTCTCCTTTTTTTGGATTGCAATTGTATTGAAACCAAATATGCGCGTCTGCGCTTGTCATTTCTGGCACTTTGCTCTGCATTTTGCAAAGATCTTCAAATTTTTGCTTCAAGAGAAAATCGCACTCGTCTTCCTTCCATTTTAAGAACTGATTGATTTCTACAACCCGTTGCTTTTGTTCATCGGTCAACGATTTTGTTCCGTCTTTTTCAAGATAATACCAAGAGTTGGCTTTGTCGCGAACCTCTCGGAATATTTTAATTTTTTCAACATCAACATACGCGGAAACGCGCGCAATCGCAATGTCAAAATCTTTGTCATTTGCAATACTGTCCATGCAAATAGCGGCGACATTGAGCGCAATTTTTGTTCTCCTGCCCGCAAACCTACCAATGGACTTTAAAAGACTATTGTTCGCCTCTGCTGAAAAAGCTCCGTCAATAATAAAGCGAATCGCCCAGCGGAGGTATTTGTCAATTTTCTTGTTGAACATGGCAGGAGAGCCTTCAGACAAACCGAGCATGCTCAAATACTCTTCCAAAATAAGCTTTCCTTCGCGTTTCGCGACCACCGCCAGCCTGCAGCAATACTCAAATACGTCCAACACCAATTTTTCAGTTCTTCTTGTCATACGGCCTCCTTGTGTCGCCTGCCAAAATTCCGCCGCGAGCGATGCGGATAAGGTTTTCATCATGAGCGTCGCAGTATTTTTTTATGCCGCTGCCATTCAATTTATAATCAGACAAACATGCAAAATCGTAAGGCGCAAAATAAAGGGAGCAGCCGTCAAGATACACAAATCCTTTTTGCGGCTTTTCAACAGCAAACCCGTTGCGCTCCATTCCGTCAACCGTAAAATACGGAACACGTGTCTGTTTGCCTATTCTTCGCTTGTATGTGACAGCGTCATTTACAATGCTTGAGTCTTCGCCGTAAACGCACACCGAAATTGGCTTGTAGTCGCAAAACCAAGTTTCCGTATCGCCTTCTATTTGGCAGTAAACAAGGCTTCCGTCATTTTAGAGAAAAACGTTCCGGACAGAAAACGGATGCTCGACTCCGCCGCAAATAAAACGATGCGCAAAAGTTTTTTCCGTGCCAACTATAATCTCTTGGCCGCCTTTTTCTTCAATGCGGCAGTCATGGCAGCGGCCGCCAAAAAAATCTATTTTTTGTCCGTCAATCAAAATATATTTTTGATCCCAAAAATGTTCAACTATAGCCCGGCCTTTTTTGTCATATTTAAGACTATCGCTTGCATTTGGGTCACGTCCAAACATCCATTTTTCCTCACCGTTCAAATTGTAAAACCAAACTCGACTGTCTTTCTTTTTTGTATATGAAAACTGAAAATGCGAGTCATCCAAATACGCGGTCTTGATAATTTCGTAGTAAGGGCCGTATTTTTTCCCTTCTGTTACAAAATATTCCTTTCCTTCGCGGCCAACTTTTAGCACGCGGGAATCTTCATTATATTCCTCTGTTTGATCGTCAGCGCTGGCTTTTTCTTCTTCATCTAATTCTGAAATTTTATCGCAAATACATTCCAAGTCCGCGGCTAATGCCCGCATGCTTATGTCTTTTCTTTTTGTTCCGCATTCACTCCACTCAAAGAACCCGTTTTTGTCCGAAGCAGACCAAGAGACAGTTTGCGCCGTAAAGAGTTCGTCAAAACGCGGTTTGCTTAACGATGAATAATTATATGAGCCGAAGACTTTTCCGTCGTTGCAAACATATTGATTAATCTTATTGCCGTCTTTCTTGGCATAGTTGTAACAAATTTTCCCGTCATTCAAAAAAACCGCTCCAAGCAAATAATCCGCGTCCGTTTCGCACAGAAACCTGGCGCCCTTGCCAAACACCTCGCCCATAATTTCCTCCTTGCGCTTTTTGCAACTTTACGCCCATCTTAGCGCAAGCCTTTCTCATAAAATGAGAACAGCGGCCTATATAATTGCAAAAAATTGCAGGAGGCGAAAATGGAATTTGATTTTTATGGTTGGAACAAGGGAAACAGAATAAACCCCCATCCTGTTGAAAGTCCAGACAATACGCATTATGACTCAAGCCTAAATTTTGAGAATGGGGAACGCAAGCCCAAACCCACAAATATTAGAGAAAAAGTCGGGCCTTGGGAATTGAAAGACTGCGGCGGCTCAGATGGAAACGAAGCCTTGCATTACACGCGCTCGGAACCATACTTTCATTGTGCCATTCACAAAGTTAAAAATGGTTATTATCTAACAATGGGCATAAGCCGCCCGGCCGGAGCGGTTGCCCGCCGCGTCGTCATTCAATCACTTGAGGACGCTTACAATTACATGGAGGTGCATGACATGAGAAAACGAACTTATGGCAAATACCAGAATGGCAATCGCTTTGCAAACCAAACGGAACAAGCAAATCCAGACTACGGCATTCTCACTTGGGGACTTTTGCAAACAAGCGCGGAAGATTTTGAAGCGCTAAAAAAACGCCTTGCCAACAGACGATATGACTATGACGAAAACTTTTGCAGCCCCGGCGGAATTCTAGCAACAAACATCGACCGAAGCGAATTGCAAAACCTTTCAAAGCGCAACAAAACCCATAACTTTATTTACGGCGAGCGTGTTTTGGACGCGCAAACATTAAGCTGGAAAATTACCATGGAGTTTTGGGAATACGAAGAAATCACAAAATACAACATAACCGGCCAATTCCAGTCAGTGACAGAATATTTTGACTGCTCGGAAGCCGAGTTCCAAAAGATTGACGATTTTGCCGCCCGACACGGTTTTTCATTTACCGCTCCATTTTCGCAAGTTTTAAGCCAAGCCTCACAGGACATCTTTTTAAGATACCCCTGGAAAGACCCCCGGCAATTTTTGCGCGAGGCGGAACTCTACCTTTGCAAGCGACACAAGTTTACCGGCCAAGCCCAATGGCGCTACCGCGCAAGAATGTACCACGCCCCCTTGGATTGGGAAGGAGACGACGGCGCGAAAAACTCTTATTATGAAATGTGGAAGGAAAAATGAAAAACTACCACCAGAGATCCAATTTCTTTTTATTGGAATTTGAAAGCTCTTTCTCTAAAAAAATCTTAGCCTCTTTATAGAGAGGAGAAGATTTTTGATTTTCAAGAAGCGATTTTAAGAAATTGAGAACTTCTATTTTTTGCCGCCTATCTATTTCGTCCTCAGAAAAATCATAATAATATTTATCATCTTCATCTTTTTTTATTGAATACTTTTTTAGCTCTGGAATAATTCTTCTGTAAATTGTCTTTACGCTGGAGCCCCTTGAAAAGCCGCTGCGTTCGAGCAAACTTGACATTTCATTAATAGAAAGATGTTTGTTTTTTTGCACAAAAGCGTTTAAAAGACAACTTATTTGTCCGTTTTCTTTTTCAACTTGTCGATGGTAGTCATCTTCGGGCATTGCATGCTCTTTGATATAATTATCTATAAATTTTTTCTTCAAACTTGCTGACGGCTTTTTGTTATGTTCTCTAACATAATCGTCAACATACCATCCCCATTCTTCTTCCGCGTCTTCCATCAAAATCTTTAATTCGCCAGCGGTTATTTTCAGATTTTTCATAAATTTTCCTTCTGCAAGCCCTGGAATGATTTTTTGCTTTTTACTGCTAACGGCATATCATTCTTCCTTGTCATTGGACAAGAAAAATTATACTACTTATTTCTCAAAAAATAAATAGAATTTCTTAAATTTATTGAATTGCCTAATGGTCGCAACAATTTGATAAGTTTCTATCCTGAAAACTTTTCTCATTAAATAAGAATATAATATGCTAGATTTGCTTTATATGACAAAACAAATACAGCCATTGTTAAGAGCCGCGCTGACAGCCATAGAACGAGCGTTTGGAAACTGCAATGTTAAATTTTCAGAAGAAGAGCGCATCGGCATTTCTTTGCTTTCACACGCAACTGGAATTAAACGTAAAAAACTTATTCGCGGATATTTAACGCGCGAAGATTTCAAAAAGATTGAAAAAGAATGTCAGAGGCTTTTGTTATTCTCGCAAAATGAGACAGCGTCACAGTAAAAAAGATCATAAAGACCCTCAAATTTTTCACCCGCCATATTGTATGATTATTTGATGGGCAACTGATCTAAATTCTCATAATATGAGACGCTTATGTTGTATTTTTAACAAAAAAGGCCAGAGCGCCAGGAGGAAAAAGAAATACAAAGATCTCTGAAATAATTATGCAAGGATGATGGCATACTGCGTTACTTGCTGTCAGCAAGGAAAATCTTCCTGCATAATTTATAAATAAAATCTAAGGAGGATTTTATGACTTGTCAAATTTGTCATACTTCTGGCGACAACTGGAAGAAATGTACAAAATGCGGTGTTGTTTTTTGCACGAACAGCAAATGTATTAAACAAAGGTTCGGACTTTCAAGTTGTTCTTGCAATGTTTGTCCCCAATGCGGGAGCATTGATTGTCTAACGAGACCATAAAAAAGTCTAATTTTCAACAAACAGCAAAATCGAAGTCATGTTTGCGTCTTCAATATAATTTTTATAAATATAATTGGAGACGCAAACAATTCTCATTATTTGAGAAGACAAAATACTAATATTGATTCATTAATATCTTAATAGGGATGCAAACTATGAACCAATTATTAAAACTAAACGCCATGCATGAACTAATAATGGGAGAATTAGCCGCAGAAGCCGTCATACAAGCTGGGGTGCTGTACGCTGGATGGGAAAGGGACATGAGTGTTCAAGAAAGTCGTGATGCATTTAAGAAGCAAACCAAAACCATCAAACAACAGGCAACCGTTGCATTTAAGAACTTGTCCGATGAAGATTCAAAGAACATCAAGCGCTCTTTGGAAATATTTGAGAAGGACAAGAAAATGTTGGAGTTTTATATTAAATATGCAAAGATTCACAAAGACCTTTTTAAACCGGCAAATGATTACATACGATTCTTAAACAAACTAACTTATGAATTGAATTATGCCATAAGCTTTTCTCATTAAGTGAGAAACAGGCATACTATATTCGTTTTGTAAGCTTGAAATAAGCAAGGAGAAATAAAATGAATGAACTTTTGAAACAAAAGGAAATTGACAAAATCTTAAAAAAACTTGAGCAAAAGAATGCCCCTGAATCTGAAAGCGCTGGCATTTGCAAAACGATTAAGATTTACGACTTTAAACGTCCGGAGAGAATCACAAAAAAAATGATTAGGGAACTCTATGCATGCGCGGAAGCAATCGCCAGCGAATTCAAAAAGTTCATAAGCCTAGAATACGACATTGTCGCAAAAATCAATGTCGTCACCATTGACCAATTGACTTGCGAAGAATTTGTCCGAGCGCTTCCTATTCCCGCTCCAGCCTGCT
>Ga0310695_10011467_pt1 | contig 12653 bp, 14 predicted proteins | sample RumenRJG_04DNA_FD_203882 | JGI IMG/M metagenome (GOLD analysis project Ga0310695, IMG submission 203882) | Bovine rumen microbial communities from Lethbridge, Alberta, Canada - RJG_04 (v2) (version 2) | ecosystem: Host-associated > Mammals > Digestive system > Stomach > Rumen | place: Canada...
GCAGTTTAAGGAGCCGATGAATGATCTTAGCCAGATTTTTACACTTGGAGAATTCAAAGCTATACAGGTGCTGAGGGAGCTGGTGCGTGACCAGATGTATTTTGATGAGAACGGACTGCCGATAAAGGAAAAACTGGATACGCTTATTAATGAAATAGACATGGGACTGTGGGATTCTTATCTGATGTGGAACTACGAGGCATATCAAAGTGTAATGATGCAGATACAGATGGGGCAGGTGATTGCGGGGCTGCGCAGAGGACGGTAGTGAATGAGGTGGGTCTGAAGACAGAAGAGAAGAGAGGATAAGGGGTGTTGAAGGGGTATGAAAGTTCGTCAGGTTCCTTTTTGTGCCTCAATGGGGACGGAGAAGAAACTGAAATCTCGACGGGTAAAACGCCGAGCGCAGTACAAAATACAATAAAGTGAAAGTAATGGTTTATTCTGAAATAAAACATCCAGTGCCAGAAGGTACATATAGATGCACGCAGATTCGGCTTTTGGAGAATAAAACGAAAGATGACTATCATTTGTTTACCATTCTCGAAAAACTGGAGCCAGATATGCAGGGATATGTGCTGCCTGCACCAGTGCCAAACCGTTCTGATTTTGGAGATGGAAAGAAAGACACTTTTAAGGTATATTGGCTACAATGCGATTATGAGGTAACAAAGAATTTCCTGAATACCCCGCAGAATAACTTTACACTCAATGATGGTAATTGTGATTTTACACTAAAGTTCTTCAATAAGGACTTAACAGAGGAACCATGTTGTGGCGATTATTTTGTGCTACCACTATGCCATGAAGAGAGCGATTTGTTTCACGAACTGCTACCGACAAGAAAAGGACCAGCATACGTGAAGACCTATTTGGATAAGGGTAGAGATGTAGAAAAAGTAGTAGCACAGCATGAATACCTGAGAAAACAGATAGACCAAGCATCGGAGGCACTTTTCGGACTGAAACTTACTGAATGGCCAGAGCATTTAGGTAATATATACATGGTATGGCACCATGAGGAAATTAGAAATCTTGAAATAAGAAGCAATGACAGCCCATACGGTGTTTTTATCCAAATAGAAACCAGACAAGGACACCACAAAGGCGGTGAAATTGTGATATGGGATGCCCATGATGCAGGATCGGTAGTGACCAATAACTGTTATCACATAGAACCAGATGAGAGAGAGGTGTTCATTAAAACCAACGATTACCCTCATCTGTTCAGAGTGGACTATTACGATGCAGACGGAAGATTGGTTGCATTCAACAAGTCGTACACCTTTATCTCGTGTATCAAAAGCTCTTTTTCGCTTGGAGTGAAAGAGGTTGTGATGGTGAAACAGAATGAAGACGGAAGTGAAACAAAGTCTGAGCAGTGATGAAATACTCAAAGGAGCAGACTTCAGTTATTGGGAAACCCATTAAGAACCAACATTCCTATTTCGCTCTTCATAAGTTTGACCATGATAAAGAAAAGTTGGAAAACAGCAGGGAATTCATATTCTTTGATGGGAACAAGGAAGATACGGCTCAGCAAGAAAACCTGGACAAAGCAAAAGAAGCAGTCAGAGACATTTTGAACAGGGCAAGAGAAGTGTTGTATGTTTGTGATCCCTATTTTCATGATACAGACTTTGAAGAATACATTCACTATATCCGGAGTTCGGAGGTGAAGATACGCATCATTAACAGCAAAGCTGATGTTGGCGTAAAGGGCTTGAAGAAACTGATACCAATTATCAAAGGATATAACAAGGGAATGAATGTGGAAGACTATATAACGTGTCGTGTACTGAAAGGCGAGAAGTCGATGCTTCATGACCGATTTATCATTGTGGATAATCAGGTTTGGAATATGGGGTCTTCGTTTGGCGAATTTGGAGCCAGAGCCTGTACACTAAGTAAACTATCTGAATCGGCAGGCAAAATAGTGAAGGGCTATGTTGAGGAATGGTGGAATGGGGAACTGACACGTTCCCTTTACGACTATGAAAACGTAGCAGAACCAAAACAGTGTGTGGTTTGCGAGACTCTGAAAAAACTCTATAAGAAACTATGCAGTTGATAGGAGGCATGACAATCAAGCAGCTGTTAGACAAATCCCATTCGATGGGAGAGTTGAACAGTGATAGCTATCCTCGCTGGGTGAATCAGGTGATGAACAGCGAGCGGGATGAGCTGCACCAATGGTATGTACTTGAATATTATAGCAGCTGTGTAGAACTGCCAATGGCTGCACAGAAGGAGATGCATGCCTTGGAGAAGAAAAATGACTACGGTGCATTGACAAAATGGTTGTTGGACTTAGAGTATCCTATCCTACAAGATGCTGCTGCATTCTGGTTCAAGCAAGAGGGAACCTGTATAGACTTATTACCATACGTAGCCAAAGCTGATACTGATGAGAAGAAAAAAAAGTTTCTGACATGGACTCTCGTACATGTGTGGCAGGTGAATAGCCGGAACATGGTTATGGGGCATGAGCATCAGCCAGGGTGGATAGATTCAAACATTGGCACTTATATGAGTGATGTAGATAGAATTATGGCGGCTATGGGCAGGGAAAATTATGAAAGATTTCTCTTTAGCTTTGAATGTTATTGGGCCAATCCAAACATTGAGACGTTTTATCAGATAATTTGTGACCATCTGGCAAAGACATTTACCTTACAGATGTTTGCCAAGGATTTTTGTGACATGAATTATTTATGTCATGTGGCCAGACGATGTGGAACCCAGTTCTGGGGAGACAAAGCGATGGCACAACAGCTGATGAAAAACATGAAAGAAGCTGCGGGACATTTGAGTAATAGCGGCCCATCGACATGGGAGAAATTAGGCGAAATGATATATGATGCGATAGTGCCAATCTATATCAGAGCATACGATGAACCAACAAAAGCCATTGAAGAGGATATTGCAGATGTACAGGTGAAACGTGAAGGATGGAACTTGACAAAAGAGCTGGGCAGACTTGCAGAACAAGAAACCAGAGAATCCGTATGGCTGGGACTGCTGGTATGGGTAGCATCAGAGACGGCCAGTGAGACACTTTTCCAGAAGATAGCGGATGTGATGTTTGCGCAGTATCATGTTTCTGATAAACGAGATGAATATGGGGTTTTTGGTTTGAAAGGTTTGATAACGACTGTTTATAACAGAATATGCGAACGACATAAAAGATGGATTGGCTATTTAGACAGACTGATACTTAGAGAATATAATAGTTTCGTTCAGGTAGCAGTACTATTGTCGGGGCATGATAAATTTGATGATGACGTGAAGAAGATGCTCTGGAAAAGGTGGGAAATGGAGAAAGATGTGATAGGGATAAAGATGAAAGGTTCTCAAGGTAAAGATGATTACAGGAAGATTGAGCATTGGGTGAAATTTGAGGTAAAATAACTATGAGTAAAGAAAAGAAACTTCATACGGCAGAAGAACAGTTTACTGCGATGGATAAGATAGGCGGTTTCATCTATCAGTTCCATTGCTTCCTTTATCATGTGCTTACCATGAATAAAGGTGAAGTGGTGTCGTTTGAGAAACTGGACGACGCTGCTGTTGAAGCAGGGAATCTTATTACGCTCTATCAGGCTAAGCACACCATTCAAGTAGATGCAGAAGGCGAGAAAAAAGCACTAACCAACCGCTCAACAGATTTATGGAAGGCAATTGATGTTTGGCGAAAGTTGATAGTTGGAAAAACAGACGAAAAAAGAAGTGATGCTGATAAGCAGGAATACATTGCAAAGCATCGGTTTGTGTTTTTCAGCAACAAGTTGCCAGACAATAATAAGTTTGTTTCATTGTGCGAAGAAGTAAAGAACGGTGCAGACAATGACAGGATAGATGCAGTTCTGGATGAGATTACACAAGAGGGAAGACCTCGTGAAGGTACAACACAGCCAGCCAATAATCCAGGCCGTACAACGCAAATGATGATTGATGACCTGAAAGCATTTGGTTTGAGGGCCGAATTCTTGAAACAGATAGCATTTGAAGCAAAGAGCCAAGACGAGGTAAAGAAAGACTGCATAGACCATATCGCAGATAAAGTCAGGTTTTCAGATGAAGATGCACCTGAAGTATTTAAAGACTTTTTGGCAGAAGCAGTTGATGACTTCTTTGAGAGGGCAGATAAGGGCACTCCATTATCGTATACGTATGAAGAACAACGAAAGCGTTTTGAACGTGTGTTCCAGTTTCATAGGGCAGAAAAATTGAATTTCCGAATCATTATGGAAGAATATCGGAAGGAGTTCCTGGACTTGATATGCATACAGCAACTGATAAAGGTGAAAGACTTTGCTGCGAGCGAAACAGAAGAGGTGGCCAAATATGCCAGCCACTTCTATAGCTTTAAGAATCGCTATGATCAGCTTTGGGAGGATAATAAAATTTTGGTTGATGAAGACAAGGAGTTTTGGGCTGATACTTATGCATTTTGGGATAACCAATTTAAGCATGCCTATAGGAAACTGGATGATAGCGCTTCGGAGGATGTCATAATAGATAAGGCACAAGAGATTCTTTTTGCGGTAAGGCAACATAAACTCAAGCTATGCAAAGAGGAGTTGATTCAATATATATCAGATGGCGCTTTTTATTACTTGTCTGATAAGTGTATTATAGGTTGGCATAAGAGTTGGATGGAATTCTTTAAAAAACAAGGAGAGCAAGATGGACAGGATCATCAATAATGAAAGCGTAGCCATTTGTGCTATCTTGAACTCATTGGTTCTTGGCATAGATGACATAGCACGCCTCAATTTGTTTGTGGTGATGACAACAGATCGAGCCATCAGAAACAGACTGGTCAACTATGCCAACTACGAAGAGATGGTTGGCAAGGAGTCATCATATTACCAAGCTCTGAACAGGAAATTCGTGGAGTTACAGCCTGTGTTTCTGAATGCTATAACGATGCTCTTGATGGGTGGAAAGATTGAGAAAACACCAGAAGGAAAATATTGCTTAACCAACGAAGGGAACCTGATGGCATGGGAACTTCAAAATTATCAAGAGGGTGTGATGGAAAATGTCCGACAGGCAGCTATTCAATTGGAAGCTATGATTGGGCAAAAAGATACAATGACATGGTATAAAGACTTGAAGATTGTGCTATGAACTTTTATATCTCAAAAATCAGACTTTGGTTCAGACATGGAGGTGAACCAAGAGACCTTGAATTTTTCAATGACAAGGTGAATGTGATAACTGGTGATTCATCGACAGGTAAGTCATCTGTTCTGAAGATCATAGACTATTGTCTGTTGTCGGAAAGAAGCACTATTGTTGAGGATGTCATTAATGAGAATGTGGCATGGTATGGGCTAGTGTTCTATGTAGATGACATGCCATATACTATCATTAGGCAGGCACCGACTGTTGAATCGGCAGAAATGAAAGTTCTCTTCAGGGAAGGTGAGTATTTGCCAGACGAGCCTATAGCAGACTTGGACGACATTAGGGCGAAGGCTATGGTGAAGATGAACGAACTGTTTCATATCAACTCCAAGCTGAAACTTGAGAGCAAGGTGAAACAGCACTTCCGTCACAATCTTATATTTAACTATCTGACGGAGGACATCATTGCTACAGAAAGCACCTATCAAGACTTGCGGTTCTTCCGCAGGGATGAGTATTCCAATATACTTAATGACTTGTTCAAATTGGCCATTGGGGTGAACGAAGGCAAACTGAGAGAACTGGAATCGGAGTTGCAAACTGCACAGACAAGAGAAAAAAATAAAAAGAGAGCCCAGGAGAAAGAACAAGAGAATAAAGATATATTTGAGAAGACTAAAGTTGAGATAGCCAATCAGGTGGAAGAACTCGGCTTGGGTGCAGCAACAGATTTTGGGAATAGTCCGACGGCCTGGGCTGCAAACATCAAGTCGATAGTTGAGAATTGCAATCTGCAGTTTAAGAATGAGGAGGCAAACAGGCAGCGCAATGAAATAGAAATGGCTCTGGTGAAAGTCAGGGAGAGATTGGGATACTTCGAATCGTTAGAGAAAGAATATAAAATTTATCAGAAACGGCTAGAGAGGCAAAATGAAAGTCTTGTGCCTGTAGAGTATGTTAAGAAGCATCTCTCAGAGTTGATGACTTATCAAGAGACTGGTCAGTTGCTGCGTGAATTGACTGAGGCCTGGGAAAGGATAAAACAAAACTACGAGCCAGATCTGAAACTTCCAGAGGACTTTGAAAATACTAAAAAGGGATTAATCAGAGAGGAACAGAAGTTGGTTGCCGACTGGAGAAAACTGAATCCATATCGGATTGATCAAAAGGATATTGTTTGGATAAGAAAGGCTATCATATTGGCAGAAAGGATGGAGAAAGAATTGACCAAGGAACCTAAGTTGACCATAACCGACGAAATGCTGGTGCAATATGGTGAGACAATATCACAAATTGAGGAGAAACTGGTAAGGCTACGAGCTAAGAATGAAAATGCCCTTGGTAATTTGAATGACGAGATAGAAAAGTACTTCAAGTGTCAAAAGGGCATATCAGAAGCATATCGGAATTACAAGCCGGTTTACAGTATGGATGAGAAGATGCTGATGCTGGTAACGGATGATGGGGAGTATCCGAAGGCTAATGTGGGCAGTAAGTCGAACTATATGTTCCTGCATCTGTGCTATTTCTTTGGATTGCATGACTTGCTGATGAAGAACAGGAACGAACAGATACCACAGTTTCTTTTCATAGACCAGCCAAGCATTCCGTATTATGCAGATAAGAACACAGCTATTGTGTCGAAGAATGGTGAGATAACGAATGATGACCGTGAAAAGTTGAAAGAAGCATTCAGGCTTACGGACATGTTTATGAGAGAGATGATCCGAAACGGCCATTTCCAGATTATCATGATTGAACATGCTGAAGAAGACTATTGGAATAACCTTGAAACATTTGTAACGAGATATAAGTTTAGAAATGGCGAGGGATTGATACCGTCGCGCATAACACATAGAAGAAATGACTAAAATAGGAAAGATAAAAGCTGCTGTTGTTCAGCGTGTAGGAAATAAGAGTAATGAAGATGGTGTAGCATTTTCAGACGACCTCTGTCAGATGGATGGCGTTGAGGAACCATTCCTTAAGTTGATAAATGGCTCGTTTAAATTTGATGATTGGAAACAGTTCTATTATATTGATGATTTGGAACTGAATCCCACGTATAGGTTTGTGTCGAAGATATTTGGCGATGAGACCTGTATCGTGCAACAAGCCAATAATCTGGCCCGTCACCTCTATGAGCAAAGCATACATCCGAATATCAAGATAGGAGAGTTCTATGTGGTATTGCTGGATGGTTGTGAGGTGGATGGTGAGCCAACCCAGGCCATTGGCTTGTTTAAGTCGGAGGTTCGGGAAACTGTATTGACAGTTAAGATGGAACATAACCGATTAGTGCTGTCATCTGCTAATGGCATGAACCTGAAAAAACTCGAAAAGGGTTGCATCGTGTTCAATGTTGACAAGGAGAATGGCTATAAGGTGGCTGTTGTAGATAACACGGGCTCAAATACCGATGCTCATTACTGGGTGGATAATTTCCTGCATGTGAGGAATTGCAACGATGATTACCATGAGACTGAACGACTGATGGAGATGTGTACAGGATTTGTGTCACAACTGAAGGAACAGTCGGTTGTGGAGGGTGCTGTTGCCGCCAAAAAGACCGCTGAGGCATTCTCGACGGGAGAGCCCATACAGGTGGCTGATTTGGCAGATATTATATGTCAGAATGAAGAGCAAAAACAGGCTTTTGAGGCATACAGACAGTCGTTTGAGAAGGAGTATGGAGATTTCTCGGAAGAGGTGAATGTGGTGAAGAAAGCTGCTAGCAGGAAGCCCGTGACAAGAATGAACACCCTAAAGCTGGGGGCTGACTTCGAGGTGAAGGTGCTGAACCCTGAGGCCAGGATTGAGGGGGGCGTTGACAAGAAGAGCGGAAAGAAGTATTATACGCTATATTACGAGGGGTAAATGGACTATAACAAGGCGATAGAGAGCGTATGCTTCAAATTCGGGCACGCAGTGACTGAATATGACGTGTTCCGCTGGCTCAGGAATTTTGATGAGAGCGAGTGGACTATGGCCTTGAATGTGCTTGATAAAGTGGTCTATTATTCGTCGGACATGATAGATGAGGCTCTAGAATATCAGATAAAGAAGATTATTGAAGAGAATCCGGGCCAACATATATACATCTTGCCTTCAGGAAATGTAGGGAAGAGTGGTCATGCAATGGCTTATCATGCTAAGAAAGTGATAGAGAAACTGAATTTGCCGGAGAGTGTGCTGTCGCTGCTTAACCTCAAGATTTTGAAGGATATAAAGGAGGATGCAGTCATCGCATTGCTTGATGACTTTTCTGGCACAGGAGAGTCTATTAAGAAATTCTATGAGAAGATTGTTAAAGGCACAGTAGATGGGAAACCTATCAAGGTGTGTGCTTTGACTTTGGCTTACATGGAAAAAGCCGAGAAAGCACTTCAGGAAGATTGCGGAATCGAGATGTATGGCACTCTTCAAAAGCCTGCATTTGTAAGAAGAGGCTCCGTGTTCGGATATGAGAAGAGCATGATACAGGTTCGAGATTTCTGCTTTAAAAAAGGGGAATTGCTGCTTCCGAACTGGAAGAATGAGGATTTGAAGCCATTGGGCTATAAGAACAGTCAGGCACTTGTTTGTTTTGAGCATACTACACCCAACAATACGTTACCCATCCTCTGGTATGAAATGGAGATACCAAAGACGGACAAGAAGTGGAATGCCATATTTCCAAGATTCGCCAATTCGCGAATAGAAAGGGGCCGGAGGTTGAGAATGAGTTCGAATTTCTGGTTGTCGGCAATGAAACATACGAAGTTGGCGAATATAGAATGGGGGCAATATCACACAACAGACTCTTTACGGCTTATCAGTTGGATAGCGCAGAAGTATCACCAACGGAGTGATTACTATATAGCGCAGGTGTTAGGTATCAGCATACAAGACCTTGAAGGTATAGTAGCCTTTGGGAAGAGCAAAGGCTTGATTGACGATAAGGGCAATATGACCAGTGAAGCTCGTACCATCTATGAAGAGATTAGGAAGAAAGATCATATATTGGAGCATGAATTGCAACAAAGCATTTCAGACCAGAATGTTGGAAAAGTATATGTACCAAAGTCGTTCCGAGGGATGACTTGAATTCTTTAGATTAGCAGTATCTGTACAGACAGAAGCCTGCGTCCGTTTGATGCAGGAAAGTTAAAGCCACATTACATGATTTCTATGTCACACCCCATGGGCGCGACACAGAAGTCGCCGAAAGGCGCTTGATAAAAGAGTAATTTGAAGAAGGATGGGATTCCCAAGGAACGATTTCATTACGGAGGCTAAGTTACAGGGCAGATCGCAACAGTTCATCACAGAGGCATTGAGGTATGCTGATGTATTGGACGGTAAAGGTCTGCCTGTGATTTTCGACACTTCGCATCTGGCTTTTATGCTGAACATGAGTCATCGAGACCTTGTGCATATAGCGTTTATGGCATCGGTGTTTTATAAATACTTTGCCATCAAAAAACGTAACGGGGGATACAGACGTATTATGGCTCCATACATGCATTTACGCCAAATACAGGCGTGGATTAATAAGAATATACTAAGTAAGGTACAACAGCCAGAATATGTGACGGCCTTTGTGAAGGGTAGAAATACACAGATGAATGCTAGGATGCATGAAAACAGGGCTTATGTGCTAAAAGTGGATCTGAGCAATTTCTTTGAGAGTATCAATGTAAGACGGGTTTGTGCGGCATTTATGTGGATGGGCTATGAGAGTAGTGTGGCATCATGTTTGGCGAAGTTGTGTACTGCCAAAATCGATGACTACAAGTATGATATGCTGGGAGAAAAGCCAGAGATACAGACACTATTTGATGAACTGATGCAAAGGCATGAGCCGTTTCTGATTCAGGGCGCACCCACGAGTCCTGCATTGGCAAACATCGTATGTGGGATGTTAGATAAGAGGATGAAGCGGTTGTCGCAGGAGATGGGATTCAATTATTCGCGATATGCAGACGATATGACCTTTTCGGCTGATGACAGGGCGATGTTGCCGAAAATCAGCTTGATTAGGAAAATTGTTAAGGAGGAAGGCTTTACACTGAATGAAAGGAAGACTGAGCTGCTGCATCAAGGTAACAAGCAGATGGTGACAGGGCTGCTTGTTGATGGACGGGTAAGGGTGCCCGGAACTTACAAGCGGGATATTATGAGGCATATCTATTTTTGCCAGAAATATGGTGGACGAGATCATTTCAATCGGGTAATGCATGGGAAAGCGTATGGCAGGGAATGGCTGGAAGGCAGGATAAGATATGTGTATTCTGTGGAGCCCGAAGCTGCAAAGAAGATGTGGGCGGAGTTTGAGAAGATAGACTGGGGGTATTGAGAAACTATGAATAATTATTTGGATTACTTTTTGGAACAGCGAATGAACTCTGTTGATGGTGAAGAAATAAAAGGAGCTTTAGAAGCTGTCAGTATAGAGGAGAAAAATTGTCTTGAACTGTTTAAAGTACAGATAAGGCATTGCCAGCAACAATTAGCATTGATTGGTGAGAGAATTGCTGCGGGGTGGCACACTCATGAACTTATGACCCAAAAACGTGCTTTTGAGGAACAGGAGTTTGTGCTGAATGTTGCAGCGCAAATCCAGCAGTGTTCGTATGAAACCAAAGGAATTCAGAAGTTGCTATAATTTGAAAAGAATGAAAGTAGTAGGGAAAGAATTGCTGTTGATGCTTCTGTGATGATGTATGAATGGTGTGAAGATTTGAATGAACTTACCGGAAAGAAGTATCAAGATATAGCCAAAAGGTTGTTGTCGGAGGCTGCGCTGGCCAAGACCAGAATTGCCAGGAAGAAACTGGCAGATTTCTTTAAACAGGAGAAACCAGTGCTTTCTGAGATACGGCATAACGCAGGAGCACATCGAGAACATGACTTCATGAAGCAAATGGAAGTGTTGGAAGGTGTTGGTTGGTTAGACACGATTGAACGACTGCATAGATTTGAGGAGTTGACATTGGAATTAGGAAAGACGATGAAACCTCTGATGGAAGCTGGGCTGAAGAAAATTGGGGAGGCTTTTGGGAAATAATATTATGCATTTGAATAAAACAAAGGTTAAATACGTTAATTTTGCCTCCTTAGTTCTGACATTGTCCAACCCTCAATCCACCTCTCTACCGTTTAATGTATAAGTTGTTGATTATCAATGCTTAATGTATTCGCTGACTGCAGTGGGCTGACATCGGTCATCATCCCCAACTCCGTCACAACCATCGGCGACTGGGCATTCAGGGGCTGCAGCGGGCTGATCTCGGTCACCATCCCCAACTCCGTCACCTCCATCGGCAGTGAGGCATTCGAGTACTGCAGCGGGCTGACCTCGGTGACCATCGGCAACTCCGTCACCTCCATCGGCGACGGCGCGTTCTCTGACTGCAGCGGGCTGGAGAGTATTAAAGTTGCATCAGACAATGGAACGTACGACTCACGCAACAACTGCAATGCCATCATCAAGACTGCAACCAACACACTGATAGCCGGCTGCAAGACGACCATCATCCCCAACTCCGTCACCTCCATCGGCAACTACGCATTCAGTGGCTGCAGCGGGCTGATCTCGGTCACCATCCCCAACTCCGTCACAACCATCGGCTACTACGCATTCTCTGGCTGCAGTGGGCTGACCTCGGTCACCATCCCCAACTCCGTCACAACCATCGGCTACAGCGCATTCGCTGACTGCAGTGGGCTGACCTCGGTGACCATCCCCAACTCCGTCACCTCCATCGGCGACTGGGCATTCAGCTACTGCAACGGGCTGACCAGGATTGACTCGTATATCAACCATCCTGCTGAGGTTATGATGGGTATTTCAGTCTTCTCCGGTGTGCCTACGGGCACATGCGAGCTGTACGTCTATGAAGACACAGAGCAGGAATACAGAAGCACTGCCCAATGGAAGGATTTCACCATCATCAAGCACTTGCCTTATTTTGAACTTGCATTTGCTGAAGCCCTCCAGCACATCAGGGGTTCGAGCGACGTGTCGTATGAATCGGTCATTGAGATGAACAACCGACGTGCCATCTCGGCGATGCAGTTCTACCTGACGCTGCCCGAAGTGCTCACACTGGCCACCGACGAGTATGGCGACTATGATGCCTGGCTCGATGCCGGCCGCAAGTCGCGTAACCACACACTCCAGATAGAGCCGAAAGGCGACAACAGATATCTGGTGCTGATTTCGTCGGCCACCAACAACACCTTCAAGGGGACCGAGGGCGCACTGTTGCATCTGGTAGTGAAGTTGAAAGATGCTCGCCATCGCCAGGTGGGCGACTTCGAACTGACGTGCAGTGACATCGAGTTGGCCGAGGCCGACGAGACGCAGCACATCACCGATGTCGCCAGCGAGCCATTGACCATCAGACTGAGCTACATCGTGGGCGATGCCAATGCCGACTGCTCGGTCGACGTGGCCGACTATGTGTGTACGTCCAACCGCATCCTGGGCCGCAGCAGCGCGACCACGGTCTTTGACGACGCCGCCAACGCCA
>Ga0310695_10011468_pt1 | contig 12653 bp, 8 predicted proteins | sample RumenRJG_04DNA_FD_203882 | JGI IMG/M metagenome (GOLD analysis project Ga0310695, IMG submission 203882) | Bovine rumen microbial communities from Lethbridge, Alberta, Canada - RJG_04 (v2) (version 2) | ecosystem: Host-associated > Mammals > Digestive system > Stomach > Rumen | place: Canada...
GTGGTCAAATTGAGAATACTGGTGTTGAGCTCGCACTCTCTTGGAATGACAGGCTCGGCAAAGATTTCAGCTATAATGTCGGTGTAAACCTTGCATACAACAAGAACGAGGTAACCAAGATCAATAATAATGTCGGATATTTCAATGGTCCTGCCAATGTGCTCTCTCAGGGAACAGAGTTTATCTCCCGTGTGGAGGAAGGTCACCCCATGGGTTACTTCTACGGTATGTCATACAGCGGCATCTGGCAGAATCAAGAGCAGATTAATGCCGCTAACGCAGAGTCACTTCAGCGTCATCCAGGACTTGACAAACCGACATGGGATGGTGCACAGCCTGGTGACTGCATCTGGGACGACTGGAATGGTGATGGCAAGATTACCTATGCAGAAGGTGACATTTGTGACCGTCATGAGATTGGTGATCCTAACCCAAATTTCCTTCTTGGTGTCAACCTCGGTCTGAGCTACAAGGGCTTTGATTTCGCTGTAAACGGTGCCGGTGCATTTGGCATGCAGATCATGCGTTCTTACCGTTCATACGGTGATGACCCCGACCAGAACTACGATACAACCATCCTGAATCGTTGGCATGGTGAGGGCACATCAAACTTCCTGCCGCGTATTTCTGGTAATGGTCACTCGAACACTATCTGGAACTCTATCCGTTACATGGAGGATGCCGACTACTTCAAGATCAAGACTGTAACATTCGGTTATGACTTCAAGAACATCTGGAAGTCTTGTCCGTTCCAGCAGCTCCGATTCTACGTCCAGGCTCAGAACCTCTACACATTCACCGGTTACACCGGTCTCGACCCAGAAGTAGGTTCATCTGGTAATGCGGCTTATGTATCAGACTGGGCATCTGGTATTGACCTCGGTCTATACCCACCAGCTCGTACTTTCTTGGTTGGTGCAAGTATTAAATTCTAATTCGACAACAAGTTATGAAGAAATATATTATATCATCGTTAGCTGTTTTGTCAGCAACTGTGTTTACATCTTGTAACGACATGCTGGACACAGATCCACGTGTGACAGAGATGACTCAGGCGACCTTCCCTGGTAAGCCTGCAGATGTTGAGGCCTTGAATGCAGCGACCTATAGCATTATGAATGTAATGGGTGGCGGCGACTCTGATAACCAGAATCCTTTCTTCTGGTGGGAGGTAATGTCAGACAACTGCTTCGGTAGCGGTGGTCTGCAGGACAACAAGGTAAAGTCGCTCCATCATCTTGTAGAGATGAGCGTCGATCAGTATGAAGAGCCTTTCAAACTTCTTTATGGTGGTATTCAACGTGCCAACAACACAATTGAGACCATTGACAACGTGCCCTGGAAAGAGAATGAGAAGACTCGACGTAATCAACTTCTCGGCGAAGCATACTTCATGCGCGGTCTCTATAACCTCTGGCTCACCCAGTTGTTTGGTGATGTCCCCCTGATTACCTCTACTACTGTTACTGAGGAGATGGAGCAAGAGGTAAGTGCCGAGGAGGTCATCTACCCACAGATTCTTTCAGACATGGTTTCTGGTATGAACTTGATGAGCACAGAGAAGAGTTCTGGTCATGCCAACAAATTCGTGGCCGAGTCTTTCATTGCTCGTGCCTATATGTTCTGGGCAGGTTTCTATAAGAATGTCAGCGAACTGGCTTCTGGCTCTGCTCCTGCTATCAGTCTTGTAGAACAGGAGGGTTGCACCGCAGCTTCTCTTTCTCAGGCCGACGTTGTCAACTACCTGAAGGACGTTGTTGCCAATGGTGGTTACAAACTCTGTGAGGACTTCCGTTCACTCTGGCAGTACTCTAACAGTCTGCTCTGGGATGAGGCTCAGGACGGTGAAGGCCATGCTTATGCGTTCATCAAGGATATGAAGCGTGAGAACTGCTTCGATATGCCTGGTATGGGTAACGGCAACACCGAGGAAATCTTCCAGATCCAGTTTATGAATGCCTCTAGCTGGGATATCGGTGGTGCATATAACGCTCAGCGTATGTATTCAAACTACATCTCAGTATTCTGGGGACTGCGCAATGGTGCCAGCAACCAGAATGGTGACCGTAATCTGACTTATCCATTCAACCAAGGTTGGGGCCAGGGTACTCCTTCATGTAATATCTGGGACGACTGGACTGCAGCTGAGAAAGCTGGCAATTACGAGGATCTCCGCAAGAAGGCATCTCTGATTGACTTGGAAAATGAACTTGTAGGATACACCTATGAGAAGGATGACTGTGAGGAGTCTGGCTATTCTGTTAAGAAGTATGCCGAGGTCAATCTTGACGCTTGCGAGGCAAACAACGATACATGGTGGTCGAAGTGTCCAGGTTATAACAGCAGTTCACTCGCCAACAAGATGCAGGGTGACCACTTCGAGGACTTCTACCTGATGCGCTATTCTGACGTTCTTCTGATGCTGACCGAGCTCACTGGTGATGCTCAATATATGAACCAGGTTCAGAAGCGTGCCGGTGTACCTGAGACAGCTTACTCACTGAAGGCTGTTCAGGACGAGCGTCGTTGGGAATTCGCTTTCGAGGGTATCCGCTTCAACGATATGCGTCGTTGGACTGGTAACAATCCTACCGAGAGTTCATACGCTCCTAAGGCTCTGCAGGCTCAGAAGGGTAAGCAGATTGTCTGCCTTGGGCAGAAGGGTAACAAGCGCACCATGGAGCACATGACCTGCTCTTGGGCAGAGCGTTACATTGCGACCAACGGTTTCGTTGCAAAGCCTCAGAAGCAGATTAACCTCATGGATGGTAAGCTTACTCAGAATCCTGGTTGGGATGCTTCTGATCCTAAGACTCAATATAAAGTACTTTATTAATGTTTTAAATAAGTAATCAATATGAAAAAGATATTTATGCTTTTTGCCGCAGTATGTGCACTTGTAGCCTGCGATCCTGTCCAGGAAGATATCAGCAATGGCGGTCACATCACTGTTGACGAGCTTCTGGCAAAGACCAGTGTCACTGTTGACAAGGCTGCCAGTGGCAAGAACGGCAATGTAATTTCTTGCTGGACCTCAGCGCCAGTCAATGCAAAGTGGAATATTGGTGGAAAAGATTATACCAGTAACTTTGCTTCTAAGAAGATGAAGCTTGGTTCATATACCGTCAAGCTTTTTGCTCTTTGTCCTGATGGCACCGAGCTTACAGCTGATTTCCCTGTAACATGTGATGAGATCACTGATCCGCTCCAGAAGTTCTACATCTATGGTGATCCTGCCAATGAAGAGCAGAAGCCATTCAGCCCTGGTTCTTGGGATGCATCTGCTATGCGTTTCAGTGATAGCGAGGGTCAGCATTTCCCATATCTTTCTGATGATGTGTATTGGGGCTTCAAGACACTTATCATGGATGTCTCAGATGCTAGTGACGATTGTACAATGAAGATTATGAATGGTTGGTGGAGTGCTTTCTATTATGACACCAACGATCACCCGATGCCAGTTCCCAATGGTTTGCTGGAGATTCCTCTCACCGAAGAGATTGCAAAGCATTGTGCTAAGGGTAACGGTGGCGAAGCTAGAGACCTTCAGTTCATGATCGTTTCTGGTTCATGTACCATCAATTCAGTTTACTATGAGGAATAATCATTCCTAAGTGGTATAATTAATAATAGGCTGACTCATTTAATTGAGTCAGCCTTTTATAGCAAAAAAGATGATGAAAAAAAACAATGTATCTAGTGCCATCCTCTATGTAAGTCTATTGGCTTTCATTTCATTTGTTGTATATATATTATACATCAATCAAGAGGTATTCTATACGGTACACGACCGTTCCGAATTCCTTTTCGGCACCCCTTTCTTCCACACGCTCATGCAAAAGCCCTTTGGACTGATACAGTATGTGGGAGCATGGTTTACACAACTATTCTGCCATCCTGCCTTGGGTGCTGGTGTGCTAGTTGCTATTTGGACGCTCATTTTCTATGTGGGAGCCAAGGCTTTCCGGTTACAGGGAAGCGCCTCCGCGCTGATGCTCTTGCCTGTAGCCTGTCTGCTCACGTCAATTGTCGATTTAGGCTATTGGATTTATATCCTCCCTATCAGGGGCTATTGGTTCTCACAGTCGATAGGTTATCTGATCATGTTGCTGTTCTTGTGGGCAGCACGCAGTACCCCACGTAAATGGCATATTGTCTGGTATCTGCTAGCTTTCTGCATCTATCCTGTGCTTGGATGGTTTGCCCTGCTATTCATACTATGTTTAGCGCTTAGCGAAAAACCCACCTGGCGTGAGTTGGTTGGCATCGTATTACTTGTCTTTACCGCCAGCATTTGGCACACACAGTTCTATTCCAATCTCAAGTTCGACAATGTCATGCTGGCAGGCATGCCTCGCTTCGTAACGCCACTCGACAGTAGCGCGCGACTCTCAATCCCATTCTGGGCACTTGGCGCTATCTCTATACTTATACCGCTGTGTGGCCGCCTCTTGGCTAAGAAGCTCACGCCTGTGTTGTGTGCTGTTGCTGGCATCATCTTTACTTCGTCACTCATGTTCCATGATCGGAACTATATTGATGAAATGCGCATGGTGCGCTATGCTTCCGGTGACAACTGGAAGGAGGTTCTTCGCATGGCAGAAGAGACCAAGAAGCCAACCCGCACGATGGTCTTTCTCAAGAATATTGCCCTGATGAACGAGGGCGGCTTACTCGACCGTTCATTCAAATTAGGCAATGATGGTGAGAATATCACCAACCCTGATTCGCTCCACGTCAGCCTTCTGGACATCGCCTCGCCTCTAGTCTATTACAACTACGGCATGATGAATGAAGCCATCCGTCTGAGTTTTGAAAATGCCATACAGGCAGGCTTTTCACCTTTCTACCTGAAAATGCTCTCCCGATGTGCTCTGGCCACCGGAGATCAGAAACTAGTAGAACGTTATACTACCCTATTGCATCATCACCCGTTTTACAGCAACTGGCAACCAGTTCCGGTCACTGAAAAGATAAAGGAACTGCAAAAATGCTATCCTGATGAACTTACTGGTGTTGAGAACAGCGATAGCTATATTGTCAATGGTATCAGTCTATGGTACGAATCCGATAGTAAAGTGGCTTCAGAACAAGCATTACTCTATGCCATGTTACGCTGCGACTCTCGTCGCTTTTGGGCATCAATGCGCAACTATGTAAAGCTACACATGAATGAGAAATTCCCTTTACATGCACAAGAAGCTTATATCATGTATATGGACAAATCACCTGAAGAAAAACGCATGATACTTCCTGTAGAGCAATCTATATACGACCACTACAAACAGTTCTGGGGATCCTTAGAAAAACTTGCAAAGCCTGGCATGAAATTTGAAGAGGCTGGAGAAATGATGCGCGAAGAATGGGGAGATACCTACTGGTGGTATAACATCTTCGGAAGAAAGATTTACTAATATGTTTATCTGGAATGGAAACGTAATTAAACCCAAGAAAATCATGAAAAGATATATTCACTCTTATCTTCAGTTTCTGGCTGTTGCTGTACTACTCTTATCATCGTGTGTGAATCACCCTGCAGTACCTTCCTCATCCAAAGAGGTCAAGTGCCAGCCAACCATATTCCCCGATTACTGCGATGTCACCGTGCCATGCAATATTGCGCCACTCAACTTCATGCTCCCGGCTGGCGAGTACGAAGCATGTATCGCACGTCTTACTACTCCCGATGGCCAGCAACAGACCTATGGCAGTGGCGTGAAAGTACAGATTCCCGAGTCGGAATGGCACGATATGCTTCAAGCCTCAAAGGGTAAGAGCATAAAAGTAGAGGTTTGGGGACAGAAAAAGGACGAATGGCTATCGTTCAGTCCGTTCGAAATTCATGTCGCCAAAGACCCCATCGACGAATATCTGTCTTATCGTCTTATCGAACCATCGTATGTGGCCTGGAGTTTTATGGAGATAGCTCAGCGCAACCTCACTTCGTTCGAAGAGACTCAGATCTTCAATAACGAGATTACGTGCAATGATAAGGAGAAAGGCCAGTGCATCAATTGCCACAGCTATCAAAACTACAAGACCGACAACATGCTCTTCCATGTGCGTCTCTCCAATAGTGGCACTGTGATTGTAAACGATGGTAAGATCTCAAAAGTAGATCTGAAGCGCGACTACACCATCTCTTCGGGTGTCTATCCGGCTTGGCACCCTACGGCCAAGTTGATAGCCTTTTCGACCAACCAGACTCGGCAAGGATTCCATACGTTAAACCCCAATAAGATTGAAGTTTACGATCTCGCCAGCGACATGATTCTTTACGATGTGGAGACCGACTCTGTGAGCATTGTCAGCAACGACCCCGACCTTTTGGAAGTGTATCCAACATGGTCGCCAGACGGCAAATATCTCTATTACTGCAAGTCTGTTCCGCTTCCTGAGGAGTTACGCGACAAAGATATCAGATCCACCTACCCGAAGATACAATACAACCTCTATCGCCGTGCGTTCGATCTGACATCGCACGAGTTTGGCGATGAGGAACTCGTCTACGACGCCGCCTCCGCTGACAAGAGTGTTACCTTGCCACGCATCAGTCCCGACGGTCGCTATCTGCTGTTTGCCTTGGGCCAGTATGGCTGTTTCCATAGCAGGCACCATGATGCCGACATTATCTGTATCCCGATGGATCAGTATGCTGGCATTGCCCTCACCAGAGAGACCTCGACGGCTATCGATCTTTCGAAGCTAAACAGCGACGGCTATTCTGACAGTTACCCCTCATGGTCGAGCAACGGGCATTGGATCATGTGTGCCAGTCGTCGTGACGATGACAACTACAGCCGTGTCTATTTTGCCTATTTCAACAACGGGAAAGTAGAGAAAGCCTTCCTTTTGCCTCAGGAAGACCCAGAACTGCATACCAGCCTTCTGAAGAGCTATAACCGTCCGGAGTTCATGGTTGAACCTGTTAAAATCAGTGTCAACGAGTTCAGTCGGGTATTTGATTAGTAGTATAAATGAAGCATCTCCTCTCTATATACACTCTCCTGTTCGGTGTGGCAGTCCTCCTTTTCTTCGGGCTGGTCTACCCACACCATCTGCATTATCAGGAGCAGTATCAGCTGTTTCTCTTCGACAGCACCTACATCTGGGAGATCGTCAGGCTGCCAGGTGGCATAGCCGATCTGCTGGGTCGCTTCTGCACACAGTTCTTCCTTTATGCCTGGGTGGGAGCGTTGATTATAGCTGTTCTGCTGTCTCTGGTGCAGATCCTGACGCTCCACCTGGCCTATTCACGGACAAGTCCAGAGCTACAGGAAAGCATGCGCAACACGGGGATGACGACTGAGCCGAACGGGGGGATACTTTATGGTTTGAGTTTTGTGCCGTCGTTCCTGCTCTGGCTCTTCCTGCTTGACGAGAATGCGTTGCTGGGGGGAGCTTGGGCTGTATTACTCACACTTCTTGCTTCTTGGGGCGTCGAAAAGTTAAATGGTAGGGTGCGACGCATCCTACTTATTGCTGCCATTCCTGTACTCTATTGGATGGCGGGCCCTGTCTGCGTGATATTCTTCCTCCTGCAGGCCCCACACCCTAAGCGTTCCATAAGGTATTACGGAGTATTCATTCTTATGGCTTTCATGCTTGTCATTCTGTCAAACTATCTCCCAGTACCTGCCACTAAATTATGGTTCGGCATACATTACCATCGCTACCCGACAGAGATTCCTGTTCTACTATGGGCTGCCACCCTATCTGTTTTCTTCCTCATGCTTATTGTCCGTGCATTCCAACGGTGGACCAACGCTTCAAGTCACATGATAGTAACGCTTTGTTCCTTTTTACTGGTAGCTGTCAGTATGGGGTATCTCGTCTGGAGAAACAGCAATCTCAAAGCAGAAAAGGTGATGCAATATGACTTCATGGCCTGTCACCAGCAATGGAACCGCATCCTTGAGACCATCAACGACAAGAAACCTAACAACCAGATTGGCGTGACGGTACAGAATCTTGCCCTGGCGATGCATGGTATGCTCTTGGACCACATGTTCGAATATAACCAGAACAGCATCCATGGTCTTCTGCCCGATGTAAAGACAGATGCGACCAGTCCTATGCCAACTGCCGAGGCATTCTATCATCTGGGGATGATCAATGTCGCTCAGCGAACGGTGTTCGAGGCTCAAGAAGCTATTCTCGACTTCCAGAAAAGTGCCCGATGCTACAAGCGGTTGGCTCAAACCAACCTCATCAACGGGAACTACGAAGTGGCTCGCAAATATCTCATGGCTCTACAGAAAACCCTTTTCTATCGCGAATGGGCTAACGAGACTCTTTCGCTTTTGGGGAATGAGAAGGCGATAGCCAAACATCCCGAATACGGACGCCTACGTCAGTCGAACTACGAGGAGGATTTCTACTTCAGTGACCATGTTACCCCCGAGATGCTGGAGAGCCTCTATTCCAAGAACACAGATAATCGCATGGCCTATCAATATCTGCTGGCCTATTATCTGCTGACGGGTGATCACGAAAGCTATAACCACATCATGTCCCAAAAGCGATGAAGAAGATTTCATATATATTTGACATTTCACATCGAACTCGCTCACGCTCGACAAAGTTCGAACCATGCCGACTTTGTTCTTGCCTATTCGCGTTTTTCTTCCTTCTTTTGTTCGCTGCATGCACAGAAACCGTCAGCGATGCAAAGCAGGAGGCTGAACAACCTCATATATATCCCGACTATATCGGTGTCACCATACCCGTGAATATCGCTCCTCTCTGCTTTAACATGGTAGATGAGATGGCATTGTGTATTGATGCTGTCATTGCAGACCTCCACGGGCACTATCTGCATAGCCAAGGCGAAGAATCAGTAGACTTCGACCTTGACGACTGGCATACGCTACTCGGACAAAACCGTGGCGACTCGCTCAGCGTGACTGTTTCTGCCAAATATGCTGATGGCTGGCACACCTACCATCCTTTTTCAATTTACGTTAGCCCAGATAGCATCGACTACGGTATCTGCTACCGCTTGATTGAACCAGGCTATGAGGTATGGAGCAAGATGGGTATTTACGAACGCGACCTCTCCTCTTTCGATGAGCGACCGCTAATTGAAAACACCCAGTTCGAGGGCTGTGTCAACTGCCATAGCTTCAATCGCGGCAATCCCGCCGATATGAGCCTTCACGTCCGTGGTCCGCATGGTGCCACGCTGCTACGACAGAACAACGGTCCTATCACGGCCTACAACACCAAGACCGATCAGACGCTCGGTTTCTGTGTCTATCCCTACTGGCATCCCTCGGGTCGCTATATAGCATACTCGACCAATGCCACGAGTCAGTTATTCCATAGTGCCAACCACAACCGTATCGAGGTCTTTGATACCGCTTCTGACCTTCAAGTCTATGATGTCGACAAAAACGAGTTGTTGCTTTCACCCCTTCTCAAGCAAGATTCGGTCTATGAGACCTTCCCCGTATTCTCGTCCGACGGACGTTCACTCTTCTTCTGTGCGGCACAGGCGCTCCATGAGGGAAGTCATCAACTTGACTCGATTCACTATAATCTCTGCCGCATTGACTTCGACCCAACAACGGGCAAGTTTGGTAGTCGTATAGACACCATTGTCGATGCCAAGTCTCAGCGTAAGTCGGTATCCTTCCCTCGTCCCTCCTACGATGGACGTTTCCTTTGCTATACGCTCGCTGACTATGGACAGTTCAGCATCTGGCACCATGAGGCTGATCTCTATCTACTCGATCTCTCCACAGGACAGAGTCGCCCCATGGCCGAGGCAAACTCTGAAGATACAGAATCATTTCATAACTGGAGTACAAATTCTCGCTGGATCGTGTTTAGTTCCCGCCGCGACGACGGACTCTTTACACGCCTCTATTTCTGTCACGTTGATGCCAAAGGGATTATCAGTAAGGCATTCATGCTACCACAGCGAAATCCGCATCGTTTTTACTACGAGCGTTTACTCTCCTTCAATGTACCCGATTTTATCATTGGGCCGACTCACTTCGATGGTCGTAAAGCCTGTCAAATTATCAACGATGAATATCGCAAGGACTTTGGCGTACGTAAAGAGCCCTCTTCTAACTAACATACCAACAAAACTGCAGACTTACAGGTTAGCTACTACAAGTAGTTAATTAGACACATTGTTTTGGTATTCAAAAGGTGCTGCGTCGGGATGACGCGGCACCTTTTTATAGTTTTTACAGAAAGAATTAACAGAATTAATCGTGTTTGCGTTTATTATCAAACTTGTGCAGTAAGAAATTGAAGGCTTCCAAACCAACAAGAACGAGAAAGGTTGAAGCCATAGAAAGGATATACATTCCTCCGCCACAAGCCAGACCTATGGCAGCTGTCACCCATAAACCTGCTGCCGTGGTCAACCCGCGAACCACATTTTCACTCTTGTGGAAAATAATGGTACCGGCACCTATAAAACCGATGCCAGATACGACCTGAGCAGCTACGCGAGCTACATCCCAACGATGTTCTGGTGTATGCATAGCCCCCTCAAAGCCATATGCAGAGACAATCATAAATAGAGCCGATCCAAGTGCTACCAGAAAATGGGTGCGAAAACCCGCCTCTTTTGCACGATATTCACGTTCCAAACCTATCGCACCCCCCAATAGGGCTGCCACGAAAATTCTCAATATAAAATCCAGCTCCATTTCCATATCATTATTCTTTAATTACTTTGCGATAGCAACGATGACGACGATGGTTCTCTGATTCAAGATACTGCCACTGAGAAAGTACACCCTCATTAGTCTCCATCTGTGGCCCCGTTTCCGCCCACTCAAAACCATAACGTTGGAACCAACGGATCAGGTCGTCAAAGATAAGTGCATTAGCGCCCTTAGCACGGTACTCAGGTAAGACACCTATAAGTAACAAATCGACAACATTTGTCTTATGCCACTTCAATATTTTCAGCAGGTGCCACCAGCCAAAAGGCAGGAAATGTCCGTCACGCGTTTTCTGCAAGGCTTTTGAAAACGAAGAAAACGTAACACCAAAGCCTACCATTTTATTACCATCCATGATAGCCGTAATGAGATTCAGATCAGCAATTTTAATGTAATCGTTTACTAGTTTATCAACTTGTGAATCTGACAATTGTGAAAAGCCATAAAGATCCTTATAGGTAGCATTCAGCAAGCGGAACACTTCATGTCCCCAGCCTTCACATACCAATTCTTTGCGAGTAAATTTATGCACTGTCAACCCGTATCGTCTTCGAACCATCTCAGCAATCTTGGAAAACTTCTCAGGTACGACCTCGGGGATTTTCACTTTGTATTCCAAATAGTCGTTGTCTTTTCCGAATCCTCCCATCTGCTCCATGTGTTTTGGATAGTAGGGATAATTGTAATTGATATACATGGTTGAAAGTTCATCAAAACCGTCAACAAGCATTCCCTCACGATCAGTATCAATAAAGCCCAGAGGGCCGACTATCTCAGTCATACCTTTCGTCTTACCCCAGTCTTCAACAACTTTTATAAGCGCTGTCGACACTTCCAGATCATCAACAAAGTCGAACCAGCCAAAACGAACCTGTTTACAATTCCACCGTTCATTGGCACGATGGTTAATAATGGCTGCCACGCGACCTACAACCCTTCCATCCTTATATGCGAGGAAATACTCAGCCTCGCAACACTCAAACGATGGATTTTTATCACGACGGAGCGTGGCCATTTCATCACTATATAAATAAGGCACGGCACAATTGTTACTCCGATACAGGTCATAATAAAACTGTATAAACTGCTTCAGCTCCTTTTTGGTGTTTACCTTTCTAATCTTAATCATTCTTTCGGTATTTCAAAGATAAAACGACTACCATTTTCATAAGTTTCATCCAGCCAGATTTTTCCATCAAGCAATCTTGCTATTGCATTGCAGATAGCAAGATCCATACCAGAAGTCTTAGCACTACCACTCGTAATAACCATTGGTTCAAAAATATGTTTTCGCCACTCGGGCTCAATGCCCCGACCAGTATCAGACACTTCAAACCGGATAAATCCATCCTTCTCCATACAGTTCAACAGCACCTCGCCCTCATCTGTATACTTGATGGCATTGTCAAGCAAGTGATTCATCACCTTTCTCACAACTTGCATATCGCTCTTTACCATGACATCGTCATTCACCGACGTCCGGAGGAGCACTTCCACCCCAGGTTTCCTATTATGCTCACGCATTGTTTCAACGGCATTCTGACAAAGTAAGTTCGGGCTAAACTCTTCTGTTTTATCAAGTCCCGATTTACTCTCATAATACGACAACTCAAACATGTCATCAATAATATCAATCAAGCGCTTTGCACCATCCTGGATATGTTCATTCATCATTTCACGCTCCTCTGGAGAAAGTTGCACATCGTCTGAAGCCAGAATATTCGAAAAACCAGCAATAGGATTAAGCGGCGTGCGCAACTGACGAGCTAGTTTATTAAAGAACTCACGTTTCAGATCAAGTTCTTTCTCTGCCTTTTGTCGTTCTTCATGCTCTAGCACACGCGCCTTACGTTCCTCTTGGTTAGCCTTACCAAGCAGAGCGTTCTCATAACGGAGCCTACGTGTCAGTTTCACCCTTCGCCATATAATCCAAACAAGCAGAGCCACAAACAGAGCAATGAAAAG
>Ga0310695_10011470_pt1 | contig 12652 bp, 4 predicted proteins | sample RumenRJG_04DNA_FD_203882 | JGI IMG/M metagenome (GOLD analysis project Ga0310695, IMG submission 203882) | Bovine rumen microbial communities from Lethbridge, Alberta, Canada - RJG_04 (v2) (version 2) | ecosystem: Host-associated > Mammals > Digestive system > Stomach > Rumen | place: Canada...
TCGACCAGACCGATCCCTTCCAGAGCAACACGGAAATCGCCTACCTGAAGCCGGGGGAATCGCGCACGCTCAAGGTAATCTTCGGCTACCAATACGGCTTCAAGCCCGGTCCCAAGCTCGACCCCGCGAAGATAAAGCTCGTCAAGCTCTTCGTGGGCGGCAAGAGCGACAAGACGCGCACCTTCACCTTCACGGACATTTTCGCGAACGGTCCCGCCGGGGAGAAGCCGCCGCTCAACCCGAACTATGTCGTTACGGTTCCCGAAAACGGCGTGATGGTTCCGATGAAGAAGGGCACGGACAAGAACCTTTCCACTTTCAACGACGCGAAGGCTGTCTTCACTAAGAGCGGCACCGTCGCCGTGACGCTCGGAGAGCGCGAATGGGGCGCGGTGCGCGTGAAGCCGGCGATGGGCAGCTGGAACCTCGGCTCGTGGCTCAAGGTGAAGGCCGTTGTCAAAAACACCTCTGGCACCGCAATTGCCCCGCGCATGAAGATCGACGGCGGCGAGGCGATCGAGACGGACGAAACGCCGATAGCACCCGGAAAGACCGCCGTTATCGAAAAGACTTTCTTCGCTCCGAAAAGCTGGTGCGCGAAGGAAGGACAGGGCACGTTGCCCGGATGCACATATAAGTTCGAGAGCCATCGCGTGAAGGGCGTAGTATTCAGCGCCAAGGGCGCGCGCAAGACTTTCGAGATACTTGAAATCAAGGCCGAAGAGGTCGTCGCGGAGCTTCCCGCCGGACTCGGCAGAAAACCGCCTGTGCCGGGAAACTGGAAGCTTGTCTGGCACGACGAATTCAACGGCAGGGAGCTCAACGGGGAAGATTGGGGAATCTACACGGCGAACTACTGGGACAAGCGCACGCATTTCACCAAGGACAATGTCTTTCTTCGCGACGGCAAGGCCGTTCTCAAGTACGAGAAGAAGACGGGGCATCAGAACGACGATCCGTCCGCGAAGACGACAGACTACGCCTGCGGATATCTCGACACCTACGGAAAGAAAACGTGGCTGTACGGATACTTTGAGGCGCGCATGAAGCTCCCGACGGCTCCGGGGCTCTGGCCTGCGTTCTGGACGATGCCAGACCGCGGCGAGGACAAGGGTCCGCAGTGGGTTCGCGCCGATACGTGGAAGGGCGGCATGGAATTCGATGTTATGGAGCATCTTACTGCGTGGGGCCCGCACCGCTTCAACATCGCCTGCCACTGGGACGGCTACGGCAAGGACCACAAGTCGGTCGGCACATCTGGTGCGTATCTTCCTGCCGACAAGGACGGCTACATCGTCGTAGGCTTCCTCTGGCTGCCGGGACAGTATGTAGTCTACGGCAACGGAGTCGAAATCGGCCGCCTTGAGTCAAGCCGCGTTTGCAGTGTGCCGAGTTATGTGATATTATATATGGTGTCTGGCGGATGGGCGAACGTGCCAATCGAAGACGAGAAGCTCCCGGACGAGTTCCAGATCGACTGGATCCGCGTCTGGCAGAGAGAAGATTTGATGAAGTAATCCTTAAAGGAGGCGATAAATGAAAAAGCAGATACCGATGGCTCTTGCACTGACGGCATTCTGTGCATTCCATGTTAAGGCCGAGAACATTACATGGAAAGGAGGTGCCGAGGGAGACTGGAATGTCGAAACCAACTGGGACCCGGAGCATGTTCCTACACAAAACGATAAAGTGATTTTCGACCATGCCGAAGCTATCACCGTCAACTTGGGTGCAACTGCGGCGCATGGTGAACTTTCTGTGGCGAATACCCCGTGTCTTACGTTCAAAGGCCTTGAGTCCGGCTCGGTAATGCAAGTTCGCAACGACTCGAAAAACGGTCTTAATGCGCCAATAGTTTTCGACAAAAACGTGAGAGTGCATTTTATTGCCGGCAAGGTGTGGACGAACAATTCTACAATTGACCTACTTGGCGGCGTGAGCTGCGTCAGCGCGTCCACGCCCACACTTGGCGGCACTGGACTGTATAAAGTGCGCGGACCAGTCGATTTCCCATCGGGCGTCTACATCGCCGCGCCGATGGACTGGAATCCATCTTCCGCTACCGCGAATACTTTCTACTATGTGACGACGAGAGACTGGCGCTTTACCGGTGCGCCTGGGACGGTTGTTAACTACGTCAGATTTTCCGGTAACAACAGTGGCGGATTCTCCGGCAGTGCGCCGGTCGTATTCAATGCCGCCGACCATAGCAAGCCCACTGCCGCGATCCAGCAGAACGTCAACCCTGCGCTTCAAGTCGCGAGGACGATGCCGACCGTCTTCGATGACTGGTTTGCCCTCTGCAACTCCGCCGCCTGCAACAACAACAGGGTCGGCTTCATGGTCGGCTCCGGTGTGAACCTCGACATTCCCGCCGACATCACGACGGCGAGCGACCGCTCCTTCGTGCCGGAAACGGCGAACGGCGGCTTCAAGCTGACCTTCTACGGCAGCGGCGCGAAGGTGCGCCTCACCGGCGACAACACCTTTGATGGTGCTTCGGAGACCACGACTGAACTCGTCTGCCAGAACTGGGTCGGTTACAACTCCGTCGAGATCGACGGCGCTGGCGACACCATCCATCCGTTTGGCAAAGCCGGCGGCAAGCTCTACACGAACTGCGGGCATGGCGTTTTCATTCGTCCGCTTGTCTCCGGCAAGACGCTTGACCATTCCATCACCTACGGCGCCTCGGTCAACAATAACAACGCTTATTCAATTGGATTCGACGGCACGAACGACCTGATCGTCGCCGGCGACGTCACGCTTTCGACCGTCTACACGAAGCTCCCGGTTCTCGGCAACATGACGCTTACTCTCGCGGGAACGGTCGATCCGAAAAGCTACAGCATAGATATCATCGGCACAGGCAATGTTGCACTCGGTCCGCAATCGAAATTTTCCGGCTCCACCGGCACTCTGTACAAGCACAGTTCGGGAGACCTTGTTCTCCAAGGCGCAATGACCGGTACAAGCTACAACAAACTGTGGCTTTCCGGTGGCAAGACAGTTCTTGATTACTCCGTAAGTGAATCGAGTCGCCTCAATACTGCCGGAAGTGCCTCGGTACTTACCGACGCGCTGCGGCTCCGCGGCACGGAGCTCGTCCTGAAGGGCGGCTCATTCGCCGAAACAGTCGGCTCCGGCAACGGAACTCAGCTCAATAATGGCCTCTCAAAAATAAGACGCGAAAATGGCTCGTCGACGATCTTCCTCGGGACAATCACGAAGGGAGCCGTCCAAAACAGCGTTTACCACCCGCATCACGGGGCGCTTGATGTGGCGACCGGGGTGGCCGCCACACAGACATCGCTCGCCGGAACGACCCTCGACGGCGCTATCACGGTTGGCGGCGACCATTTCGCAACTGTCGAGCACGACGGCACCATTGTCGCGGCCGATGACTCCGTCGCCACTGTGCTGAGCGGCAACATCCCCTCTCATGAACGTGTTGTCGCCGATTACATCATTATTGTGTCCACCGGAGAAGGACAGACACTCACCATGGATAAAGGCGACGGGGCGATTGCAGCCAACTACGACGGCATCATCTTCCGCGGCGATTTCGACTACACGATAGCCGGCGGATGGATGGGCGGCTCCAGGCGAAACAACGACTCGGAGGCGCTGACGCTGACCCATGCCGGTTCGGGCACGTTGACCTACACCGGCGCACTTGGACATGAGAGCTATGGCCGTAAGAACTTCTCAAAGTCCGGACCTGGCACCTTCCGCCTCGTGGGGTCGAACAACATCGCGGTATCCCTCAACATTTTCGAGGGCGTATTCGAGGCTGCAGGGCCCAATGCATTGCCCGTCAAGGGCAATGTCTATGTCAACGGCGGCACGCTACGTACTTCCGTCAGTGCAACGCTGGGGCGCCCTCTGAACATCGGCGACAACGGCGGCACCATTGATGTAGCAAAGGGTACGATACTTACGCAGACCAGCGACGTACAGTCCATGGTTGACGGCACCTCCGGCCCCGTCACAAAGACAGGCGAAGGGATGTGGATTCTTGGCGGCGACTTCACCGCCAAGAGCGAGCTACGCATTGCCGGGGGCATGGTTAGACTTGGTGGTGATTCCGGCATAGGATGCTCTACCAACAACAACGCCAACACCACTCGTGCAATCGCGCCGACGAAGATTCTCGCCGACGGAACGCTCGATGTCGCAGGATTCCACTCCCATGTGGGCAACGTCTATCTCAATGGCGGAAAGATTGTCGACAGCGGCGAAGGTGGCTCGCTCGGGGCCTACACATTCTATGCAGAGTCCGGAGAGGTTGATGTGCCGCTCACCAATGTCGCCAACCCGTGTAAGGACAACTTCTTTGTTGCCAACAACCTCGAAAAGACCACGGATGGGACGCTGACCCTCTCCGCCGCAAACGAGTTTACCGGTACGGCATACGTTCACGACGGGAAACTACTCTTGACGGGCAGCCTTGCCGGGACTGCATATATCGATGGCGGTGTGCTTGAAGGCTCCGGTTCCATCGCTGGATATGCATACGCGACGAAGGACGGTGTAATTTCCGCCACGCCTGGAACGGTGCTGTCGTTTGGCGACAAGCTCGCCGTCGGCGAAGGCGGTTCGCTGCGCGTCACCGCAACAGGCGGCGGCGTCGGAACATTTGCGCTCACATCCGCTGAAGGCACCGTATATCTTGGAGAGAACGCACGCCTTGATTTTGATCTTCGTGGCGGTTCACTCGGAGCCCTTGCGGGCGAGCATGTCATCGTCGAGTTGCCTGCCGGGGCGAAGGTCGAGGGCGAGTTCTCAAACTTTGTTAACGGCAAGTATACGGATGACAAGGGCAATAAGTATGCCGTGAACTATGCGGGCGGCGATGGCAATGATATCGTGCTTTCCGCCCGCGGAAGCTGCTTCTCCATCATCATTCGCTGATATGATTCGTATGCGCAGTATATTTGCAACCGCCGTGGCTGTGGCGACACTCGCGTTTGCATCGAACGCTGAACCCGCGCTCTCCACCTACCGCTGGGGGACGGGTGGATGCGAAAAGGGGCTTTACGACCAGTGGGAGCAATGGGTCGGAGGCCCGGTCTGGGCCGAGGACTTCATGCCGAAGGACGCATGGAACAAGATCGAGGGCGAGGCGTGGCAGCTCGGCGTATGGAGCAAATGGCGCACGTTCGCGCCGGGACGTCGCCTCGTGCTGAGCGTTCCGATGCTCGTGGGGCCGTGGAACAGAAGCGGTCCGAAGACAGGTCCGCACGCAGGCGAACCCGTTTCGCTCGCGAAGGGCGCGGCGGGCGAATACGACGCGCACTTCGCGGCGCTCGGAAGGAATCTCGTCAAGTGGGGGCTTGCCGACACGATCGTCCGTCTTGGCTGGGAGTTCAACGGCGGATGGTACACCTACCGCGCCGAGAACGAGAGGGAGGCGCGCGACTTCGCGAAGTTCTTCCGCCGTGCGGTCGATGCGATGCGCAAGGCAGACGGACAGAAGTTCCTATTCTGCTGGAATCCCGCGATGGAGCCGCACTGGAACTACGACATCGAGGCGGCCTGGCCGGGCGATGATCATGTCGACATAATCGGGCTCGACGTCTACGACCAGTCGTGGGTTCCCGATACCTATCCGATTCCGAAGGACGCGACGCGTGAAGAGCGCGTTGCGCGGCAGGACCGCGCGTGGAAGCTGAAGACCGCGAATGAAAAGGCGTTCGGGCTCACATGGTGGCCGGCCTTCGCACGGCGACACGGCAACAAGCCGCTTGCGATCTGCGAGTGGGGCGTATGCCACCGCGACGACGGACACGGCGGGGAGGACGATCCGCTCTATATCGACCGCATGGCAGACTTTATCCTCGACCCGGCGAACAACGTTATGTTCCACTGCTACTTCGACGTTGGGGCGGACGACGGCAACCATCAGCTGATCCCCGACGGCAAGAACAAGGTGTGCTTCCCCGAATCCACCGCCGCGTTCCACAAGCGCTTCGCAAAGCCCGGAACGCCCGCTGTCCCTCCGCCGTTCAAGAGCATCTGGACGAAGCCTGCGGACGGCAGCCGACAGGACGAAACGGCGGCGGACGTCGTGATCTACGGTTCGTCGCCCGCGGCGCTCACCGCCGCGATCGAGGCGCAGCGCCACGGAAAGTCCGCAGTTATCGCCTGCCCGGAGAAGCGCATCGGCGGGCTCACTACGGGCGGACTCGGCCAGACTGACATCGGCAACAAGGATGCGTTCGGCGGGCTTGCCCTCAAGTTCTACAGAGACGTCGCCGACTGGTATAAGGATCCCTCCCACTGGAAATACGAGAAGCGTTCCGACTATGTGCCTGACGGTCAGTGCGCAGGCTCCCTTGGCGAGGATTCGATGTGGACGTTCGAGCCTTCCGCCGCGCTTGCGATTCTGGAGCGCTGGGAGCGCGAAAACAGTCTCAAGATACTCCGCGGCGAATTCCTCGACCGCGAGAAAGGCGTCGCGAAGGAAAATGGACGAATCATCTCGATCCGGATGCTCTCGGGGAAGGTTCTGCGCGGAAAGATGTTCGTCGATGCGACATACGAAGGCGATCTCATGGCGGCTGCGGGCGTGAGCTACACCGTAGGACGCGAGGCGAATTCCGTATACGGCGAGACGATCAGCGGCGTCGAGAGGGCGCTTTCCAAGAACCACCAGTTCAACAAGGGCGTGTCGCCCTACGTCAAGGCCGGTGATCCCGGCTCTGGGCTCCTTCCGTATGTAGAGCCCGACACGGACGAACCGGAAGGCGCGGGCGACAGGCGTGTCCAGGCGTACTGCTTCCGCATGTGTCTTACCGACGATCCCGCCAACCGCATTCCGTTCGTGAAGCCCGAAGGATACAATCCGCTCAACTACGAGCTTCTCCTCAGAAACCTCGAGGCGATAGATCCCGAGACGTTCACGAAGAAGGCCGCCAAGTTCTGGGAGTTCATGCCGTGGATCAATTCCCGTATGCCCAACCGCAAGACCGACACGAACAACCGCACTGGCTTTTCCACAGACTTCATCGGCCAGAACTACGCCTGGCCTGAGGCATCCTACGAGGAGCGCACCAAGATCTTCAAGGCACATCTCGACTACCAGATGGGGCTCATGTGGACGCTTGCCAACAATCCGCGCGTCCCGGAGCCGATACGCGGCCGCGTCGCCAAGTGGGGCACCTGCAGGGACGAGTTTGCGGACGGTCCGGGCCTCGGCTGGCAGACGCAGCTCTATGTCCGCGAAGCGCGCCGCATGGTCGGCGACTACGTGGCGACCGAGCACGACGTCCTCAGGGAGCGCACGACCTCCAGGCCTGTCGCGATGGCGGCGTACGGCATGGATTCGCACCATGTGCGCCGCTATGTCGGGAAAGACGGATTCGTGCGCAACGAGGGTAACATCGAGGACTGGCGCGCCGGCGGGAAGCCGTATCCTCTCGACTACGGCGTGATCGTGCCGAAGAAGGCCGACTGCGAGAACCTGTTCGTCCCCGTATGCGTCTCCGCGTCGCACATGGCGTTCGGTTCTATCCGCATGGAGCCGGTGTTCTTCGCGCTCGGGCAGGTCTCGGGCGCGGCGGCTGCGCTTTCGATAGACGCCGGCTGTGCCGCGCAGGATCTCGAGTACGCGAAGCTCCGCGGCGTTCTTGTCGCGGAAGGACAGGTTGTTTCCCGTCCGTGAATGCAGTTGAACAAAGAGATTTATACATGTATAAATTCCTGTTGACGGGCGGCACTGATTTATGATACTCTTGTCCGCGTGAAGGCGGATAAGAAACAAAAATGGGTTGCGCCGAGCGCGCGGATAGCGAATCTCCTGCGGGAGAGGGTCGCCTCTTTGAAACCGGGCGATTCGCTTGGTACGGAGGTGGCGATAGCCGAGGAATGCGACGTCAGCCGTATGACTGCGCGAAAGGCCGTGAACGAACTTGTCGCGGCTGGACTTGCCGAGCGCCGTGCCGGCGTCGGCGTGTTCGTTAGGAGCGAAGAGCGCGTAACGCGCCGCTGGCGCTTTATCGCCGGCAACCTGATGTGGGACACCGCGATCAAGGTGGCGAGCGGTGCGAGGCGCGAGGCGCAGAAGATCGGAGCGGAGCTGGAACTCAAGGACGCTGGCGGCGACATGCGGGCGCTGCTTGCCGAGATTGCGGCGCTTCCTGATTCCGGCGACACGGGGGCGATAGTGTTTTCCGTTCACGCGAAGGCGTTCGACGCGGCGGTGCATGCCGTTGCGGAGAAGGGGTTCCCAATCGTGGTTGTCGACGAAGACCTCGGGAAGAAGGTGAATGTCTCCTGCGTCGTTGCGGACAACGCAATCGGAGGCAGGCTTGTCGCGGAGCGCATGGTCAGCGCAGGGCACCGCCGCCTCGCGTTCATCGGCGACCTCGTGGCCGATACGGTCCGCGAGCGCTGGAGCGGATTCTCGAAGCTCGCCGCCGAGCTGACGGGGGAGGCCCCGTTCAAGTACGACGTGAAGGGCGAAGACCGTCTCGGCGACTGGGGGACGGAGGTGCGCTCCGCCGTCGTGCGCATCGTGAAGCGCAAGGTGCGGCCGACCGCCGTCTTCTGCTCGTGCGACGCGATAGCGCGGCACGCGATGCGTGCGTTCGCGGAAGTCGGCATACAGGTCCCGGACGACATTTCGCTCGTCGGATTCGACGACGATCCGATTGCGGAGTGGACGACTCCCGCGCTCACGACGGTGCGTCAGGATTTTTCGGCGATGGGCCGCGAGGCGGTGAAGGCGCTTGTCGCGCGGATCGCGAAGCCCGCCGCGTCGGGAGCAACGGTAGCGGTGCCGGTGGAATTTGTCGCGAGGGAATCTCTTGCGAGAAGAAGAAACTGATTTAAACACTACGAAAGGAAAGAAAACCATGAGGAAGTCCAACATCATTCTTACACTCGGCGCGATATTGGCGCCCGCAGGTCTCTTCGCCGGCTGGCTTCCGACAGACGGGGGCGACTTCTACTACACCAACATGGTCAACTGGGCCGACAGCGTCATTGATGATGTCTATAATGCGGCGTTTTCCAGCAAGGTGACGCAGAACATTCTTTTTGATGATTTCTATGATTTCAAGAACGGAATCACCTTTACGCATCCGGGTGAAATCACGACAGTCTTCCGCGGGCAGGGCGGCAACGTGACCGTGCGGCTTCTCGGCGACATCGAAATCAGCAAAAGCGCCAACGCCAGCAAGGGCTCGCTCACGTTCGGCAGCAACACCGACGGTCAGCACCTTGACATCGACCTCGGCGGCGCCAAGCGGACGATCCACAACGCCAACCTCGACGTCTATCTGCGCAACACGTTCTCCAACGGCGACCTCCGCATTGAGAACGGCAACTGGGCCTACTTTGCGGGAGCGGGCGGCATCCCCGCCGGCACGCTGGAGATCGCGCCCGCTTCCACGGTGGTGCTCGACAGCAGCGTCCGCAACGACACGGGTGCCACACGCGCCGGCTCCGTCCGCCTGACGCGCTCCACGCTCCTTGCGCGCGGCAATCCCGGCGCCGATTCCACCGAAACGATTGCAGGGCCGATCGTCGTCGACGGCAGCGAGGGCGGATGCTCGTTCATCTCCCTCAACGGAGGAAGCGGCCATACGGAGCTCCTCACGGCGACCACCCTCGAGCGTGAGCCATGGACGCCGCTCTGCATCAGCGGCGCGACGCTCGGCGCGGCGGACGGCTCTGGCGCTGTAGCCCGGTTCAAGCTCGGTACAGCCCCAGGCCTAATCGGCGGAGGCGGGGCTGCCGGATCGACCGACATCTCTATCGTCCCCGGCCTGATTGGGTCGAAGACATACCAGAGCGGAGGCCACAATGACTACGTCATTTCGTTCCTCACCTACGACCCTACGACCGGATTTCGCCCACTCGACCTCGAAACCGAGTTCGTGCAGGAGACCGCCTTCCCCGTCGGACAGACGACCGCGGCCAACGTGCGGGTCGCCAACGGCTCAGCCACCGAAGTGACGAATGAGACAACCATTAACGCGCTACTGCTCCAGGGCTCCTATAACAATACTGCTGAAACCACCGTGTCCGGCACTGGGCCGCTGCATGTCACGAGCGGCCAGATTGTCATCGGCTACCACGGCCAGAAGACGCCCCGTATCTCGGTTCCCGTCGACTTCGGAGCGGCGACGGGCTTCATCGAGTATCCGCAGGGGAAGGGCTCGACAATGTCGGGCTCCATCTCCGGCTCGGGCGGCGTCGTCTTCTACCAGGCGTCCATGGCCACGACTGGCGCCGGCCTCGTCCTTACCGGAACCCACGCGTGGACCGGCGACACCTACATCCAGTCGCAGCTGGAGACGGACGACAACGCCCTGCCCGGCGGAACCCGCACCGGGGACATCTACCTCAACAGCATCCTCTATGTCAATGCGGGCACCTACAACGGGCTGAACGGCTCCGGCTCCCTGCGCCGCCGCCACTCCGGCGCCGCGCACATCTACTTCGGCGACAATGACGCCGACGGCGACTTCACCGGCGACGTGACGCAGAACAAGGGCAAGTTCACCATTCATAAGATCGGAAACGGCACACAGCGTTTCGCGTGCGCGTCGATGACCGGCCTCAACGGCCTTAAAGCCGACGCTGGCACGCTGATTCTCGACGGAACACTCAGCGAATCTCTCGACGGAACACTCAGCGAATCTTTCGTTACGGTTGCGGCGGACGCGACTTTTGGCGGCAACGGAACGATTGCCGCCGGCGGCATAAGCTTTAAGGACGGTGCCAAGTTTGTTGTGTTGGGATCTGACGGTGTAGTTTCGTGCATGAAGGCGAGCGGCAGTGTCACTGGCGGCAGCGTGACGATAAATGCCAGTGTGACTGGCAAAAAGTGGCGCACGGCACAGTGCATTATCAAGTGCGAGGGAGAGGGCAGCTCCATCACCGCGACATTCGTTCGCGGAGAGGGCATTGGCGCACTCGAACTCCGCAACAACGGGACCGAACTGTGGGCGACGCCGAAGACCTCTGGATTTTCCGTCTTCATTAGGTGATGAGTTTTGATAAAATAGGTCTGACCTACTTTATCATTTTCAAGGAGTGGCGCAATGAGAACTAAGACGATATTGGCCTTGGTGGGACTGCTTGCGCTGGGGTTCGCGGTGCAGGGCGGGAACCTCGTTCCGGAGGGGAAGCGCGAATTCGCCGTGCCGTTCAAGGGAGCGGGGCGGATGTCGATGGTATATACGCCTGTGTTCTTCCCGAAGGGGACTGCGGGTGTCGTCGTTAGCGGCGAGGCGAAGTGGAGTGATGTCGTGCGCGGCGACAAGAGCTGGTTCGACGCGCGCATAATGACTGACTTCATCGACTCGAAGTGCAAAAAGGTGAATGGCGGTCCGGTCATCGGCGGCTGGCATGGAAAAGGAGGGGAGTGGAAGGCGTTCCGCAAGTCTGTAAAGGTTCCGGAGGGCGCGGAGGGAATCGCGCTTATGCCGACGCTCTTCAACGTCAAGTCGGGTGCGCTCGCCATCCGCGGCCTCTCCGTAGAGGCGCAGGAAAAGTACGAGGAGCTTCCCGAGGAGAAGGCGGCGCGGGAGGAGGCAGACCGCAAACGTTCCACGCAGTGGGCCGCCCGCCGCGCAAAGGCCCGCGAGCGTATGGCAAAGACCGGTTCGCTCGCCGCGCCCGCCAAGGAGGGAGAGCTTTACGCCGATCTCAAGGTGAAAGAGCCCGGCAAGCTGGTCAACGCCTACAGGGAATACGATCTGCCCGAGGGCGTGAAGGCACTGAGGATTTCCTGGATGTGGGAAGTCAGGAACCTCAAGACGGGCGAGAGGCCGTGGTTCGACGCCCGCGTGCTCTTCAAGCTCAAGGGCGCGGACGGCAAGGAGCTCAAGAACGCGCCCGGTCCGAGCTATGTCCAGAAGGACACAAACGGCTGGCAGGAAAAGTCGACGGCGTTCCTCGTCCCGCCTGATGCCGTGCAGCTTGTCGTCATGCCGTGCCTCTTCATGGCGAAGGCGGGCGAGATGCAGATGAAAGACGTCAAGATCGCCGAGATCGATCCGCAGCCTCTTTATGCGGCGGCGGCGGAGCGCGAGCTACAGGAAAAGGCGCGGTATGTCCCCGACGAGCCGGAGCGCCGCGAGAAGTGGCCGAAGCCGCTCAGGGTCGTCGGCAACCGGCTCGTCGACTCCGACGGGAGGGAGGTGTGGCTCCAGGGCGTGAACGCGGGCGGGATGGAGACGGTCCCGAACGGCGACCAGCAGGTCAAGTCGACGGTCGTCGCCATAGACGAATGGCACGCAAACTGCATCCGCCTCCCGATCAACGACGACCACTGGTTCGGCCGCGGAAAGTTCCAGGGCGGACAGCCCGACGCGGCGGCGGCCGCGTTCCGCCGCTACGTAGACAAGATCGTCCGCCTCGCCGCAAACCGCGGCGCATACGTTGCGATCGACCTTCACCGCTTCCGTGCGCCGAAGGCGGAGCACGTCGCGTTCTGGAAGGACTGCGCGGCGCACTACAAGAACCATCCTGCCGTCCTCTTCGATCTCTTCAACGAGCCGCACGGCATCAGCTGGGAGGTGTGGCGCAACGGCGGCTGGGTCGGCGAAGCGGGGAAGGTCGACGAATCGGCGTTTCTCACGGCGGAGGAAAAGAAAAAGAACCAGGGCTTCGAGTCGGTCGGCATGCAGGCTCTTCT
>Ga0310695_10011473_pt1 | contig 12650 bp, 12 predicted proteins | sample RumenRJG_04DNA_FD_203882 | JGI IMG/M metagenome (GOLD analysis project Ga0310695, IMG submission 203882) | Bovine rumen microbial communities from Lethbridge, Alberta, Canada - RJG_04 (v2) (version 2) | ecosystem: Host-associated > Mammals > Digestive system > Stomach > Rumen | place: Canada...
AGAGGACAGACACCCTTCGGGTATCAGTCCCCTTCACGGGACAGAATGCACCGAATGCCGTTTGTCCCGCACCGCCCCGAAGCACAGGAAGACTTCGCCTTTTTGCTTTCCTTCAACTGACAGTCCTCTCCACGGGTGACGGTTCCCCCGTTGGGGTTAACCGTCCCCGTTAGCGGAGCGGGTCTGTCCTCGGTTCAACAAGCACCGGGAAATAAACACAGCGCTCATCAGACCTCAGCTCATCTTCCCTTCCCGGTGCTATTTGTGAAGAGGACAGACACCCTTCGGGTATCAGTCCCCTTCACGGGACAGAATGCACCGAATGCCGTTTGTCCCGCACCGCCCCGAAGCACAGGAAGACTTCCCTTTTTGCTTTCCTTCAACTGACAGTCCTCATCACGGGTGACGGTTCCCCCGTTGGGGTTAACCGTCCCCGTTAGCGGAGCGGGTCTGTCCTCGGTTCAACAAGCGCCGTGATACAACCTTGTCGCTCTTCAGGCCTCAGCCCATTTTTTCTTCCCGGCGATAATTGCAAAAAGTGCAGCCCGGATGGACTGCACTCTGTAAGGACAGCTTTAAAGGTTCGGATGTTTTCAGAAGAAAAAGCTAAAAATGAATGTGAAAAGATCTGCAACGCCTTCGACGATGAGGAAGATACCCGCATAAGTCCATGCAGTTGCGGTAGCGGTGAAAGGATTCAGGAAAACGATCACACCCAGGATGATCGTCAGGATCGCGCTGACAACCACCAGCCAGGAACGGCGGAGGCCGGCATCCCGGAGGGCAAGGTAATTGCGGAATTTATGAATACCGGAGATCACCATAATAATACCGTAGATCATCACCATCACAGGGAACAGTGAAACGACTTTATCACTGAGGAAGACACAGACCGCACCGATGATCAGATCAAAAATACCGCCGAAAAGGCTCAGCCGGTAAGGCAGGTTTGTCTTATTTTTAATCTGAAGTGCCCGGATGATACTGACAACACCGACAACAAGCATGAAAATACCAAAGAAAACGATCACGCTGCTGGTGAAGTCAACCGGGTTTGTCAGCAGACGAACACCTGCATAGACTTCAAAAAAGATGAAGAACAACAAAGTTAAATAAGCAAGAATTTTTTTACCCATTATAAGGCTCCTTTTTTTGAATCACATTTTCAATAAGTTTTGCGACTTATTGTATCTTTTTTTTTCGGAAACGCAAGGGACAGCTGATATTTCCGCGTCCGGATTCTTCCAATTCTCTTGCAAATGCTTCCGGGTTTTTCAGATCATAATCCTGATGATACTCCTCAGCAGGCCAGAAACGCTTATACGGTTCCACACTGACAGCGGGAGTCCGGCCCTCTTCTTTCGCAAGGGCATCCAGCATTTCTTCCGCGATCCCGCGTTCCCCGTCATCGTTGTAATAAACGGCAAGGGTATAGGATTTGCCCCGGTCAATGAACTGTCCGCCGTTGTCAAAAGGATCAACGCTTTCCAGAAAAACCGTCAGCAGCTCGCGGCAAGTCACCTGATCCGGATCATATTCCACACAAATTGTTTCCCGGTGGCCCGTCCGCTGCGCCTTAACATCTTCATAGGCAGGGTTTGCTTCATCACCGCCGCAATAACCGGATACCACAGACAAAACGCCGCGCATCTCCCGAAAAACCGGGGCAATACACCAAAAACACCCGCCGGCAAAATAAGCTTTTTTCATTGATGTGCCATCTTCCATTCTTCTGCAGTCAGACTCCTGGCCCGTTCTTTTGTATTCTGATTGTTCAGCCAGCGGTAAGGATCACGGACGGCCCCGGGCATATGCTCAAAATCATACCAGCGCAGGTAAGAAAGCATCGTCTCCTCGATCCAGTAATCAAACTTTGTTCCCGGAAAGCGTTCTTCATATTTGTTAAAACGGAGGTAAAGCGGGACGCCATCCCCGGCGTCATGCCAGATATCGGCATAAAGATAATCGAAATGCTCAAAAGGCATCACATCCTCAAGATAGCCGAAGGCATCCGAACAAACCAGCCGGATCTTCTCACGAAAGGGAAACTGCGGAAGAAGATATTCCTCAAAAAGAGCTGTCACATTGGGATCCCGTTCCACAACGACCACCTGCTTTACATCAGGTTTTCGTGAGGCCATATAGGGGAAATATCCCAGTCCGAGACCGAATGTCACCACATTACCGGTTGCTGCGGAGACCGCCGGACGGATCGTTTCCACCTCATTGGGTGTCACCAGCATCCATTCCCTTCCGTTTTCGAGAACAACAGGATAAGCAAAATCCGTATCAAAATATCCCAGAGGAGGCAGCTCCCGAAGGTCTTCATTCATCCGGATATCATCCCAGATGAACGGCTGCCAGGCCTTGAGCCGGTCAGTCCGCATCTCCCAGCTGCCGGCCTGAATATTCGGGAAACGGATATTCAGGTAGTAGGGATCTGAACGATACTTTTTTACATCCAGACAGCTGACGGAAGGAGCGAGATAATTCTGGAAAAACTCGCTATCCTCCCCGTTATCAGTCGGATGGATACCGCAGGATTCGGCAAGCAGGATCAGAAAAGCTTCCTCTGTCCCAAAACCACCGATATCAGAAATTTCCTTCACCATCTCCGCGGAAATAAAATCAGCCCGCTCATTCAGATACAGGCTGTAAAGATGCATTAACCGGAAATTATTGTTTCTGGTTCTTTCGATTTGCTGAATGATTTTCTGGCGGTCCATTACAAAATTCTCTTGGAAGATCGGTTTGATCTGTCTGACAGCTTACCAGCCTATCAGGCAGCAGCGTCGGGCATGATTCATCGGATAAATTCAGATGATGTCTTCCCAGGTATGTCCTTCAACACCATATAATCCGGCTTTGAGGCATTTGAGGGAGAGCATGGCACATTTGATGCGGGCAGGGCCGAGGGTTTCCAGACCGAGCAGGTCCAGCACATCCTCTTTCGTCATGTTTTTGACCTCATCCACATTTTTCCCGATCACATCCTCCAGCAGCAGATCGGCTGAAGCCTGTGAAATTGCACAGCCATGTCCTTCAAAACGGGCATCGGTAATGATGTTGTTCTCATCCACATTGAGCATGATCCGCAATTCATCACCGCAGGAAGGATTTTCATCTTCATAGCTGTGATTGCAGGGATCAAGCGTTCCGCGATAAGACGGATTCTTGTAATGCTCAATGATCAATTCGCGATACATGTCGTCCATAGGTTTTCTCCGGTTGGGACCGAAGCCAAAGACAGCTGTCCCATAATAAATATCAACAGGTGTCAGATGTTGTAACTGCTGACACCTGATACCTGAAGCTTATCCAAATAATTTATACACATACATCAGCGCTTCACAAAGGCGATCGATGTCTTGTTCGCTGTTGTAAATGTAAAGGCTTGCCCGCGTGGTTGCGGGAATGTGGAAGCGCTCATGCAGCGGCATCGCACAATGGTGACCCGCGCGCACACAAACATTGCGGGCCCCCAGAATGTCCGCCACATCATGCGGATGGACATAATCCAGTGTAAAACTGACAGCACTGCCTCTTGCACCATCACGGGGTCCAAAGAGCTTCAGGCCGGGAATTTCAAGAAGACGTTCAATCGCGTAATCCGTGAGCTGACGTTCATGTGCAAAAACATTGTCCATGCCCAGCTCATTGAGATAATCAATTGCCGCACCGAAGCTGACTTCCTCTGCAATGGAGGGTGTACCAGCTTCAAATTTACTGGGCAGCTCGGCACAGGTGAAGGATCCGAGATGAACCTTCCCGATCATGTCTCCACCTCCGAGGAACGGCGGCATGGCATTCAGCAAGGCCTTTTTGCCGTAAAGAACACCAAGCCCTGTAGGCCCAAGCATCTTATGAGCGGAAAACGCCATGAAATCAACATCCAGGTCCTGAACATCCACGCTCATATGCGGAACAGACTGCGCTCCGTCCATGAGGAACAAAGCACCCGCGGTATGGGCATCGCGGACCATCTCTTTGATCGGCGGGATCGTCCCGAGCACGTTGGACATACCTGTCACGGAAACCAGTTTCGGTTCCGTTGTTTTCAGCAGACGCTGATAAGCCTCCATATCCAGCTGAAACTCATCCGTTACCGGGATGAACTCCACCCTGATGCCGGTCTTTTCGGCAAGCATATACCAGGGAACAAGATTAGAATGATGCTCCATTTCACTAAGCAGGACCGTATCCCCGGTTTTCAGATTCGCCTCACCCCAGCTGCGTGCAACAAGGTTGATGGCTTCTGTCGCGTTTCGGGTGAAGATGATCTCGCTGGAAGCTGCGGCGTGGATAAAGTCACGGATCTTGCTGCGGGTCGATTCAGTTTCACTTGTCGCTCGTTCGGAAATAGGATATATGCCGCGGTGCACATTAGCGTTGAATTGCTCGTAATAATTCGTTACTGCGTTGATCACGCTCTGCGGTTTTTGGCTGGTTGCACCGGAATCGAGATAACAAATCTTTTTTCCATCGGGACCGGCTTGCTGTAAGAGCGGAAAATCCTGAAGAATTTTCGTACTGTCAATCATGAATTATCTTTCTATTAGTGATTCGTAGTCAGTGATCAGTGGACAGGGTCATTCATACCTGACCACTGGATCCTGGCCCCTGATTACTCTCTCGTATTGGGACGGACAGAAGGGGAGGTCAGCGGATACCAGAGAATATGATCCGGAACCATCCATCCATCTGTCAGATAGACATTGGCGCGGAACTGAACCGCTATCATTTTCGGGTCAACCTGTACAACGATTCCCCGGATCCAGCCGTGACGTCGTTCCCCTTTTCTTTCATAATCACAGTTAACTTCGACGATATCGCCGACTTCATACTGCTGACCCCAGTCAGTCGCTTTGAGCGGAGGTGTGGAATGAGGCATGATTAATCTCCTTCCTGCATTTTTAGATCAATTTTGTCCTGCAGTTTCCCGCGGATCGGTGCATAGGTTACAAGATTGAGGATCGTATCAAAGAATCCCCGGATCACCAGTTTTTCCGCTTCCCGTTCCGGGATGCCGCGGCTGGTCAGATAAAAGATCTGGTCGTCATCAATATTGGTAATCGTGGTGCCGTGAGAACATTTGACATCATCGGTAATGATTTCCAGTCCCGGTTTTGCAAATACATTTGCCTCATCAGAAAGCATCAGATTTTCATTCTTCTGATATCCGTCCGTCTTCTCAGCTTTCGGATCCACGTAAATCATCCCTTCCCAGCTGGCAGAAGCCTGGTCAGCAAGTGCACCTTTATAATGCAGATTGGAATAGGTGCGGGGCACAAGATGATCCTGACGGGTCTCAATGTGCATCCGCTGATCCTTGACGGGGAAATAAAGCCCGTAAACAACAGCAGAGGAATTTTCACCTTCCAGACGGACATCCAGACTGTCGTAACTCTTTGTTCCGCCCAGTTCACAGATGTTCCAATGGAAATCTCCGCCTTCCTGGACGATCGTCTGCTCACGGCGGACAGAAACGGTCCGGCCGCCAAAATCCTGAACTTCGTTGAGGACCAGATGCGCATTTTTCCCGACGCTGCAATATACCTGACCGGTAAAAAGGTTCTCAAAGTTTGTTCCGCGGGAATGCATATTTAATGTGACCACAGCTGAAGCATCATCATCAATAATGATGAAGAATTTCATCAGCGCCGCACGGGAAACCTCGGAGAGCTCTACATCCAGCAGAAATTCACGTTTCTGGCACATTTTGCGCGGGATGAAAAGAACAATAGACTCCTCTGCCAGAGAACTGATTTCCTTAGAATAAGCATCATCCGCATCATTTTTCGACAGTGACTCAAATTTATCAGCCAGTTCCGGATGCGATTTCAGTGCTTCTTCCGCATCAGCAAAAACAGCACCCTTTTCGACCGCCTTTGGACACAGGAAAACGGACTGTTTCCCGTCCTTCCAGACAAAATGAGCGCAGAGATCATCGGCATGTTTTTCCTTGCCGAGAACTTCAACCGGCTCAAAGTTTCGCTGCGTGATTTTTGCCAGTGCATCATCAAGGATTGTTGTAAGGTTTTCTTTAAGCTTTGCCATCACTATATCCTATCCTCTGATTCCTAACCGATCGAATCCGTCATTTGCAGCTGGATCAGGCGGTTCATTTCCACCGCATACTCCATCGGCAGTTCTTTAACAAGCGGTTCAATGAACCCGGAAACGACCATGGAAGTTGCATCCTCTTCGGAAAGTCCGCGGCTCATCAGGTAAAAGAGCTGTTCCTCACCGACCTTGGAAACAGATGCCTCATGGCCGATGGAAACCTGCTTTTGCCGGACATCCATGGTGGGGTACGTATCTGACTGAGAGATCGGGTCCAGGATCAGCGCGTCGCAAACGACATTCGCTTTGGCATTGACCGCGTTCGGCATCACCTGCAGAAGCCCACGGAAGGATGACCGTCCGCCGTTTTTCGAGATGGATTTGGATGTCACCTTGCTGGTGGTGTTCGGCGCAAAGTGCACCATCTTGGAACCCGCATCCTGGATCTGGTTGCGGCCGGCAAACGCCATGGAAAGCATTTCACCGTGTGCCCCTTCTTCCATCAGGTAACAAGCCGGATATTTCATCGTGACATGGGAACCGAGGTTGGAATCGACCCATTCCATTGTCCCATTCGCGAAGACCTTTGCCCGCTGGGTGACCAGGTTGTAAACATTGGTGGACCAGTTCTGGATGGTGGAATAACGCACCCGTGCACCGCGCTTTACAACGATCTCGATCACACCGGAATGGAAAGAATTGGTGGTGTACTGCGGGGCGGTACACCCTTCCACATAATGCACCTGTGATCCTTCATCGGCAATGATCAGCGACCGCTCAAACTGCCCGACATTGGCCATGTTCATGCGGAAATAAGCCTGCAGCGGCAGTTCTACATGGACGCCTTTCGGGACATAGACAAACGATCCGCCGGACCAGACCGCACCGTTGAGTGCGGCAAACTTATTGTCGTTGTAAGGCACCACCGTACCGAAATATTCACGGAACAAATCAGGATACTGACGCAGACCGTCCTCAATGCTGACAAAAATCACGCCCTGCTTTTGCAGCTGTTCCTGAATGGAATGGTACACCATCTCCGATTCATACTGAGCACCGACACCGGCAAGAAATTTCTGTTCCGCTTCGGGAATACCCAGCTTGTCGAAGGTATTTTTGATGGTTTCCGGGACATCATCCCAGCTTTTTTCACTCTTTTCCGAAGGCCGGACATAATAAACCAGATGATCCAGATCAAGGTTGGAAACATCCGGGCCCCAATCCGGCATCGGACGCTTTTGAAAATGATCCAGGCTCTTGAGCCGGTAGTTCAGCATCCATTCCGGTTCACCTTTCATCCCGGAAATCTGTCGGACTACTTCTTCATCCAATCCCTCTTTCGTCTTAAACACGGAGACATCAGGATCCTGAAAGGCATAGGCTTCATTGTTCAACCCGAGATCATCGTAATTGTTTTTGATTTCTTCACTCATGTTTATCCTTAGCTATTAGTCATTAGCTATCAATCGTTAGTCTTTAGTCTTTAGCCGTTTGAATTTCCTTATCCACACATTCAAAAGGAGCAAGATTTCATCCTCTTACCAATCATTATCTACCAACTACTAACTACCAATTACTAACTACTGCCTATTCTTTCAGCCACTCGTAGCCTTTTTCCTCAAGCTCCAGCGCCAGGGAATCGTCGCCGGACCGCACGATGTGCCCGTCCATCATCACATGGACTGCATCCGGTTTGATGTAATCGAGCAGACGCTGATAGTGCGTAATGACAAGCACACCCATCCCGTTTTCCTGTACCAGCATGTTGACGCCTTCCGCGACTATGCGCAGCGCGTCAATGTCCAGCCCGGAATCGATCTCATCCAGAATGGCGATTTCCGGCTGAAGGACAGCCATCTGCAGGATTTCCGTACGCTTCTTTTCACCGCCGGAGAATCCGTCATTCAGATAACGGGAGGCAAAGGAGGAATCCATCTTGAGTTTTCCCATCTTTTCACGCAGCAGTTTGCGGAATGCGGGAACCGGAATGCCATGATCGGCAGGATCTTTGGCTTTGCGCTGGGTGTTCAGTGCGGTACGCAGAAAATTGGCGACAGTCACGCCGGGAACAGCAACAGGATACTGCAGGGCAAGGAACAAACCCGCATGAGAACGCTGATCCGGAGTCCAGTCATTGATACGCTCACCGTTCATCAATATGTCACCGGCCGAAGGTTTATAAGCCGGATGTCCCATAATCGTGTAGGAAAGAGTTGATTTTCCGGTTCCGTTCGGCCCCATGATCGCATGGATCTCTCCTTTTGGCACAGAAAGGGAAAAGTTTTCTATGATCTGTTTTTCGTGAACGCTGACGTAAAGGTTTCTGATCTCTAATCCGCTCATGAATCACTCCTGGTATTTAACGCATAAAATCAGATACCAATGTGCAAAAGGCGCATTGATCCTGTATAACACCGCATTATACCACAAGGGTTTTGATTTTCAGTGAAACCGTGCATTTGAATAAAAAATGACGGTCACCTCATACTTTTGTATTAGGAACCGTCACATCTGGTTGAAAGACAATATTTTCTAAGCAGCGTTTAGAGCTGCAATTTCTCTTATTTTATCAATGGGTATATCCATAACAAGCGCAATTTCTTCAAGAGATAGTTTCCTATGTTCTAATAAATTTTTCACTCTGGTGACTCGATATCGTTAGACAACTTTGTTTCACAAGTCTTCCATAACTTTACACTTCACCGCAAAATCATCCTATTGCTTTTTCAACAATAACTCAATTGATTTGCAATTTCCTGAATTCGTTCAATTGCAAGTTTTGAATATTTTGCAATTTGATCAAGAGACAGTATTCCATCTTTGATCATACTGACAGCGATTTCTATACGTTCTTGTTCTACAGCTGTTTCTGCTGCTTCATTTCTCATATCTTCCATAACCTTACACATCGCCGCAACTCCTTTCTCATCCTCTTTGAAATATCTTACTTTGTCAGCAAGGCTTTTGTAATTCATATCATCCGGATCCGTACAGAAAAAATCATGCATCAGCTTTCCTATTGCTGTTGAATCATTTCTCATGGCGCCGTTTACATATATAATATGCTCACCATCATTAAAAGGTTCCTGCATATTTGTTATATATCTTTCAATGATATATAGCGGGAGATTCCCTCCGATCACATCATTTTCTGTAATAAAGATCACATAGGTTTCCGGAAGATTGTCAAATATATCACCTGATTTCAGCAAATGAGCATCCAAAATGCTGGAATGGTATCTGGCACGTTTTCTTCCGGCACCTCTGTCTGCACGCTGTATTTCGATATTGTATTCTTTCCCATCAGCGTCATCCGCATCAATATCCAGCCAGATATCTCTGCCTTGCAGGTTTTTCATGGCCTTTTGTGTTTTCACGCGTCTGACATTTATATCAGGCTTGTTCAAAATGATGCGTAGTAAAAGTCCGGTTCCTTCGAGATTATCCTCAAAGCAGACATTCATAAAGTCATCGTCGATCAGTCTGAAACCTCTGATGCGCTGCAGATCTTCCTGATGCTGTCTTTCTTCATCATATGATCTCATTTACATTCTCCATTGTATTAATAGTATATCAAAAATAACCTTAAAAATCAAATTCACAAGCAGAGCTGCAATCCTGATCATAGTCCATTTATGTTATAATTTGGAAAGAATCAGTACCTAATTTTCAGGAAAATCATTATAAAAAATCAAATTCTGGAGAAAAAAATGAAAAAATTTGCAGTTATTTTATCACTTGTTTTAGCTGTACTGATGTGCAGCGCGTTGGTTGCTTCCGCACAGACGAGTGCAGAGGAATTGCTGGAAAAATATCGGACAGAAGCCCGGCTTCCGGAAAGCGAGATCATGTTCGAGAGTGAATCCTACATCACTCTCGACACAGAAGGGAAAAAGATCTGGCGGGCACCATTTGCAGGGATCGCTGAGTTTAAAGTCCCGGAAGAATGGATCAAGGCCAAAGGCGGCATCCGCGCAATCAACGGAAGTGAATCTCTGGAAGGGTCCGGCATTGTTGAATTGGGAGTAAACTACATCGTTTCAGATGAACCCGGCTATTTTCGACTGATAGATAAAATTCAAAATGCCAATGGAAATGAATATGATCCCGATGAGCTTTATGATCAGTGGGGCAGAATGCTCACAAGCCTTTTCACGATCTACGGTATCAGCGAAAACCGCGATGAAGCCGGTTTGAAAGCTGCCCTGAAGAAATTATATATGGATTATGGTTATGAAGCCGAGGTCATTGACAGCGTTTTGAACCAGATGGTCATCACAAAAATCGGCAGTGCTGACGATTTTAATTTCTTCTTTGTCCAGAATCAGGACGAAGACCGCAGTGCGCTCGAAGGTGTGGATGAAGATTATGTGAAAGAGTATGAAGCTTTCTCTTCCGATATCAGCAAATACATCCCGAACTTCACCTTTGCCCGTCCGATGGGTCTGACGGAAGTTGTGGATACCGGTACCGGCATTTCCTTCCAAACGACAGATCTTGAAGGAAATCCTGTCGATACCGGAAAATTATTCACTTCACATAAAGTGACGATGGTCAATATCTGGTCCACCACCTGCGGATTCTGCATCGGTGAACTGCCGGAACTGGTTAAAATGAACAAGGATTTCCAGGCCAAAGGTGCTCAAATCGTCGGCCTTGTCTATGACGCAATAGATCCGGACATCATCGAGGAAGCAAAGGAGATCGCTGCAGACCTGAACGTCGATTATGTCACAATACTCCCCACCGCCGAGATCAGGGATCTTTTCAAGGTGCAGACCTTCCCCTGCACATATTTTGTCAATGAAAAAGGTGAGATCCTCGGCGATCCCATCTTCGGTGCCGCGCTGAGTCAATTTCCGAAAATGGTGGATGAATATCTGTCAAAATAACACTTAAGAACTTAAACCCATACAAATTCGGAATCCAATTCCGAATTTGTATGGATTTCTTTACAAAAGAAAGCGGGGCACAAAACCCCGCTTTTCCTTATACAGCTAACAGCTATTTACTAACTGCTAATAGCTGTTTTTTATACATATCCCTGCGCGCGCATGGCTTTGGCGACCAGGCGGAAGCCGGCGATATTGGCACCGGAGACATAGTTACCCTGGGTTCCATAGTCTTCGCAGGCACTCTGGATCTGGTTAAAGATTCCCTTCATGATGTCCTGGAGCTGATGATCCACGGACTCAAAGGAGCGGTACTGGCGGGAAGCATTCTGGGACATTTCAATGGCGGAAACCGCAACACCGCCGGCGTTGGCAGCCTTGCCGGGCAGGAAGTCCAGACCGGCTTCCAACAGATAATCGGTGGCTTCACGGGTGGTCGGCATGTTTGCGCCTTCGGTGACGGACTTGCATCCATTAGCGACCAGCTGCTTGGCACCTTCGAGTGAAAGCTCGTTCTGGGTCGCGCAGGGGAAAGCCAAATCACAGGGCACGCCCCACGGTTTTTGGTCTTCGTAGTATTCAGCATGCGGACGATAGGCAAGATAATCCTTGACACGGCCGCGTTTGCCTTCCTTGATCTCGCGCAGGGCAGCGAAGTCAATGCCTTCTTCATCATAGATATAGCCGTCGGAGTCACTGGCGGTCACGACCTTCGCGCCGAGAGTCTGGAGCTTTTGGATCGTATACAGGGCAACGTTGCCGGAACCGGAGACAACAGCGGTCTTCCCGGCGACAGTATCCCACTTATGGGAGAGCATTTCTTCGGTGATATAAACCACACCGTAGCCGGTAGCTTCGGTACGGGCAAGGGAACCGCCCCAGCCGACACCTTTACCGGTCAAAACACCTTCCCAGCGGTGGGTGAGCTTCTTGTAAGCGCCGTACAGATAACCGATCTCACGGCCGCCCACACCGATATCACCGGCGGGAACGTCTTCATTTGGCCCGATATAATGGAAAAGTTCGGACATGAATGCCTGGCAGAAAGCCATCACTTCCGTGTCGGACTTGCCGCGCGGGTTGAAGTCCGCACCGCCCTTACCGCCGCCGATCGCCTGACCGGTGAGCGCGTTCTTGAAGATCTGTTCAAAACCGAGGAAGTTGATGATGGAGCGGTTCACAGAGGGATGGAAGCGGATCCCACCCTTGTATGGGCCGAGAGCACTGTTGAACTGGGTGCGGTAACCGCGGTTGACATGGACCTTGCCGTTATCGTCGGTCCAGCAGACACGGAAAGAAAGACTTCGTTCCGGTTCCACGATACGCTCCAACAGTTTTTCTTCGCGGTAGTCACGCTCATGCTTGGCGATGACCGGAGCGATGGAGTCCAAAATTTCTCTGACTGCCTGATGGAATTCGGGTTCGCCCGGGTTCCGCTTCAGGACAGATTCCATGATTTCATCTACGTATGCCATAATCTATTCCTCTTATTCAAAGCAGCTGTTCAAATGGTCTCTGTAAATCTTGCGGACACCGGTATATTCACCGAGACACTTGCGATGGACGACGGTCTTGTAACCGGCTTTTGCGATCAAGGTCTTCATGGAGTTATCAGCATCACCGCAGACACCTTCCATGGCCATTTCACCCGCGACAAACATGAATGGAGCGATATGGACTGTATCAATAGCCGGA